>Ga0209206_10000118_pt1 | contig 15033 bp, 9 predicted proteins | sample ZodSprsou2mmetaG_FD_185478 | JGI IMG/M metagenome (GOLD analysis project Ga0209206, IMG submission 185478) | Hot spring sediment microbial communities from Zodletone spring, Oklahoma to study Microbial Dark Matter (Phase II) - Zodletone Spring... ...
ATTATCTTCCAGTTCTCTCAAATGCGCATATTGCTGATGTTTCAGGATGTAACTTGCATGTCCCAAACCCTGTACAAGCGGCGTTATTTCTATATTCCGCTTCCTGGCGTACCGGGTGAGGGCGGCCATCTCCTCGATACTGATGGCCTGGGGTGCTCCAACCAGCGGCTGGCGCCTGTACCTCAGCTTATCCTCAAATTCGAATACAACGGCATTGATCTTATATCTGGCCAGCCGGTCGATGCTTTCATAATAGGTATTCATGTTGTCCAGATGGTGTTTCACATCGATCTGGACTGCCCGGTAGGACATTTCGGGATAATCTGTGATCCTGCAGGCAGGCACCGGCGCACAGGCAGCCCGACTGTCTTCCAGCAACTGCTCCAGGGTCTGGCAACCATAGAAAAGGCCCGCCTGATCCCTGGCTTCGACCGAAGCGCTTCCTCCCTGCACCGTGAGAATATAACCTTCAACAGATTCCGGAATATTCGATGCAGTGCTGAGCTTCAGGGTCAGCGCTCCGTCTTCTTCGAACGCACCATATGGCAGTGGATTCAGAAAAGCTCCCATCACCGGCCGGGTTACCCCCTCCCCCGCCACAACAGTTCTCAGTTGTTCCGGGGATAGTCCCCCCCCGGGAAGAATTTCAACCTTCCGGGGTGTGGGCAGTACCCGGAAGGGTCCCGGCAATTGGGAACCACCGGCAGTGTCAGCTTCAAAGGCCTGTAATTTTCCTGTCAACGCCAGACACAAAAGGATCAATACGCTTGTCTTTATTTTCATCACCATCATTTTGGATAAAAATTGCCTCTACGGAAAACCAGCCCGATCAAACTCAACTATTCTTTACCGGTCTCGGTATTAAGTCTGTCAGCTCTTCTATTCTGACCACCCGCTTCTCTTCAATGGATTTTCTGGCAGCAATTCCGACGAGTATGGACATAGCTCCATCCCTTGTCCCTGCAGCATGGTGCAGCGGATCGGGCATATCCGGATCTCTGAAAATCCTGTCCTGCAACCGCTTATCGCCACCACCATGACCAGCCCTGGTTTTGTTTACCTTGTATACCTTGTAATCGTGCCAGTTTTTCATGACCACAATATCATGCTGATCTTCCAATGCTTCCGGTAATGACTGTTCCATTTCTGCAGCGTGTAACCCGGACTGCCTGATGGTGCCCTGCGACAACCACGGAATGTCCAGCCACGATTCCAGCCGGCCGTTCATGCCGTTAAATGCAATCCTCCAACCTTCATAGGGAGCGTAAGTGGCCAGGGAATAACTCACCTGCACATTGTTGGCATATTTGATCTGAACAGCCATCTTGTCATAAATATCGATCTCATGCCGCCACAGACAATTATCGCGTATGTATCCGTCATACTGCTCGTTTTTCACATACAGGTCCATCATCCGCTGATCCTTTGTTATGTCCCAGTAGAACTTGCACTTATCGGTATAGGCACAATTGCGGCAATTAACTCCCCTGAAAGGATTGTTGCTCCCGTAATGCTCCAAAGATCCGTAGGCGTGAACCTCTTCGGGTTCAGAGTTCAGTAACCAGTTGAGCAGGTCAAAGTGATGGGTGGCCTTATGAACAAGAAGCGTTCCGCCCATCTCCCTTAAACCATGCCACCTGCGGAAGTAGGATGCCCCATGGTAGGTATTCAGGTACCAGTGGAAATCCACGGAGGTAATCTTCCCGACCTCGTTAGCTGTGAGAAGTTCCTTGATCCTGGTGGGAAGCGTCCCATACCGGTAGTTGAATCCCACAATCACTTTTTTCCCCGTCCGCCTCTCGGCATTAAGGATCTCCTGACACTTTACTTCATCGGTTGTGAGGGGCTTCTCCGTCAACACATCCACTCCGTATTCCAGTCCTTTTATGATGAACTGGTGATGCGTGGAATCCACGGTTGTCACGATCAGAAGGTCTGGCCTGGTGGCCATCATCATCTCATCGAAGTTGACAAACGTCGGACAATTGATCCCGATATACTGCAACGCATATGACAGTCTGCCGGGATTGATATCTGACAACCCTACGAATTCGATCACATCTCCGTATTCCTGATGCAATTTCTTTCCCCAGAATGTAACCCCCCTGATCCCGGTTCCGACAAGGGCGATCCTCCGTTTATTCCTTTTTCTGGTTAAAGCCATTGCAGGGTGTGAAAGAACAGATCCGGCCATGGCTAAACCGGTGGTTGCTATAAATTCTCTTCTTCTCATACAATAGCGTATTGGTGGTTGATATTATTTTCTCCCTGCAAGCAATCCTGCTGAATCGGGATCCAGAAAGATCCAGCATGCATCATGCAGCTGCACTACAGAAGAGGGAACCATATTTGTAACAGGACCTTGCACAACTGCCTTGACGGCTTTTGCCTTCCGTGCATCTGGTACACTGCACACAATCGCCTTTGCTTTCATGATCTGCTTAACAGACATACTGATGGCTTGTGCAGGCACCTCTTCCAGGGTGTTGAACCAACCTTCATTCAGCTGTTGCCTGCGGCAGTCCTCATCCAGGTCCACCACGATGTATGGATCTTCAATCTCGAAATCGGCCGGAGGGTCATTGAAAGCAATGTGTGCATTCTCTCCGATTCCGACAAATGCCACATCAATTTCGTGTTTTGAGATGATCCTGTTTAACCGGTCACACTCCTTCTTCGGATTTCTCCCGCCGTCGATGTAGTTGAACTCCTTTACAGGTACCCGGTCCACAAAACGCTTCTTTAGGTACCTCCTGAAAGAAGCGGGATGATCCATTCCCGGACCGATATATTCATCCAGATGAAAAGCTGTTACCCTGGTCCAGTCAATTACCTGATTAACAAGCTCTTCCAGCATTTCAAACTGGGAAGCCCCTGTGGCCAGGATAATATGAGATTCTCCTTTCTTTCCGATCGCCTTGCGAATAAAAGAGGCACCTTTTTCGGCTGCCGCTCTGCCCAGTTCTTTTTTTGTGTCAGAGATCTTAACATTCATAACCATTGTGTTTATGTTTTAAAAAAAATCCATCAGTGCGAAATAAGAAGTGATTAGACTGAAAATCACCAGGGCTCCAAGTCCCGTATTCAACATCCATCCGGCTGTCTGGCCTTTCATTAATATTTTTCTGTTGATTAGTATCAGTACCGGGATCACAACAGCGGGAAGGATCAACGCCTGAAAAGCCTGTGCAAAGACCATCAGCAGGGGAGGTGATGTTTTGATGAACTGCATAACGAATCCGAACAGGATCCCGACCAGACCCAGGATACGGTACATGGGAGACTGAATACTGCGGGGACGGCCTGTGTAATCACTGATCAGCCAGGGTGCAATCAGAATAATGGGGAAGATCGTGGACAATCCTGCTCCCACAATTCCCAGAATCAGAATAAATGCGGCGAACCTACCCCCGATCGGCCTGAACAGGCTGATCATTTCCAGGGTCGTATTCAGTTCCAATCCAATGACCTTAAGCGTACCTGCTGCCACAGCCATAATAATGAAACTGAGAAAGAACATGGTTGAAGCAGATACCAGGGCATCCTTCTTCTCCGCATGCAGGTTGTTGATATTCCATCCTTTCTCCACCACCACCGTACTTCGCATGATGAATACCGCTGCCGAACAGGTGGTCCCCGCAATGGCCGCCACCAGACGGAAAGATCCTTCTTTTTCAGGTATGCTGGGAACCAGTCCGCGGACAATTTCCCCAAAATCGGGTCTTACCATGAAAAATACAGTGATGAAAGACAAACCCATCAGAATGACAAAAAACATCAGGATCTTTTCGAAAGACTGGTACTTTCCAACCCATAACAGGGCATACAGCATGATGGCCAGCACCAGGGTGATCCAGGCTGTCGAGGGTCCCGGTTTTCCCGTAATCATACTGATCCCCTCCTGGATCAGCTCGGATACAATGCCGAAAATCCCGATCAGTGCAAGAATTTCCCCGATGATCAGTGCGATCATAATATAGATGGCCAGCACCTTACCGATTTTGAAATTCCCCTTGATGTTGTGCAATGCAGTATGTCCGGTTACCAGGGTTGTTTTCCCGTAGGCTACCATCAGGACATAGGTAAAGATACAGCTCAGGGCCAGCGCCCAGGTGAGCATCATTCCGTGTTCGGCACCCACTTTCGCCATGGTGGTTACGCTTCCCGTTCCGATATTGTAACCGATCAGGAACAAGCCCGGACCAATGGCACTCAGGGCAACGATCAGCTTCTTCCGTGGATATTTATGCCTCTTTTTCAACGTAAAGGATCAATCAGACTTTTTGTAAACCTGCTCTCCCGCAACGTAGGTCTCACGAATCACCATCTCTTCATCTACAAACTCAAAAATGATCAGGTCAGCCCGTCTCCCCGGCAAAAGTTCTCCCGTTCCGAGTCCCATCAGACGTCCCGGATTCCTGCTGGCCATATGTACAACACTTTTCAGGCTGCATCCCGTGTATTGCATCATCTGCATCACACACCGCTTCATGGGGGAAGCTGCTCCTGCCAGTACATCCTCGGCAGGATACTTCGCCACATGGGGGGTAAGCAATATCTTCCGTTCTCCCCTGATATATTCACCCGGAGGCAGACCGGCCAGATCCAGTGCATCTGAAACCAAAATCGTTTTTTCATCTCCCTTGACGCTGTAAAATGTCCGGACCTCATCCCTCGTCAGGTGATATCCGTCAGCAATGATACTGATGCTCAGTGAATCATTCGAAAGTTGTGGCCACAGTGGATTATGATGCCTGTTTATCTCGTTGGCACATCCGTTACCCAGGTGGGTTGACAACCGGGCACCCGCTTCAACCGCACGATGTACAACCTCCGGGCCGGCATTGTGATGTCCCAGCGACACAAGAATCCCGGCTACAGCAGCTTTCTGTATAAACGTGATGTTTTCTTCAAATTCCGGAGCTACCGTGACCAGCAGAATTTTATTTCCTGACAGGGCCTGATAGTTCCTGAATTCATCCCAGTTTGCCGGTCGGATATATTTTTCCAGATGAGCTCCTCGAAATCCTTGTACCGGAGAAATATAAGGGCCTTCCAGGTGAAATCCCGGAATCGACCTGGCGATCCGTGGATCCTCAATATACTTACTCAGCCTGCTGAAGCATGCCTGAAGAATCTCATCGCTGCTTGTGATGACTGTTGGAAGGTACTGCGTCACACCGGTTTCCCACAAAGCACGTGTTACTGTTATCATATCCTCCAGTGTGAGTGTGGTATCCGTAAAATCTACGCCTTTATAACCGTTGATCTGCAGGTCTATGAGCCCCGGTGATATGTACAAGCCATGTGTTGTGGTGTTGTCCCTAATGGGCTCCACCCGGGTGATAATGCCCCCCTCGTTGACAGATACTGAAACCGGGACTCCATCCGAATAACGGATTCCATGAATCAAATACGCTCCTTCATCAGGCCCGGCGGAGCATCCGCCAATGATTAGGGATAAAACTGCTGTGATGAAATAGTTTTTCATGTTGCGCAACTGTTAGACGATCTTTTTTCTGTCAGCGTCCCAGGTAACTTCCCGTCCTTCCAGATAGGATTTCTGCGCCATCTGAATGGCCACTCCTTCTTCAAAGGAACGCTCAATATTGGCGGCCGGCACTCCTCCATTCCTGATGCAATCGAGCCACTCGGCCAGATGGAGATGGGTAACATCCACCCTTATGCCATCGATGAACGTATGGGTTAGTCCCCTCGATGCATAATATTGCTCTGTTGCCGAACTGACCGCATCAACTCCTTCCGAGGACGGATCCAGGTTGATCATGGGGACGTTGGGATCTATGACCCCCCTTTCGATCAGGTCTTTATACCGTGCTGATCCGGCATCGACCGACAAGGTGAGTGAAGCACCCAGTTCCATTGTAGCATCCCGGCCCATGATCTTTCTGCTTCGCTGGTAGCTGCTGGCGAGATTGCCACTGTAGGTAAGGGAAAGACCTTGATCCGGATACTGGTAAGCCACCTGCAGCAGGTCGGGTATCTCTCTGTTGTCTTTCCAGAAATAGATCCCGCCTGAAGCGAAGGCTTTTCCCGGGATTCCGATGCGCAGAAGCTGGTTCACAGCATCAAACTCGTGGGAGAACAGTTGTCCCAGCAAACCGGTCCCGTAGTTAAACCACTTGGTCCAGTTATAATATCTGTCAATGCTGAACGGCACATACGGCGTCGGCCCGAGCCACTGTTTCCAGTCGATGGTCCCGGGGCTTCCGGGAAGGGGATTCCCGTTCCCGTCCAGATGGCGGATCCAGGCTCCGCTTGCAGAATTCCGGTTGGAGGTGGTCTCCACAAGCGAAATACTTCCCAGCAATCCCCTGTTGATGATCTCTCCGGCCTGTTGAAAAACCCTGTTCTTCGTGATCTGATGTCCCTGCTGATAAATTCTGTCACTTCCCCTCACCGTGTCATAAACCTGGTACAGTTCCTCTTCTGTCCGTGAGATGCATTTTTCACAGTAAACGTGCTTACCGGCCTGAATGGCATCGATGGTCATCCGGGCGTGCCAGTGATCCGGAGTAGCGATAACAACGGCGTCTATTTTTTTATCATCCAACATCTCCCTGTAATCTGCCACTCTTTTTACCGGAAGATCGGGCTGTTTTCCTCCTCCCGGGCGCAGATCGTGTTGCACCGTTTCCATTCCCAGTTTCGCCCGGAGATCAAACACTTCGCATATGGCAGTAACGGCAACGTTCAGGTTTGCCTGTTCCATCCAGTTTTCAAGGGACTTTCCTTTCTTTTTGCGGGTATCATCCGGATGCATATATCCCAGACCGTTTGCCAGTGCAATGGCTCTGGATCCGAAACCAATGATCCCCACCCTGATGAGATCCTTTGCATTTCCGCTTCCGGTCGCCCTTGCGGAAGCCGGGATCTGATCAAGTCCCAACTCCTTTACCAGGGCACCGGCCTTTTCCTTCCTGGCACCCCAGTCCCCGATTACAGCAGCAGAAAAAGCAGCCAGCACCGGAACGCCTGCCAGGGATTTTAATACCCTCCGCCGTGTGACCACATTATTTTTCTTTATTGCACCGGTCTTTCTATTTTCCTCTTTTTCTTTATAATCCATTTAAGAAACCTCCATTACGGTTGCTTTCTTCCTGCTGAACAAACTGTCCATGCCCAGAAACCGGCCGGATGGAAATACAGCCAGCAAAACAAGGCATATGGCCTCAATGAGTGTTCTGTTGACGATCAGGTTGTTCCCGTCCGCCGTTACAGAATATACAAGTCCAGTCAACGGCGGACTGTTCAGGTAATAGAGCAATAAAAGAAATGCCCCCGACAGGGATACTACCCTTGTGAAAAGACCGAGGACCAATCCTGCCCCGATGGCGGTGAGTCCCCATGAATTCAACAGATCCACCGCGTGAAGGATTCCGTCATCTGACAGGATCCATTCTGAAAATCCGGATAAGATCCATTTGGATTCCCGGAGAAAATTTGCAGATGTCCACCCGGGGTCCGTAATTTTAACAATTCCCTCGTAGAGCAGATGCCATCCGACGGCAAACCGAAGCATTGCGAGCACCAACATTTCAGCTCCGGAATACCCCCCATTTCTGAATCTCATCAAATTCCTCATGGTTGTTACAGCTCCAGTTGTAAGGCTGCCAGGATGAACGGACCAACCCCTTTTGGATCGTTCTTTACCCTTTTTTCTGTTGTATAATATTCATAGCTCCCGTTCCTGTAATTTCTATCCCCTCCCAGTCCGCACCCACCAACGATATTGATCATGGAAAGCCATCCGTCTTCATCTTTATAGATGAGTGTCTCGGTCAGACTTTGAAATGCTTCTTCGGCAACCTTCAGATAGTCAGCATCAAGGTATCCCCACCTGGTTCCTTTGGCAAAAGCATAAATGAACATGGCCGAACCGCTTCCCTCGAGATAGTTACCGGAACGGCCACCCTGGTCCAGCACCTGGTACCACAATCCGGTATCGGGATCTCTGACCTCCAGCAACGCACTTGCAGTCCGTTGCAGTATGGCAACTACTGCATCCCGGTCAGGATGCTCTTCCGGCAGGTAATCCAGCACATCCACAAGTGCCATCATGTACCAACCCATGGCGCGGCTCCAGAAATGCTTCGATTGTCCGGTAGCGGGATTGCACCAGACCTGTTCACGCGATTCATCCCAGGCATGATACAGCAAGCCGGTCTCACTGTCCAGTGTCCTGTCGTAACACAGGATGACCTGCTGCGTCACAACGTCGAACCATTGAGGTTCATTAAACTCTGCCGCATATCTTGCCAGAAACGGGGATCCCACATATATCCCATCCAGCCACATCTGCCACGGATATTTCTGTTTATGCCAGAATCCTCCGGCTTTTGTTCTGGGATGGCTTTCCATCTGCTCAACGAACAGTGAAATAGCTTTTTTGTATTTTTCTTCACCTGTTCTTTCGTACAGCGTGAACAGATTTTTGGCCGGATTGATATTGTCAATATTGTAATCCCTAATCCGATAGGTCCGGATACTGCCATCCTCCCTCACAAACCGGTCCATCCAGTCCTGCATATATTTCCCGTACTTCTCATCCAAAGGATTCAGCTGATCGATCGCCATTCCCAGCAGTCCAATGTCATATTGCCAGACATCCTGGGAGGCTGTATAGGTATGAAGGCTGTCATGCCGGGCCATCACCGACTCCGCCATTTGCACAGACCACCTGGATTTCTGGGAAGGCTGTTCTCCGTTCTTGCCGATTGAACATGCCAGTAAAAATAATGCCGCCAGAAGTGCAACAATACGTTGAATCATCTTTCCTTGATTACAGCACCATCCTATGGCAATGTCAGGAAGAGTTCATATCCAAGCGACTTTTCTCCACTGTATATAAATATTTTATACAATGTATTGGGAGCCAGACCGGTAATCTCCACCATTTCAGCGGCCAGATCATCCCCGGTAAGTTCTATCTCCTTTATTACCGAATTGTCGGAACGCTTGATTACTTCCAGGTGGGTGGGAATATCTGTTTCCGCTTTCCAGCGAGCTACCACAGAAGTGGAGGTTGTTTCTTTAAAATCCTGTTTCAGGAGTATGGTAGGCATTCTTCCTACCCAGACCTTTCCCATAAATGCCCAGTGGGAATTGAATTCAGGATTTTCTGCATTGGCCCTGACACGTAAAAAATAATGCATCTCCTCTTCCAGGTTCTCGAACAGCACGTAATTGGTATCAATTTCAACTGATTTGTAAATGATTTCAAAAGAATCCACACTGATCTCCGCCGTATAGGATACAGCTCCTTTTATCCGGTCCCACTCTGCTGAGAACCAGGTTCCCCCTGTTGATTCTATGTCTGCACTCACAGGTCTGAACAAGCGTACTTCAGGAAGCGGGTCTTCCGTCTGGTCACACGCCTGAACGATCAATACGATCGCAAGGAATGGGAGGATATAATCTCTGAATGAAAGATTCTTGTTTGACATTTCTGATCTGATTAAAATGTGAGTAAATATCCGTTGTTATCCAGAACACCACGGCTGCTGTTGATGATGGACTGGTGAATGGGCAGAATATAGGGCACAGGCGCCTGTCCCGTCGGATCCGTGTACCCGCTCCACTGAATGTCCATATAATCAACAGGTAACGCTGTTCCCTCGTCCCACAGGCCGCTCAGCCATCCGACAGTCTCATATCCGTCCGGATTGTCCCCGATGTTCGGCACATCTTTCAGCGGCGGGACCACATCCGGCCGGCGGGCAAATCTGTTGTAAAATTCAAGGGTACCGTCACTTTTCCTCCGGTAGTACAACTCATCAGCCAGGTGGGATGTGGGACCGTCATCTATCTGGGAATCCTCGGCATATTGCTTCAGCGTGGTTTGTGCCTCCACGATTTTCTCCCCCAGAAGGTTCCATCTTACAAGGTCAAACTTGCGGATACATTCCCCGCCAAATTCCCAGGCACGTTCATCCACAATGGCTTCAAAGAATTCCTCCCTGCTGCCTGATTTTTCACTAATGTATGCGTCCACTTTCTCAGGCCAGTATTCAGAGGGGAAAGCCCGCTGCCGGACTTCCTTCAATGCCTCCTGTGCTGTGGCATTGGGACCCTCCAGTTCATTCTCCGATTCAGCCAGCATCAGCAGTACATCCGCATACCTGAGAACCGGGAAGTTGATCCCTGTCCCCTTGGCTGACGTCTCACCAAGCGGATTCGGCACCCAGGTTCTGGACCATTTGTGGGTGGAAATAAAGATCACCCAATTAACCGGCTGCTGAACCAGGTCTTCATCATAATAATAAAAAGCATTCGAAACAGGCAGCCTGGTATCGGTCGTATCAAAGGTATAGAGATAATTGGGAGGAAAGTTGATAAAGTTGTTACCTGTTCCCCAATCATGATTCCCTCCGTCAACCTTCAACCCAAGATCCCAACCGATATCACTGTTTACACCCAACAGATAGGGAACTTCCCAGATAACATCCATGTTCGTGGTGGTGATATACTGGCATTGATTCATAAACATTTGCTGAAAATCAGGATCCAGGGTGCGTTGTTTCATGTCAATGAGTTTTTTGGCATAGGTATTGGCCAGTGTGTAATAATCCCGCCAATCGTCTGCACGGCGCATGGTCCCATCCTGCCTCAATGCATATCCTCCCCTGTACAGTGACAGTCTGGCGATCATGCCAATCACAAAATCTCGGCTGATCCGTTCAATGCCTTCCGGTAACTGGTCTGCCCAGAACATCTCCGGCTCGATCCCGATCAGGTCACTGATCATGTGGGCAAGGATCGTGTCCCTGTCGGTCCGCGGCAGATAAAACTCGTCTCCCGCTTTGGTGGGGGTGGTAGTAAAGGGCACATCGCCCCAGTAGAACTGAAGCAGAAAATATTTATATGCCCTGATGGCCATCGCTTCTCCCAGCATATGGATGACCTGCCGGTTATTTTCCTTGTAAAGGTTACTGTTCCGGATCCCCTCGATGACCTCATTGGCCCGGTTGATGCCCAGGTAACAATTGTTCCAGGTATCCAGGATCTCGGTGTTGGTTGACGTGGCACGGTAAGACCACAGATCCCGGCGGGTATTATCCGTTCCGGCATGCACGTGTCCGTTCTCCAGGTCCGTATTACAGGAAAAGAAAGTCGACAAACGCTGATCGTACGAAGAATTGGCAAAGGACTGATATACACTGTTCAGTGCTTTGCGTGTATCTCCTTCGCTGGAAAATATATATAAGTCTGTAAAGGCAGAGGGGGAATCCGTCTCCAGGTACTTTTCACAAGCAGTGGAAACGAGTATCATCCCTATCAGTAAAAAAGCCGAGTATCTCATGATTCTATAATGTTTTAAAAACGCGGATTAGAAAGTTATATTCGCTCCAAGGACAAATGACCTGCTTTTCGGATAGGCGGAATAGTCCACTCCCGGAGTCAGTTGCCTGTAAGATCCACTTTGTGTGGTGCTTACTTCAGGATCATAGCCGGAGTAGTTGGTCCATATCCAGGCATTGTAAACGGTTGCATAAATTCTCAACCGTTCCATTCTTAACTTATTAATTACATTATCAGGTAAGGAATATCCCAGCGTCAGGGTGTTCAACCTCAGGAATGAGCCATCCTCAATCGCCCCCGAATGGAACAGCGGTTTGGTGGAACCACTGGAAAAGGGCGACCACATGGTTTTATCCTGGTTCACTTCAGCCAGCCTGTCCAGATCGGTAATTTCTTCGCCTGTTTCCAGGTCGATGTACATATAGCGTTTCTCGGAATTCATGGTGTTGAGCATGTTCCCGTAGGTTGTATGGAACAGCATCTGGAATTCGATCAAACCAGTATTATAAATGTTGTTGCCATACATCCAGTTAAAGAGCGCAGACAGGTCCCACGACTTGTACCGGGCATTGATATTGAGTCCTCCGGTATGTTTGGGATTGGCATTTCCGATTACTTTCCGGTCCTGATCAGCAGTGATCACCCCATCCCCATTTAAATCCTTCAGCTTCATGGTGCCCGGTCTGAGTCCGATCACACCACCCAGGATCCCTTCACTGTTAACCACACCTTCCTTCAGCTCATAGGCCCCCGTCTCTTCATCCACGATGACAAAATCATCAGGAGTGTACATTCCGTCAAATACATATCCGTACATCAAGCCAACGGTCTCACCCACGATCACCCGGTAGTCGTCCGATTCACGCAGGTCCGATGTGGCCCAGTTGGAGTTGAAAGGCTTCTCATTGACCTCATCCAGCTTGTCAATCTGGGGTTTGTTGAACCCAATGTTGAACATCACGTTCAGGGTCAGGTCCCTTTTCTGGACAGCACGGGCATCCATCGTGAATTCAATCCCCCGGTTGGAAGTCTGCCCAATGTTACGCATCTGCTTAGAGTATCCGAGATAGGAAGGGATATCCGATTCAACCAGAAGGTCTTTTGTCGTATTCCAGTAAAGGTCTACGACTCCTGTGATTCTGTGGCGGAACAATCCATAGTCCACCCCGATGTTTCTGGTGAGCGTTGTCTCCCATCTGAGATCGGGATTGGAAAGGAGACTTGACGCTGGAATGTAATATTGATTGATCCGGTCACCAAAACCTATGGAATTGCTGGTGGAGATCCGGTAATTGGTTTTCCACAGATCCGCTCCGATCCGGTTGTTGCCGGCAGTTCCTACACTTGCCCTCAGTTTGAGGTTTGAAATGAGGTTTTGGTTCTGCATGAACTTTTCATTGGAGATTCTCCAGGCAATGGCACCTGAAGGGAAGTAGCCCCACTGGTTTCCGGGGGCAAATTTACTGGATCCGTCCGCCCTGAATGTGGCCGTCACTATATACCGGTCCAGCAGGTAGTAATTGATCCTCCCGAAGAAGGAAGCCAGCTTGTCATCAGGATCAAAGACTGTGGACATTTCATCAAATTCACCCAGCGCCATGTTGGCAAACATCTTGTCAGGCGGAAGGTCTTCTGAGAAATACTTGGCACGCATAAAAATGTTGGAGGAACTGCTCTGGATCATCTCCTGTCCGGCCATCAGATTCATCTGCTGTGTTTCCCCCAGATCCAGATTATAGGTCAGGGTATTGGACCACCGCAACTGATTACCCTTATACGAGTTGATATCTCCCAGCGGAAGACTGCTTCCATAATTCCTCGATCGGGAGGTCAGCGGACCATAGTACCTGTAGTTGTTTCCATAATTGTACCGTACCCCGAAATCGGAACGGTATATCAGGTTATCGACGATGGTCCAGTCCAGACCGGCATTCAGATAGTAATATCTTGTCTGCCGCTTTCTGTAGTCCTGTTCCACCAGCTGGGCCGGATTGATAAAACTTGAGATGAAAGACTGGTAATCATCATAAAACGTCGGATCATCAAAATCATAATCCAGGATATCAATCAACCCGTTCACAGGTCTGGCAGTAAGGATGTGGGACATTCTCAGGTTGGCACTCCCCGACGTGCCTGCTCCGATCACATCAGTATTGATCACCCGGGATGAGAGGTTTACCTCAACCGATTCCCCTGCCTTGTGTTTCAGGTTAAAATATATATTGGTCCGGTCATAGCCGTTCCCGATCAGGATTCCTTCATCAGTAACATCCGACAGGCTCAGTTTATATCTTGTTGCTTCTGTTCCCCCTCCGACATCAAAATTGTGGTTCTGGGACAATGTGGGGGATCCAAGCATTTCTTCCTGCCAGTCGGTTCCCCGTTGACCTTTGTACAATTCCAGATCTTCATATACACCGAAATTGCTGATAAAACGGTTATATGCAAGATCCCCCTGCTGAACCCTGGCATATTCATACTGCATCAGTACAAATTCGTACGGATCCAACACATCCAGTTTTTTTGCCAGGGTGCGCATTTGTACATAACCGTTGTAGGAAACCTGTGTTTTACCGCCTTCGGCTCCCTTTGTGGTGATAAGGATAACCCCGTTGGCACCTCTTGAACCATAAATTGCTGCCGAAGAAGCATCTTTCAATACATCAATGTTTGCAATGTTATGGGGAGAGATATCGTTGATGTTATCGACCGGAAAACCATCCACTATAAACAACGGGGAGTTGTCCTGTGTGACAGATCCACCACCCCGGATCCGGATCACCAATTCAGCATCGGGTGAACCGTCTGTTGTTTTAATTTGCACCCCGGCCATTTTTCCGATCATGGCTTCGCTAACGCTTGCTACCGGTATATCGGCGAGCTGATCACCCGAGACCGAAGAAACAGACCCGGTCAGATCTGCCCGTTTCATGGTGCCGTAACCCACCACGACAACCTCATCAATTTCTTTCAGGTCGGGTTTTAGCTCCACATTGATCACGGTATTCCCCTCGATGGGTATGCGCAATCGTTCGTACCCCATGTAGGAGAAAAGCAGTGCTTTGCCACTTTCTCTTAGTTCGATGACATATTCACCCTCCAGATCGGTTATGGTGCCGTTGGTTGTACCTTCTTCAATGACGTTGACGCCCGGTAGTGACTCCCCTGTATTCGCATCGACTACCTTACCGGTAATGCGTAGATCCTGCACCGGTTCACTGGCTGGTATGAGAACCACAAAATTCTCCTTAATTTCCTGATAGGTCAGATCAGCCTGTCCCAAAGAACTGGCCAGCACTTCCTTGATCGGCTTGTTGTGCATTGCAATGGAGACTCTTCTGTCCAGTTCAGGCAGATTTTCATTATAAAAGAAATTGATCTGACCCAGTTTTTCAATCTCCATCACAATTTCCCGGACCGATGCATTCTGCATATCGATGGATATTGTTTGGTTTTGCGAAAAAACATTTGTCGCAGAAACCTGGACAAGTACCAGGAATAAGAAAGCGAAGCAAAATTTCATTGTTAACCAGATTTTTTCCCTTCCGCTATAGGCAGGAAGGATTAACATTTTTTCGTTAGTTTTCATACATTTGTGATAGTTATCCGTTAATGTGAATTTCTGTTTTTTTGCATGAAATTCCGTTAATCTTTCCTGCCGGGAGATGCTGCCACATCTTCCGGCAGTGTTATTCATATAACCCTTTACGA
>Ga0209206_10000119_pt1 | contig 15001 bp, 15 predicted proteins | sample ZodSprsou2mmetaG_FD_185478 | JGI IMG/M metagenome (GOLD analysis project Ga0209206, IMG submission 185478) | Hot spring sediment microbial communities from Zodletone spring, Oklahoma to study Microbial Dark Matter (Phase II) - Zodletone Spring... ...
AGCATTTTTGGGTGCGATCTCAGAGCAGACTGAGTTAAGCAGGGAAGCGTTGCTGGAAAGACAGCCTCAGGTGCTCGCAGGGTTTCTTGCATCGACTTCTCATATCGTGACACTCGACAGCTTCTTCTCCTCCATTTTGCGTGCAGCGGCACTTGAGCTTGGTTTAGAGCCGGATTTTGTGACAAAAGAGCAGGGGGATGATGCCCTGGAGCGTCACTTTCTGGACGAAGTGCAGGCGCAGGGGATGCTCTCCTCTCTGGTGAGGCTTGCGATGGATATCGAAGATAAACGCTTTACCAAGATTTTTGCTTTGATGCAGGAGTTCTATAAGATCGATCCTCTTCTGCCCGAAGTAGAGAAGATACAGCACACGATACAAGGTGCCGAAGAAGCATGTGAGTCGCTCAGAAGAGAGATGGTCAAAGCGCTCAAAGATGCAGGGGCTGCTGCAAGGTCTATCAAGCAGTTCGAGACAGAAAGCATCAAAGAGCTCTTTGCAAAAAAACTCTTTAAAAACGAGTTCTTGGGTGAACACAGCTGGTTTAAAAAGAGCATCAATGATGAGGTTGAGGCACTCTATGCGCGACTTAAAGAATCTCTTCGACAATGGGCAAGGGCGAAAGAACAGGCGGTACTCTATCATCTTTTCAAGATCTATGATTACTATAAAAACGCCACGATCATCAATGCCAAAGCTTCGGGTATATTGAGTTTTGATGATCTGACCTATTTCACCTACAGGCTGCTGCATGAAAGTATCTCCAGCGAATTTCTCTACTTCAAGATCGATGCAAAGTTCAAACATATTCTGCTTGATGAGTTCCAGGATACTTCGACCTTACAGTTCCTGCTACTTAGACCGCTGATCGATGAGATATTTTCAGGGCAGGGGCAGAGTGAATTCAAGAGCTTCTTTTACGTGGGTGACACCAAGCAGTCGCTCTACCGCTTCCGGGGCGGAGTAGAAGAGCTTTTTGACAAAGTCGCAGATCGTTACGGGATCAAAATAGAACCGATGGATACCAACTACCGAAGCTGCAGGCATGTAGTTGAGCAGGTCAATCGCTGGTTTGAACCCAATATGACGGGTTACGTACCTCAAAAGAGCAGGCATGGAGTCAAAGAGGGCTTTGTGGAGGTCGTGGAGTCCGATGAGGTGATCGAAGAAGCGGTCAAACAGGCGCAAAGACTGATAAAACTAGGTGTTGATGTCGACGAGATAGCCTTTTTGGTCAGCACCAACAAGGATGGACAGCAGCTGCAGGAGGCCTGCGAATATGCAGGTATTGATACGCTGCTGAAGACCTCCAGTTCTCTGAAAAACCTTCCAAAGATCGCTGCGCTTATTGCGATGATGGAGTACCTCTACAGCGGCGAGCGGATCGATGCGGAGGCACTGCTTGTGCGTGTAGGCAGAACTCTGGAGGATATCGATCTCGGCTGGTATACCCCTTTGATGCAGCCTTTGCAGGTGCTGGACAGATTGGTGCGGGAGTTTGGCTACTTTGAAGAGGATAAAAATATACTGAAACTTTTGGAGTTTGCAGGAGGTTTTGGGGATATCCCCACCTTTATTGAAGAGTTCGGACGCAGTACCATCGCAGTAGCGGAACACTCTGTGCATGGAGCCAATATCATGACGATACACGGCTCAAAAGGATTGGAGTTTGGCTATGTGATCGTGCTGGACAAGCTCACCCGTCCCAACAGCGACAAATCACCGCTACTCTTTCATTATGACGAGAATCTTTTTGTTGAGAAGATCCTCTACAGGATGCAAAACAGGGATTATTTTGATGAAGACTATGCGCGCCTGATCGCATCAAGAAAACGCTCAGAGACCAAAGATAGAAAAAATGTGCTTTATGTGGCACTGACCCGTGCTGTGGAAGGAATGATCGTAGTGCGCAAAGAGAAGGATTCTATCTTTGATGAGATCGGACTATCTCCTATGAAGATCGGGGAGATCAAAGTTGAGCAGCCGGACCGTGATCGAGAAAAAAAAGAGACAGGGAGACCCACTGTCCTCTTGAGCCATTACGGTACTCAGGAGATCTCTAAAGCCACAGAGGACGAAGAGAAGGATTTTCAGGCGATACTTTTTGGATCAGCACTGCATTATACACTAGAGATAATGGCAAGGTTTGACCTCCCCAGTCTTACGAAAGCACTGATCTCCATGCAGAACCGATATGGCCATCAGCTGGATAGCGATCAAGCTGCGCAGATCAAAGAGCGTATCGAGAGACTCATCGCACATCAGGGGTTTCAGGCGTTGCTGGATGGTGCAAAACTCAGCAAAGAAAGAGCATTTGCATACAAGGGTGAGTTGAAGCAGGTGGACCTGCTACTGGAATATGAAGATCACTGTCTGGTGATAGACTATAAAAGTTCCCAAAAGTACCACCTTAAGCATCACGCACAGGTAGAAGCATATAAAAAAGCTCTGGCAAAACTAACCCAAAAATCGATAAAAGGATTGATCCTCTATCTATTGGAGGAGAAGGTGGATCTGATCGAAGTCTGATCAGCGCGTGTTGTGAGCCCCGTGGCGTGGTGATGAGGTGGTCAATTGTATTTAACTTTAAAGGTGCTAAGATACCAAATGGGAATGAAAGTATTGATCATTGAAGATGACAGCATTGTTGCAATGCATATCAAAGAGACGGTAGAGAGACACAATTATGAGGTTGTCGGAGTAGTAAAAAGTGCTCAACGCGCACTCAGTCTGGCTGAAAAGAGAACGGTCGATATCGTGATCTCTGATATCAATATAGAAGGTGAGACAGATGGCATAGCGTGCTGCAAAATACTGCAAAATGCCTATGATGTTTCGGTGATACTGGTGAGTGCCTATAATGATATGACGACTCTGCAGAACGCCTCTTCACTGGATTTTACAGGGTATCTGATCAAACCGTTTCGGGAGGATGAACTCCTTACCCTGCTCAACCTTATCAGGCTTAGAGAAAAAAGAAAAGAGCATCATCAAAGAAAGCAGATCAATGAGGTCTTCAGCTACTGTCCCAGACATCAAACCTTTTATCGATACGATGAGGCCGTGGAACTGACCCTTAAGGAAAAAACGTTTTTGGTGACACTGATACGCGCCAATGGCGCCATTGTATCGTATGAACATTTCATGGATACGATCTGGGACGGTGAAGAGGTGAGTGATGTTGCGCGCAGACAACTTGTTTTCAGACTGAAACAGAAGTTGCCCTGTTTCCCCTTGAAGTTGGTCAAGGGAATAGGATATAAACTGGAGAAAAAATTTTAACTCCATTTGATCCATCCGTGTAAGTTTTTGAAATATTTTAAAAAAAATCATTATTGTAACGTTTAGGTAACACTGAACAGGTAAAATAACGGAGTGGGAGAGAAAATCAGTATCATTCTTGGGGAAGAGGGGTGCCGGTTGTAAAAAATCCATTCTCTGTCCTGCCCGCAAAAATAGATTTTAGATATGATAGTATGAATCGTTGTAGCTTGTTTTATGAGTTACAGAGAGATATGGATTTCATCGTTTTCATACGAAATTAAGAAAAAAACCCAATTAATCTTAATATAAACTTAATTTAAATAAAATTTAAGAATAACTCGATACAATCCGTCCACTAAAAGCATGAAAAGCGTCATGGAAAGCAAACTACGTTGCTTTTTTAGCTTTGGAACCGAAACGGTTAAGCCGGATAGGGAAACAATACAATAAGGAAACATCATGAAAATGACAAAAGTCGTAAAGCCTCATGAAGTACAAAGAGACTGGGTTCTGATCGATGCAGAAGGTAAAACTTTCGGTCGTATCCTGACTGAAGTAGCAACACTTCTAAGAGGTAAGCACAAGCCATCATTTACACCAAACGTAGATTGTGGTGATTATGTAGTGATCATCAATGCTGAAAAAGCTATCTTCTCTGGTGCAAACAAATTGGAAGACAAAAAGTACTTCACACACTCAGGTTACTTCGGTTCTACAAAGAGCAAAAAACTTGGTGAAATGTTGGAGAACCATACTGAAAAACTTTACAAACTAGCGGTGAGAGGTATGCTTCCAAAGACTACACTTGGCAGAGTAATGCTTAAAAAACTAAAAGTGTATGCAGGTGCTGAACACCCACACACTGCACAGATCAATAAGGAGGCGTAAGAATGGCAACTATCTACGCAACAGGAAAAAGAAAATCAGCGATCGCTAAAGTATGGTTGACACCGGGTAACGGTGAAATGAATATCAACGGTAAAACACTTGATCAGTGGCTAGGCGGTCACGAAACACTCAAAATGAAAGTAAGACTTCCGCTTGAAGCAACAAAGCAGCTTGAGTCTATGAATGTCAAAGCTACTACACTCGGTGGTGGTTATGCTGCTCAGGCTGATGCACTAAAGCATGGTATCACTAAGGCGCTTGTTGAACTTGAACCATCATTCAGAGCGATCTTGAAACCAATGGGTCTTCTTACTCGTGACTCAAGAGTGGTTGAGCGTAAGAAACCAGGTAAGAGAAAAGCGAGAAGATCTCCGCAGTTCTCAAAAAGATAATCGGTCTTTACCTTATCTTTATTTACAAGAGGTTTTTTGCCTCTTGTATCCCCATTATATTTTTTTATTTACCACTATTCCCCCAATTTTATAAACAGAAAACTGTTATGATTCGCCTATAGATGGAAATCGCTCAAGAACAAATATGTTAAAGGAATTTTTGTGACAATCTGGAAATATCAAGAAGAAAAAGAGACCCATCTGCTGGTAAAACTCTACAAAGAGGACCATGGCGAAGGGGAATACCTTGGCGACCTGGATGAAGAGAGTATCAAGAAACTTATCTTAGAGATCAAACCGGATGTGAAGATCGATCAGGCATACGGAACACTGGCCTACTTCGGGATGCTTCCGCTCCTGGTCTTCAAAAAGAAACGTTAGCCCAGGATAAAATAGGCAGCTGTCGCCAAAGCGATACCCAAAACAGAGCGTTTGATGATGACCCCTATATTGTTTCCTATCTGGCAGGAGCTGCACTGTGAGTACTTCTTGGCCTCAACCTGCGCATAGAAAAAGAAGCCCACCATCAAGACAAAAATAATCGGTAACAGGAATTTATCCACTGTGTAGAGCGTATTCAGCGTCTCTTTTGAAAGATTGAAGAGCGGCGCAATAAGTGTGAGTCCCATCACGAAAAGCAGTTTGTCTGTGAAGCTGACAAAATAGTCTTTCTTTGAAAAGGCGGGACAGATCTCCACCTGCGGTACCAGACCATTGCTTTTCAACGCTTCGAGTACACGTTCTTTGTGCGCTTTGCCCACTTTATCGAGGAATGTCCCTCCAAAGAGATAATCCACCTTCCTCTGGAGCGTCGCAGCATACGTTTCATCATCGATATCGACAGATTTCGGTGTACCGTGGCGGTCTTCATAGACCACTTTGATACGTTGTGCACGCGGAACACTCTGCGTAATCCCCGGATAGTAGGCGGTTGTCTCAACGGAGTCAAATTTTCCATAGCTTCCTATGATCCTCGGATTGATATATTCGCTGTAACTCCCGTCTTTCTCTTTGATTAATACAATATTGTACGGGTAGGCGATCTGGATGGCGGCCAGAGCATCGAGATCATGTTCGATCATCGTATCTTTGATGTCCTCGATCACATCCCAGAGGGTCTGGTTGAAGGAGCGTACGTCTGTACAGGCGATATTGACGCGCTCATCCGGAAAGATAACAAGTTTTTGTACCATGGGTGTATCCTTTTTTTCCCGTCATTCAGGACTTGCACCCTCCCTAAGGGCATCTCCTAAGTGGACATCCGGGATCTTCTGAAAGGGTTGTCTTCTGCATTGAGATCCCAAAACAAGTTCAGGATGGCGGGGAGATAAATAGTCATAAACTCTAAAAGTAGAGCTTACAGCTACCTAGCTATATTTTTTTGGCTCCCTGCAGGCGGGAGCCTTGAGTTTTAGTGGCTTTTGCTTACGACAACAAGCATTTTGATATTGATCACGATAAATCTTATGATCTGCCACAGTACGCAGGTTCTCATAAATCTGATAAATTTCGTCGGAACCATTGTTGTAAAGTTTTGGTCGTATGCACGGATTCTTTCTTCTATTTGTTGCATTTTTTTCTCCTGATTTATTTTATTTTAATTTATAGGGAGGAGCTTTGCTTCTCCTTCACAATTTTTATTCCGGGATCAGTGTCCATCCCGGCTTAAGTTGTGCTTTATAGAGGAACATATGGTGCAGGATATGTTTGATCCAGTGTCCCGCAAGCCCGATCTCCCCGAAGGTATAGTCAAGGTCACGTCCAAGCCCAGGGTATTTTTCAAAGTCAGGGACTACCGGATAGACCGTCAATGCAGCTGCTGTACCGGTAGTCAGGCCTTTTCCTGCCGATGCCACACACGCTGCACCCATTTCAGCCATTGAAGCTTCATGTAGAGGTGCATTATCACCTTTCTGGATCATATCACAGATAGAGTGTGCTACGGCTTTCCCGATGATACCGGAAGGCATACCTGTTCTCGGCGGTGTCGGGTTTATCGGCGTACCGTTCGGCGAACTCATCGGTTTTGAGATAAGATGCGGCGGTGCGAAGGCAATACCACAGGCAAAGATGTTTTTGAAGTCCGGGTTTTGGTAGGTTCTTGGCCAGTCACTCGCTTTCCACTCTTCGTAGGGTTTTGGCGTGTAGTCCGCATCCACTTTCAGGAATCCGTTCGGAGCAAAGATCTGAGCAGTCATATCTGAACCGTCTTTGTCGTAGGCTTTCAGTCCTACTCCGGCAAATGGAGGGATCAGCATCGCAAAGTCAAATGTTAGCTCCCCTGTGCTGCCGTCAAGCAGCTCATACGCAAGCTTTCCTTCTTCCACTTTGCTTACGTGTGCACCGATTGTCCAGGGAATCCCTCTCTCAGCATAAAGTGATTCAGCAAAGAGTCTGGAACTCGCAGCATATCCTCCGCGCTTCATATGCAGTCCGCCGATACCGAAGTCACCGAGGAATGATTCATTAGAGATCCAGTGGATATCGACCATATCCCTTACACCCGCTTTGTTTGCCTCATGTTCGATGTTGAAGATATACTCGAATGCGGCACCCTGACAGGTGCACATTCCGTGTCCTGTACCGACCACGATTTTTTGTCTCTGGCCCGCTTTTGCTTTGTCAAATATCTGCTGAAGCTCCAGGTTCGCATGGACGGCGTGATCTGCTGTACATACGGAGACCGTATGCTCACCGATACCCCCTTTTCCGTCACCCAGCCCGGGTGTAGCATCGAAGTTCAGCTTCGGACCTGTCGCATTGATCAGATAATCATAGGTGAGCTCTTCGTTCTGCCCCTCTTTCCCTTGACCGGTATACTCGATGGTGATGTAGGGGGTATCGCTTCCTTCTTTCCCATGAGGGTGGATGGAGACCGCTTTTGCCTGTCTATAGTCAATCCCTGCCTTTTGATAGACGGGAGAAAGAGGGAATACCACATCCTCTTTTGTCATTTGACCTACACCTACCCAGATATTGGAGGGGATCCAGTTCCATTGCGAGTTCGGAGTGACAACCACTACCTCGTGTCCCTCTCCCAACCACTTCTTTGCAAACGTTGCAGCAGTGTGTCCTGAAATCCCACCGCCCATAACTACCAAACGTGCCATTTTCTTCCTTTTCATTCTAAAATTATTCGCAAGCATTAATTTTATGGAATAAAAAGTTAAATATAAATTAATTATATTGAATTTAATAAAATTTATTTTTATTATATTAATATATCTTATTTGAAATATAATTTACTATTATCTATTAGAATGATAGATAGGGACTAATCTATAGTATGCTACTATTCTCTCCTAATATCAAAATTTTATAAAGAAGCGAGGAGTGGGAATGCAGTCGTTGATGGATCTGTTGCTCATGCCGGTACGTGCAATAAAACTGCGTTATCTGCCGCTGCTGCTGATATACTTTGCCTACGGCTCGAGTGTATTTGTTGCCATTGCCAGGGATTTCTGGGTGAAAAAAGAGTTGAGTCTCAGTGCCGAAGACCTACTTGCGTTGAGTGTATGGTTGACGGTACCCTGGACGATCAAAATGATCTTTGGGCAACTGGTGGATTCTGTCACCCTCTTCGGTTCCAACCGTAAGGTCTATGTTTATATCGGGGCACTCCTGATCACTCTCAGTACGCTGATGCTGATCGGTATCGTGGGGGAACACGCCTTTTTTGCCGGTTACAGTAAAGAGCATATCTATATCCTTGCTTCAGTCATCGGTGTGATAGGATTCGTGATGCAGGATGTTGTGGCCGATACGATGAGTACAGAAGTGGTTGACCGCACGCAAAGCGATGCAGAGATCAAAAAAGAGCTCGCGATGATCCAGGTGCTTGCGCGTCTCTCGCTCGGTTTTGCGATCTTTGTCATGGGATGGCTGGGGGGTGAGCTGGCCGGACTGTACGGGTATCAGACGGTCTATACCTTGGCACTGTTTATCCCGGTGCTCTCGATTCTCGGGGTAAGCTTTGTCAAGCTTACCCCCGTACCTGTTTCACCGCTGAACAAACAGGTGCTTTTCGGGGGATTTGCCTTTGCCGTATTTGTCGTTCTGATAGGATACAACAATATTCCCTACTCACAGGAGATCGTCTTTGTCATCTCGCTGGGGATCGTGCTCTATCTGCTTCGGACGCTTGTTTCCGACCTGGATGCGGATACGATCAGGCATATCAAGATGGCGATGATCGTGATCTTTGTCTACCGGGCGATGCCGAGTGTCGGTCCTTCGCTGCAGTGGTGGGAGATCGATGTATTGGGGTTTGATGAAGCCTTTTTTGCCAAACTTGCGATGATCGGCGGAGGGATCGCACTTGCCGGGATGTGGTTGAGTTCCAAGTTTATTGTTGACCAGTCGATCTCAAAAGTACTGATATTTCTGACCATTATCGGAACGGTTCTCTCTCTGCCGGTCCTTGGGATGTATTATGACCTGCATACGATGCTGGGAATCGATGCAAGGACTGTGGCGTTGGTGGATACCGCGATCGCTTCCCCCTTTGAGTATATCGCCGGTGTCTTGATGCTGACACTGGTGGCGATCTATGCACCCGATGGGAAAAAAGGGACGTGGTTTGCACTGATGGCGTCATTGATGAACATCGCGCTGAGTGCGGGAGGGATCTTCAGCAAATATCTCAACAAACTCTTTGTCGTCACACGGGAAGTCAAAGAGGAGGGGATGGTGGTAGTACCCGCAAACTATGATGAACTTGGTATCCTGCTCTGGACGGTCATCCTGATCGGCCTGGTCGTTCCGATCGTGACGATCTGGAAGTTCAACCCTGACCCGAACGGCAGAACAAAAAAGCGTCCGACTTCACCGCAGGCTTGACACGTGCCCCAAAGTCTGCTATAAAGTACCACATTTTGCTCTCATTGAGAGAAGAGAAGGAGATCAATGATAATACTTTTTGACCTTGACGGCACCCTGATCGATTCTACCGAAGCGATACTGGAAAGTTTTCAAGTCGCATTTGAGACACACGGGGATGCTGTACCTGAAAGTACGCTGATCAAAGCCCAGATCGGACACCCTCTGGATGTCATGTTCTCTACGCTGGGTGTGGAAGAGGAGAGAGTCTGGGACTATGTAGATGCGTATAAAATGCACTATCGCACCATCTCCTGCCAAAAGACCGTGCTTCTGCCCAATGCCAAAGAGGCGGTAGAGCTTGCGAGTCAACATGCGACGCTGGGGGTGGTGACGACAAAAACAGCAAAATACTCCATTGAGCTGTTGGAGCACCTGGGACTGATGCATCATTTCAAAGTATTGATCGGTAGAGAGGATGTGGAAAATCCAAAGCCGCATCCCGAACCGATCCAAAAAGCGCTCGAAGCGTTACCAATTGGGGCAAAAAAGATCTGGATGGTAGGAGATACCTGTATGGATATGCTTTCTGCTAAGGCAGCAAATGTTATAGGTGTCGGTGTAACATGCGGTTATGCGGATGAAATGAATTTGATCAATTGTACTGATTATATTCATTCAAATGCATTGGAAGCGGTTCGATTTATAGCAAACCGATAGGTGAAACTTAAATATATTATAATTTCAACCCGATTTAAGAGTCTCATGACTACAATAGGAAAAATATTATAATGGAGCTCTCTGCACAACACTACTGATAAAATACATAGTGTTATCTAGAGGGTTTCATTATTATTATAGATAGGAGAAAACATGACAGAGATTAGATGGCACAGCCGTGCTGGTCAAGGTGCGGTATCTGGTGCTAAAGGTCTAGGGGACGTAGTTGCAACGACAGGTAAAGAAGTTCAAGCATTCGCGCTCTACGGTTCAGCAAAAAGGGGAGCTGCACTAAGAGCGTACAACAGAATCGACGATGAACAAATTTTTAACCATGCAAAATTCATGAACCCCGATTATGTCCTGGTAATCGATCCTGCGTTGGCTTATACAGATAATATCGTAGAAAATGAAGCTGACCACACACAATATATTATTACGACACACCTCTCCAAAGAGGAGCTGATCGAAGGTATCCCTTCACTCAAAGGCAAAGAAGATAGAGTATATACAGTTGACTGTGTACAGATTTCACTCGATACAATCGGTAGATCAGTCCCGAATGCTCCGATGCTGGGTGCATTTGTAAAAATTTCTGGTATGTTTGAACTGGATTATTTCCTGGAAAATATGAGGAGAGTACTTTCGAAGTTCCCTCAGAAGATCATTGACGGAAATATGGCAGCGATCACAAGAGCATACAACGAAGTGAAGTAAGGAAAGAGGATTAAGCATGCAAGATTTAAATTTATTAGCAAACGACAATAGAGGACAAACTGACCTCGGAAACAGTTCCAGCCTTGTGGGTTGGGATGAAGTGACGCAGGGGACTATTCTTCAGTCGTTCGAAGGTGATGCGACAGGTATCGCACAGAAAAAAGCCGAAGAGAGAAGTTATTCCAACTTTAACTCCTATACGGCAACAGTTGCATCATGGAGGGTGAAAAAACCTGTATTCAACATCGATGTATGTATCGACTGTCAAAACTGCTGGGTATGGTGTCCGGACAGCTCTATTTTGTCAAGAGATAAGCAGATGCTGGGTATCGACTACGATCACTGTAAAGGGTGTGAGGTATGTGTGGAAGTATGTCCTACAAACCCTAAATCACTTTTAATGTTCAGTGAATATACTCCGCTTGATGAGGCATTGTCTCAGTGGCCAGAGAAAAAGAAAAAAGAAGAGAAGTAAGGAACAGGTATGGCAGAAAAATACGATTTGCAAGAAAGAGAAGTATGGGATGGTAACTTCGCCGCTTCTCAGGCGTTAAGACAGGCACAGGTAGATGTTGTTGCGGCGTATCCTATTACGCCTTCTACACCGATCGTTGAAAACTACGGAAGTTATGTAGCGAACGGTTATATCGACGGTGAGTTCGTAATGGTAGAGTCTGAGCATGCTGCGATGTCAGGATGTGTCGGTGCATCTGCAGCCGGCGGACGTGTTTCTACAGCGACTTCGTCACAAGGTTTTGCATTGATGACAGAGGTGCTTTACCAGGCATCAGGGATGAGACTTCCGATCGTACTTAACGTAGTAAACAGAGCATTGGCTTCTCCGTTGAACGTACGTGGTGACCATGCCGATATGTATCTTGGACGTGACTCCGGTTGGATCCAGCTTGATGCGTTTAACGCACAGGAGGCATATGACCTTGCACTCTGTGCATTCAGAATCGGTGAACACCATGATGTAAGACTTCCGGTGATGGTACACCAGGACGGGTTCATTACGTCACACACGGCGCAAAACGTATACCCTCTCCCTGATGAGGTAGCATATAATTTTGTCGGTGATTTCAAACCGGTAGATGATATGCTTGACTTCTCAAGACCGGTAACGTACGGTGCACAGACAGAAGAAGATTGGCACTTTGAGCATAAAGCAAGACAACACAAGGCATTGATGGATTCCCGTCCTATCATTGATGGAGTCTTCGCAGACTTTGAGAAGGTATCCGGAAGAAAGTACAACAGAGTTGAATCTTACGATATGGAAGATGCTGAAGTAGCGATCGTGGCACTTGGTACGACGGTTGAGACAGCCAGAGTGGCAGCAAAAGAGCTGAGAGCCGAAGAGGGTATCAAAGCAGGTGTTGTTGCGATCAGATGTTTCAGGCCGTTCCCGTTTGACATGGTAAGAGATTCTCTTGAAAATGTAAAATCAGTGGCAGTACTTGACAGATCAAGCCCGGGTGGTGCGATGGGTGCATTCTTCAACGAAGTATCCGCAGCACTCTATACAACACCGAACAGACCGCTGGTAACAAACTTCATCTATGGTCTTGGCGGACGTGACTTCTCTATCTCAGAAGCAAAAAGAATCTTTAAAGAGCAAAAAGCACATGCTGATGCTGGACACATTACAACAGATATCCAACAGTTCTCAGGACTTAGAGGACCACACCTTGGATTCTTCCAAACGAAAAGAGGTTAATTATGGCAATTACATCAATTAAAAACTTAAAAGAATTTTCAACGAACAACGACAGGTTTGAAGGGGCACATACCCTTTGTCCCGGTTGTGCGCACTCTATGATCGTCAGAGAGCTTATGAACTGTACAGATGACAACCTTGTTATCTCTTCAAATACAGGATGTCTTGAGGTATCTACTGCGGTTTATCCGTTCACTTCATGGGATACTTCATGGATCCATATCGGATTTGAGAATGCTGCTACTGCAGTTTCCGGAGCAGAAGCAATGCACAAAGCGCGTAAGAGAAAAGGTACGCTCAAAGACAACGATGCTCCGGTAAAATTCGTAGCATTCGGCGGTGACGGATCAACCTATGATATCGGTTTCCAATGGTTGTCCGGTGCAGTAGAGAGAGGCCATGACTTTACTTACATCTGTCTGGATAATGAAAACTATGCAAACACTGGTGGTCAGAGATCTTCTGCTACACCTATCGGTGCGACTACTACAACTGCACAGGCTGGTTCACATTCTTACGGTAAAAAAGAGAAGAAAAAAGATATGGTAGCGATCATGGCGGCACACGGTGCACCGTATGTTGCACAGCTTGCACCGAACAAGTGGAAGTCTATGGCAAAAGGGTTCCAGAAAGCATTGGAGACTGAAGGTCCATGTTTCATCAACACAGTATCTCCATGTTGTACAGAGTGGAAGTTCGACCCGAAAGATACGATCGGTATCACTGACCTGGCAACAGATTCATTGATGTTCCCGGTCTATGAGATCATCGATGGTCACGAACTTAACATTCTTTACAGACCAAAGAACATCATCTCTGTCGAAGAGTATATGGGTGCTCAGGGTCGTTATAAACACCTCTTCAAGCCAGAGTACAGACACGTTATCGATCAGGTACAGAAAGATGTGGATGCGTACTGGGATTATCTACAGAGAAGAGAAGAAGCAAGAATCTAATCACTCTTCTATCATTTTTTCGGACGGAACTTCCCGTCCGATGATCAAATCTCTTCAATCTCTTTCCATAATTCTTTACCTTTTTCTGAGAGATAAGGGTATAGCATCAGTCTAAAAATCACCTCTTTGGCCTCCTTGATCGAATCTTTTGTAATGTCCGAACAAGTAGCAATAAATGTCTGCCAATAGGCGGAGATGAACCAGTGAAGCTTGGCTCTTAGCGGAATGTCATCGGAAGGGATATTTGCCAAAATATTTTTTTCCAACAGCCCATTCAACAAACTCTCTATCTGGCCTATCCTTCTGTTCTGACGTTCCAAAAACATTGTTTTGAGTTCAGGATATACCCTCATGAGGACGGTTGCATCCCGCATCAAAAAGCGGTAGTGCCAAAACAGCTCTCCGTAAAGATCGAACATCTTTGAGAGCTCCTTCAGCGGATTGCTGCCCTGTGCGACATTTGCAAAACTATTGTACCCCTCAAATGTGGCAGACATCTCCCGATAGATCTCTATGAGTATCTCTTCTTTGTTCTTATAGTGGTAGTATAGATTACCGGGAGATATGCCTGCTTCTTTGGCAATATTGTTTGTCGTAACCGTGAGGGTTTCCTCTCTGTTGAATAGTTCAATAGCAGCCGTTTTGATCTTCTCTTTTGTCGGTGAATTTTTGCTTTTTTTCATAGAGAGATTATAGCAAACAATATTTAGAGTAATTACTCTAATTTAAGTTTTCTTTGACTACAATGATCAAAACCAAAGAGGAGAAGAGGATGAATCAAGCAAAACCGGGCGGTGGCCTGCCGCGATTGGAACAACTATCTTTAAAGTACATTCTTGTACCGCTGGGGAAAAGGGTCTTTACCTGGGAAAGTGCGCTGAAGATGTTTCACAATGAGGTAAAACGTATAGAAAAGCTGCTGAAAGAGGTTGAAGAAGCAAAGTGTCGAGAGCGTGTGATGATCGATCGTGTATTTGGTATTGAAGATCATTCACGTGATTATTCGATCACTATGGTGATAGAGCATCTCAATATTGTAGGATATGGAATAATGAGTGTCATAGACAGGCTTTCAAATGAGGAGAGTGTAGATGAAGCGATCAAGATAGAAAATGTAAAACCCCAGGGAAGTACAGAAAATGAATTGGATAGATTTTTGGCATTTAGCCGAGTCTATAATTCATTTATAGAAAAACTCCCAAAAAGAAAATCAAAAATGACCAAAGCGCATCCCTGGTTTGTGGAACTCAATAACATGGACTGGAGTATCTTTATGGCGATTCATACGTTTGTGCATAGACGACAGATTGAAGCGATCCTTCAGAGGTTAAAAACGTAACAGAGAGAGCGGGAGAGTAGATTATTTCTGAGATACATCTAATTTTCATACTCTGATGCTATAATCAGAAAAAAATTGAGGATATATTATGCCATTACTGGACAGTTTTACAGTAGACCATACCAAGATGAAAGCCCCTGCGGTACGTGTGGCAAAGAAGATGAGCAGCCCGAGCGGCGATGCGATCAC
>Ga0209206_10000120_pt1 | contig 14991 bp, 14 predicted proteins | sample ZodSprsou2mmetaG_FD_185478 | JGI IMG/M metagenome (GOLD analysis project Ga0209206, IMG submission 185478) | Hot spring sediment microbial communities from Zodletone spring, Oklahoma to study Microbial Dark Matter (Phase II) - Zodletone Spring... ...
CTGGTGGGGGGACTCAGGTGGTCTTCCGGGCTGACCGATGTGACCGCGAACGATGATGCGAAAATTACCATGAACACCCTCTCCATCCACCTGGGCGTCCAGTTTTAGCAGCACGATGATGAAGATCGCCCTGGCTCAGATGAACTACCTCATCGGGGATTTTGAGGGAAACAAGGAAAAGATCCTGAAGGCCGTTTCCAGGGCGGTCAGCGAGCAGGCCACCCTGGTGGTTTTTTCCGAACTGTCCGTCTGCGGTTATCCGCCCCTGGACCTGCTGGAGCGGGAAGACTTCATACACGCCTGCGAAAAAAGCATCCGTCAGATCGCTGAAAGGATCGACCCGGAGGTGGGGGTGCTGCTGGGGGCTCCGGAATTTAACCCTGGAAAGCAGGGCAAGATGCTGTTCAACTCGGCCTTTTTCCTCCTGGGAGGAGAAGTGAAAGCGGTCTTCCGAAAGTCCCTGCTTCCCACCTACGACATTTTTGACGAATACAGGTATTTCGAACCGAATCAGACATTCCGGCCCCTGGACTTCGCAGGGATGCGGATTGCCGTGACCATCTGCGAGGACCTGTGGGATGAGCAGCCCTTCGAGCGTCCTTTCTCCCGGTCCCGGCTCTACACGGTCAACCCGATGGAAGCGCTCGGCCGCTACAATCCCGATCTGATCATCAATCTGGCGGCCTCTCCCTTTGCGCACCGCAAGCAGGAGGTGAAGCAGGAGATCTTCACCCGGAAAGCAGACGCATACGGGATCCCCCTGCTTTACTGCAACCAGGTGGGGGCACAGACCGAGCTCATCTTTGAAGGAGGATCGCTGGCCATCGGGAGCGGGGGGAATGTGGCCAGGAGGCTGGCGTTCTTCAGAGAAGATTTTGCTTTGATCTCCACCGAGGAGCTGGGATCAGCAGGCGGAGGACCCGGAGCAGGTCCGCTTCCCGAAAGAATGGAAATGATCTCGGAAGCGCTGGTATGCGGGATCAGGGACTATTTCGGGAAGCTGGGATTCAGAAAAGCCACCCTGGGACTTTCGGGAGGCATCGATTCCGCAGTGGCGCTGGTGCTGGCATCCCGGGCACTGGGACCGGAAAACATGCATGTCCTGCTGATGCCTTCCCCCTATTCATCTCAAAGCAGCCTGACTGACTCGGTTCAGCTGGCAGACCGCCTGGGGGTGCGTTACACGGTCCTCCCCATCGACCCGTTGTTCGGTCAGTTCCGGGAAACACTCCGCCCTCTTTTCGGAGATTTGCCGGAGGATGTCACCGAGGAGAACATCCAGGCCAGGATCAGGTGCATCTTGCTGATGGCCCTCTCCAATAAGATGGGTCACATTCTGCTCAACACCAGCAATAAAAGCGAGGCTGCAGTGGGTTACGGGACCCTTTACGGAGATATGGGCGGGGGACTTTCCGTGCTGGGGGATGTGTACAAGACAGATGTATACGAACTGGCGCGCTACCTGAACACCCCGCTGGAGATCATCCCCGGCAATATCATTTCCAGGCCCCCTTCTGCCGAATTGAGGCCTGACCAGAAAGACACGGATTCCCTGCCCCCCTATGAGGTTCTGGACGGGATCCTGGAATCCTATATCGAAAAACAGCTCCCTCCCCGGAAACTGACGGAACTGGGGTATGACAGGGACCTTGTGCTCAAGATCATCCGGATGGTGGACCGGAACGAATATAAGCGGTACCAGACACCCCCGATTTTGAGGATCTCTTCCAAGGCTTTCGGTGCAGGAAGGCGCATTCCGCTGGCGGCCAAATATTGAAGGGATATTGATTATTTTTTCTATTTTTGTATGTTATTCAACACGATAGACTCTATAAGCTGAAACATAATGCAGGAAAGGAACTATAATGCAGATGATTGCATTGACAATCCGAAATCTGTATTTACGGTACTTACGCCCAAAGAAAAAGAATTCCTGAAGCAAAATTACAGCTGTGCTTTTTACAAAAAAGGAGAAATCATTTTCAAGGAGGGGGATAAACCCATAGGACTGATGGTCCTGGCAGAAGGGAAGGTGAAGATCTTCAAGGAGGGCGTGGGAGGAAGGGAACAGATCGTCAGGATGGCCAAGCCAGTCGGTTTCATCGGGTACAGGGCACTTTTCGCAGAGGAGAACCATACCGCCACCGCGGTGGCCATCGAAGACAGCGTGGCCTGCATTATCGACAAGGAGAGTGTGTACAGGGTGATGCGCAGCAATGCCGAGCTGAGCATCAGCATCATCCAGTCCTTTGCATCGGAACTCGGCTTTTCCCATGACAGGACCGTCACCCTGACCCAGAAACATATCAGGGGAAGGCTGGCCGAATCGCTGATCTTCCTCAAAGACACCTACGGGTATGAAGACGACGGGAAGACCATTAAGATTTATCTCTCCAGGGAAGATGTGGCCAATCTTTCCAACATGACCACTTCCAATGCCATCCGGACCCTCTCCACCTTTGCGCAGGAGGGTGTCATCTCCATCGACGGAAGGAAAATCCGGATCCTGGACCTGCCCAGGCTGGAAAGGATCAGTGAGCTGGGCTAGGGGATGAAATTTGCAGGTTACATTCTTACCTACACCATCATCCGGATCCTCCATGCTTTGCCTGACCGGGTCCTGTACTTTTTCTCGGACGGATTGTACCTGCTGGCCTACCATCTGGTCGGGTACCGGAAGAAGGTGGTCTTCGAAAACCTGGCCAGGGCATTCCCCGGGATGCCGCCCGGTGAGATCAGGGCCATCGCCCGGAAGTTTTACCGCCATTTCTGCGACCTGGTCCTGGAATCGGCCGTCTCGCTGTTCTTCAGCAGGGTAGAGGCACAACAAAAGATCTCCTGCAAAAATCCGGAGTTAGTAGAGGGCCTGTATCAAAAGGGCAGGCAGGTGATCGCTGTGACCGGCCACTACGGGAACTGGGAACTCCTTCCCATTCTGGGACTGCTCTTTGAATACCGCACCATCGCCGTGTACAAATCCCTGAGGAACGAGTACTTTAACAGGTTCATTCTGAAAAGCAGGGAGAAATTCGGAGCCACTCCCGTTCCCATGGAACAGGTAGCGCGCACGCTGATGGACTTCCGGCAAAAAAACATCCTGACCCTTTCTGTGTTCCTTTCGGACCAGCGGCCGCTCAGGAGACAGATCCAGTACTGGACCCGCTTCATGGGGATGGACACCCCCATGTACCTGGGCGTGGAAAAGCTGTCCAAAAAAATAGATGCGGCTGTGATCTTCATCAAAATAAGGAAAGTGAGAAGAGGTCAATACGAAGCTGAGTGCGAGATGGTCTGCGAAGACCCGTCGGTCATGGAGCCCTACCAGATCACCGAGGCACATGTGAGAATCCTTGAAGGGCTGATCAGGGAAAGGCCTGAACTCTGGCTCTGGTCGCACCGGCGCTGGAAATTTACCAGGGATGATCCCGGCGGGTGATCAGTTCACGGATCGTTTCCCGGCTCTTTTCGAAGGAAAACAGCTCCTCCACCCTTTTTCTCCCGTTCATGCCCATCTGTTCGCGAAGGGAAACATTGCCGGCCAGTTCAAGCACATACCGGGCCATCCCGGTCACGTTGTGATGCTCCGTGATATAGCCCGTCTCCCCGTGGACGATGATCTCCGCGGAGGACTTGATATCAAATGCCACCACGGGTTTCCTGCTGGCCATTGCCTCGGCGATCACATAACCGAATCCCTCGTAATGCGAGGAGAGCAGGAAAATATCAATGGAACGGAAGAATGCCGGCATCTCCTCCACAAATCCCAGAAAACGGGTCTGGGATTCCACGCCCAGTTTTTTTGCTTTCTTCTGCAGCCAGTTCCTCAGCCTTCCCTCCCCGGCGATGAGCAAGGTGAACCGGTGACCGGTTCCGCGGAGCATTCCCAGGAGCTCCAGCAGGTACAGATGTCCTTTTTCTTCCGACAGCCTCCCTGCGGAACCGAGCACGATCTCTCCGTCCCCCGGCCGGTACATCGGTTCGATCGCCTGATGATACCTGGACGGGTCCACCCCGTTATAAATCACGCTGATCTTCTCGGCAGGAACCAGCCGCTGGTTGTTCACCAGGATGGTGCGTCTGGTTTCCTTCGAGTTCGCCACGATGTGGGTGACCACCTTCCTGAACAGGTAACGGTTCACAATGCTGTTGCGGATGGGGATGGCACTCCCCCTGCGGTATATGATGTTGTGTACGCCGGCGATCTTCCCGGCAATGCTGGCCACCTTCATATCCCCCGAAATATTTGTGATCAGCGAACCCACCTGTTCCTGCCTGAAGATCCTGACCAGCCTCCTGATCTTGAACGGATTCAGAAAACTCAGGTTGGAAATATGCATCTGGTACCCCGAGACCCCGATCTCACTGATCTTCCGGGAGAGGGGACTCTTCGGAGAGGAGATGAGCAATGCACGGTAATGTAGTTTTACCAGATAAGAGGCCACGTCAAAATGCCACTTCTCCCCTCCCCCCCAGGTGTTCATGCTGTTGAAGAAACAGATGGTTCTCTGCTGCCTGCCCTTTTCCTGCGTATAAATGTTTCTCAGCTTCACATACTTCATGAACACCTCGTGGGCCGAGTTCACGCTGACGATGAATCCGTAATAGCCGTCCAGGAATCCGGTTTTCAGGAAGAAATCCTTCATGAAGCGCCACAGCGGGTGCAGTAAGATACTGAAGATGTACACCTTTCTGCCGCGCTCGAAATAGGAGCGGGCCAGGATCGTGGAGAAGGTGTTCATCTTTTCCAGGTGTTCGCTGATGGAATAGTATGAATAATGCAGGATGTCACCTTTCAGAAAACGCCGGGGAGCCCCTTTGTTCAGGTAGAAACGGTCATGGGGATTGAACCCTCCCCAGCTCCCCTTCCTGGCATCCCACAATCTCAGTTTCCTGGATGGGTACCAGCTGGTGTGCCTGATCCATTTCCCGCAATAATTGGTCAGCCTGTTGAAATAATAACCGTCATGGGTCCATTTTTCCCTGACCTGCAGGATGGATTCACGGAGTTGCTCCGACAGCGCCTCATCGGCGTCCAGCGACAGGATACAGGGGTGCTTTGCCTGAAGGATCGCCCAGTTCTTCTGCTCGATGTGGCCGATGAAGCGGTGCTGGATGAACCGGGCTCCGAACTGCAGGCAGATCTCACGTGTGCCGTCTGTTGAATAGCTGTCCACCACCACGATCTCGTCAGCCACCCCTTTGAGGGACTGCAGGCATCTGCGGATGTTGCGCTCCTCGTTAAAGGTGATGATGATCGCCGAAATCTGTACCTCCATGACTATTCCTGTAAATAGACCCTTTTCACCCGGGATGGAACGGATGTGAGCACTTCATAGGGAATGGTGCCGCACTGCCTGGCAAGGTCGGCCACGGACTGGTGCCTTCCGAAAATCTCCACTTCCTGTCCCTCGCTGACCTCCAGGCCCGTGACATCGATCATGGTCATGTCCATGCAGATGTTCCCCACCGTGGGGACCAGCCAGCCGGAGACCCACACCTTTCCTGCCCCGTTGCCGAGTTTCCGGTTCAGTCCGTCCGCATACCCCACCGGCAGGGTGGCGATCAGACTGTCGCGGTCCAGTTTCCCGGCCCTCGAATAACCCACCGTGTCCCCGGCTTTTACCTTTCGCAGCTGCGAGATGCGGGTTTTGAAGGAACTGGACGGCATCAGTGCAGGCGGCCGGCCGATCCCGTGAAGCCCGATCCCCAGCCGGACCATCTCGTACTGTGCATCCGGGAATCGTTCGATCCCCGAAGAGTTCAGCACATGCCGGTCGAAAGGAGCCTCCAAAAAGGACGAGAAAATTGCCGCCATGCGGTCAAAATCAGCGATCTGTTTCCTGGTGAAAGAATCATGCTGCGGTTCATCGCTGGCGGCCAGGTGGGTGAAGACCGAGGCCACCCTGAATGCTTCCCGTTTCAGCAGGGGCAGCAACCTGCCGGTCTCTTCCTCCATAAAACCCAGCCGGTGCATCCCCGTGTCCAGCTTCACATGGACCGGGTATTGCAGGATGCCCCGGTAGCGGAGCACCTCGTACAGCTGCTCCAATACTCCGAAGCTGTATATCTCCGGTTCCAGCCGGAAATCCAGCATCGGTCCGAATCCGGAAGGATCCGGATTCATGACCATGATGGGAAGGTAGATCCCCGAACGGCGCAGCTCGGCGCCTTCATCAGTGAAAGCCACAGCCAGGTAATCCACCTGGTGGAACTGCAGCAGGTTCGCGATCTCCACATTGCCGCTTCCGTAGGAGAGGGCCTTGACCATGACCATGGTCTTTACGCCATCCTTCAGCAGGGAGCGGTAAATGTTGAGGTTGTGCACCAGTGCGTTCAGATCGATCTCCAGTGAGGTCTGATGTGTTTTCAACTGCAACTCCCTGGTGATCTTTTCGAAACCGAATTTCCTTGACCCTTTCACAAGGACCGTTTTGTCCCTGAACTGGGTTTTGTCCATCCGCTTCAGAAATTCATCGGTATCGGGAAAAAAGCGACTTGTTTCCGGGAACCCCGTCCTGTGCCGCATCAGGGCCGGACCGATTCCGATGAAGTCGTCCACCCCCTTCTGCCGGATCAGCCTGGCTATGTTGTCGTACAACTCTTTTTCCTCCATCCCGCTCTGCAGCAAATCTGAAAGGATCAGCATCTTGCCATTCTTCTTGTCCTGCTGGTTCATCAGATCCAGCGCTGAGGCCAGTCCCCCGATATCCGCATTGTAGGCATCATTGATGATCACCCCTCCCATGATCCCGCGAAGCATTTCAAGCCGCATGGACACCGGTTCGATCCTGCCGATCTGCAGCACGGCCTCCTGCAGCGGGATGCCTGTTTCCAGGATGAAGGTGAGTGTGTGCAGGGAATTTTCGATGGATGCCTCGTCGCCGAAAGGCAGTTCGAATAAGGCATCACCGGCAGGTGATTTCAGGGAAATTTCCGAATGGACTGCTTCCCTTTTCCGGAAGGCATACCTGTACACAGCATCGCCCACCAGTGACCAGTCCACCACCCGGGGCTTCATTTGCTGCAAATACTCCTTTATCGATCTCTTTCCGATGAGCTGATCCGACCTGCAGATCACCTTTTCGCAATCGCGGAACAGGATCAGTTTTTCCTGCAGTTTCTCCTCCGGACTCCCGAAATTTTCCTGGTGGGCTGTTCCCAGGTTTGTAAACAGTCCGATCCGGGGACGAATGGTGTGTTGCAGCCGTTCCATCTCCCCGGGCCGGGAGATTCCCGCCTCCAGAACGGCCAGTTCGTGGCTGTCGCTGATCATCCAGACGGAGAGCGGCACGCCCACCTGGCTGTTGTAACTCTTCGGACTGCGGAACATGTGCATCCGGTTTTGCAGACACTGGAATATCCACTCCTTCACGATGGTCTTCCCGTTGCTTCCGGTCACCGCCGCAACCACACCCCCGAATGCCCTCCGTCTTGCCAGCGCCAGCTCCTGCATAGCCCGCAGGGTATCCTGCACCAGGCAGATCCCCGCACCCCGGAAATGTTCCGTCCGCGGCATTCTCGACACCAGGAAAGCACGGACACCCCTCCGGTAAAGCTCCTCCAGGTAATCGTGCCCGTCGTGCTGTTCCCCGACCAGCGCCACGAACATGGTCGATTCCGATTGGGCCAGGGTCCTGCTGTCCACGGCCAGATGCCGGAAACGGACCTCCCCGTTCCCCGAGACCCTGCCGTGCAGGATCTTTCCGGCTTCCGCTGCGGACAGTTCAAACTCCATTGATTTCTATTTTTCGTTCATCGCCCGGTTGTAACAGCCCCTGCAGAGGGGTTCGTACAGGTCCGTTTCACCGAGCATGATCAGTTTATCCTCCTCAACCAGACGGTGGGTGTAGTTTGCCAGCCTCCCGCAGCGAACGCAGATGGCATGAACCTTGGTTACGTATTCAGCCACGGCCAGCAGCCCCGGAATGGGCCCGAAGGGTTTGCCCCGGAAATCCATGTCCAGTCCCGCCACGATGACACGGACCCCGCTGTTGGCCAGCTGGTTGGCCACATCCACCAGTCCTTTATCAAAAAACTGGGCTTCGTCCACACCCACCACCTCCATCCCGCTTGCCAGAAGCAGGATGTTTGCCGAAGAATCGACCGGTGTGCTCTGGATCGCATTTTCGTCATGGGAGACCACTTCCTGTTCGGAATACCTCACGTCTATCCTGGGCTTGAAGATCTCCACTTTCTGCCGGGCGATCCTTGCTCTTTTGAGTCTCCTGATCAGCTCTTCGGTTTTCCCCGAGAACATGGATCCGGTGATCACTTCTATCCAGCCCTTTCCTTCTGAATTGTCAACCGTGTTCTCAAGAAACATAAGATAACATTATGTGAAAGATTATCGTTAGTTTTGTAAGAACGTCAAGAAAAAAGTGTGGAACCATGATGGAATTAAAATACACCCTGGAAATATTGACTAAAGATATACAAGATATAGAAAAATTGGTGGGGAACCTCCAAAATTCTCCGGAGGGTTCCGCCCTGGAAATGGACCTGGCACTGTCAAAGCTCCGGAATGTATACGAGATTCTTACCATGATCAGGGAGGACCGGGTACAGCTGCACCGCAGTCCCGCTCCCCCGCCGGAAAAGGCACCCATTCCGCAACCTTCCGCACCGGATTCCGGAGAAGGGGACAAAGCGACGGCGGTGAAGGAAAAGCCGGAAGCGGTGACCGCCGGCAGCGCGGCCGGGAAGGAATCCGCGATCCTTGCCGAGAAATTCAGCACCGAATCCAGCATCAATGAGAACATGGCCAACCGCCGGGGGGACGATATGGACTCCAGGCTCAAGGGCCAGCCCATCCAAAGCATCAGCCGGAGCATCGGGATCAACGACCGGTTCTTCCTGATCCGCGAACTGTTTAACGGGGACACCACCGGCTGCCGCACCTTCCTGGAGCAGCTCGACAGTGCAGCTGGACTTGAAGATGCATCCGGGGTCATCGGGCAGCGGTTTGCCGGCCGGATGGAACATGAAGGAGTGACCCTTCTCCTTCACCTGGTCAGAAGAAGGTTTCAGAAATAAGATGTCCGGATTATACCTGGTCCCCACTCCCATCGGCAACTTGGGCGACATCACCTTCCGGGCGGTGGAAATCCTGGAGAAAGTTGACCTCGTGCTTGCTGAAGATACGCGGAAAACGGGGATCCTGCTGAAGCACCTGAAGATCCGGAAGCCGGTCCGCTCACACCACAAATTCAACGAACACAGGGCCCTTGACGGGATCATCCGGGAGCTTCTCGGCGGGGCATCCATCGCCCTTGTCACCGATGCAGGAACACCTGGGATCTCGGATCCCGGTTACCTGCTGCTGAAAAGATGCATTGATGAGGGAATTCATATCGAATCACTGCCCGGACCCACCGCTTTTATCCCTGCCCTTATGAACTCGGGCCTTCCTGCGGACCGTTTTGTCTTTGAAGGATTCCTTCCCCATAAGAAAGGAAGGCAGAAGCGGCTCCGTGAGCTCCTTGCCGAACCGCGTACCATGATCTTCTATGAATCCCCCTTCAGGCTGTGCAAAACCCTGGAACAACTGGCCGGCACCCTCGGAGAGGAACGGAAAGCATCCGTTTCCAGGGAACTCACCAAAGTTCATGAGGAAACTGTCAGGGGATCCCTGAAAACGCTGCTTGACCACTTCCGGGAAAACACTCCCAGGGGAGAGATCGTGGTGGTGGTGAACGGCTGTGACCGGGATTGATCCTCAATAGTGCCTCACATCTCCCGAACCGGTGATCCGGTAGCTGATGGCCGGATCCCCCCTGTAAATGATGTCGCCCGATCCGGTAATGGTGGCTTCCAGGCTTTCGGTGGCATAAACATAGATTTTCCCCGAACCGCTGCTGGTCGCCCTCACATCCCGGGCCATCAGTTCCAGGGCATCGATCCGGCCCGATGAGCTGAGGGAATACCTGGCCTCGACCACCTCTCCTGTCAGGTCGATCCTTCCGGAACCGCTGAGTACCCCTTCAAGAAAGAGGCCATCCTGCACATCGGACCTGATCTTGCCGGAGCTGCTGTGGTGGATGCTTACATCCGAGGGCTCATATAAAACGGCTGCCTCGATCGTTCCCGATCCCGACTGCACGATGCTGACCTCATCCACGAATGACTCATCCACGAAGATGGTCCCCGATCCGGAGTTCCCGATCACCATGGAACCGGCCAGCACACTGTCCACCCGGACCTGTCCCGATCCGGTGTTCACGCACTCGAAGAACCCGCCTTCCGCCCTGTCCAGTTCCAGTTTCCCGGACCCGGCCAGCTCCAGCTCTTCAATGAAGGGAAGCGTCACACTCACCACTACCGGAGAAGCGGGACCGATGCAGGTGCCGTTCCTTGTTTTAATAATAAGCTTATTCCCGGACACATAGGTCTCGATCACCGGCAGGAGGTTTTCCTGCGCCTGCACCTCCACACTGAAGTTGTCCGATAACAGGACAAACACCTCGAACGATCCCGTATTTGCAACCGAGGAGAAATCTTCTATTTCACGGATCTGGCTGATGACGGGCCCGGTTCCGACAATGCAGGGCCCGTCAAAGTAACACCCGGTAAGGGCAACCATCAGCACGAACGTACTCAAAATTACTCGTTTCATCATCTGCTCGTTTTAATCAGACATGTATTTCACTTCCAAACATAAAAGACAACAGCTGCAGAGAAAGGATGCATCGGCCGGAAAAACACCCTCCGCCGGACATCCTCTTCATGTAAAGATGCCGTTCACATGACGTGCGTTTCCGTACACCGCCGTTGCACTAGCGTTCAGAATTGGGCTTTTTTAACAACCCCGCATTCACCTTATTAACGCCTGTTTTATAATATCTTACACAGTTTGGCACATCCTGTGTACATCCTGTTGCAGGGTATCATCATAAAACAGGAATGACAATGAAAACGATGAAGATAAGTACAGGGATACTGCTGATCGCCGTCACGTCAGCTTCGCTGGGAATGCTGACCGGTACCAGAAACCCCGAGGGGACCCGTGGAAGGGCAGCCATATTCAGCGCATATGAGACCGAACAGACTTCCGTGGAAGAATGGATGAAAGCTCCATTTGTAACCGGATCGGCCGAAGAGGCACCCGTCACAGAGGCAGAACTCTTTGTTGAGGATTGGATGAAAGCCCCGTTCGAAAACGGTCCGGCCGAAGCTGAGCTCATAGTTGAGCAGTGGATGACGGCCCCATTTATGGCCGTGACGGCACTGACTGAATCCGCAGGAACGGTTGCGCCGGGCCCCGAACAGTGTACGGATACGAACATCCATGTGTCGTTTCCGTTCACAATCCAGCCTTTTTAACAAATCATAAAATTGTCAACAACTGTCTATTATTCTGTTATTTATAAATTTTGGCACACACATTGTACAGCAAGTGGAAACGAGTAAAAGAAGCATTGAGTCATGAAAACAACGAAACTGTATACCGCCATTCTTCTGGTTGCCGTCGCCACCACACTTTACGGACAGTTCCCCGGATCGAAAGAAGATACTTTTCTTGAAGGGATCAGGAACTGGCTGTTCTCCGACCGGAACCAGGGAGTCGAATATACCACCGTGGATTATTACGATCAGGCACCCGGAAGAATCGAATCATGGATGACAGACCTGCACAGCTGGGCCAACAGCCTTGTTTCAAAAGGCACCTACGAAGCGCCGGCCATTTACATGACCATCATGGTGGAAAATGCCGATGTGGTTTATGAATCAGGTGTGGCCGTGGAAGGCTGGATGGGGAATCCTTTCGGGGCAGCCCTGCCGGAAGACGACCTGAACGTGGAAAACTGGATGAGCGCTCCCTTTGAGGCAGCCTTGCCGGAAGGTGACCTGAACCCGGAAAGCTGGATGGGCGCTCCCTTTGAGGCAGCCCTTGCGCAGGATGACCTGCCGCTGGAAGACTGGATGAAAGCCCCCTTCGGAAAAGGGGAAGATGAGGTGGCTGTGGAAGATTGGATGACAGTGGCCTGGAACTGATCAGAACGGGATGGAGTCATCCGGATCATTCCCGGCCCCCGCATCTTCCTCTGAATACCTTTTTTTGTTTCCTTCCTTGTTGATCCTCGACTGGAAAGTCGCCAGCGCAGTTCCGTTCTCATCCTCCACCATGGCCAGGGTGTCGTCCAGGTCCACAAACTTGGCATATTCCCGGATGAATTTCAACTGAATATCTCCCACAGGCCCGTTCCTGTGTTTGGCCAGGATTATTTCCGCGATCCCTTTCAGGGAATTCCCCTCTTCGTCCACATCGAGTCCGTAGTACTCGGGGCGGTGAATGAAGATCACCAGGTCGGCATCCTGTTCGATGGCCCCCGATTCGCGCAGGTCTGAAAGCTGGGGCCTCTTGTTGCCGGAACGCATCTCCACACTCCTGTTCAGCTGTGAGAGCGCGATGACCGGAATGTCCAGCTCCTTGGCCACCGTTTTCAGGGATCTGGAAATGCTGCTGACTTCCTGTTCCCTGCTGCCGACGGCTTCTCTTGGTCCGGTCATCAGCTGCAGGTAATCGATCACCACAGCCTGGATGTCATATTTCTGTTTCAGGCGCCTGCATTTTGCCCTGAACTCGAAAATGGAGATGGCCGGGGTATCATCCACATAGATGGGGGCCTTCTCCAGATCCTTGATCTTGTATTCGAGCTGCTCCCACTCGTAATTTTCCAGCCTTCCTGTCCGGATCTTGGAGGATGAAAGCTGCGTTTCCCCGATGATCAGGCGGTTGACAAGCTGAATTGAAGACATCTCAAGTGAGAAAAAGGCAACTGGCCGGCTGTGATCGACCGCCATGTTCCTGGCCATGGACAGCACGAAGGCGGTTTTTCCCATGGAAGGCCTGGCCGCCACGATGACCAGGTCCGATTTCTGCCATCCCGAGGTGAGCCTGTCGAGCCTTGTGAATCCTGAGGGAACCCCGCTCAGGCTGTCTTCCCTTTTACCGGCCTCCTCGATCTGCTCGATGGCCGACTTCAGCAGGTTATCAATCCGGACCGTCTCCTTCTTGATGTGGCCTTCGGCGATATTCAGCAGTTCCCTTTCAGAAAAATCAAGCAGGTCGTCCACGTCCGAGCCTTCGTCGAACGCCTTTTCCTGGATCTCGGAGGAAACCCTGATCAGTTCCCGCTGTATGTATTTCTGCGCGACGATCCTGGCATGGTATTCAAGGTGTGCCGCCGAGCCCACCCTGGAGGTCAGCTGTGCGATGTAAACTGCTCCCCCCACCTGTTCAAGCTTTTCCAGCTTCCGCAGTTCTTCGGTGACCGTCAGCAGATCGATCGGTTTTTCCTGCTGGGAGAGGCCCTGCGCCACTTCATAGATCTGCTGGTGGGCCTCCTTGTAAAAACTGGCCGGTTCAAGGATGTCAATGACTGAAAAAATTGCGTCCTTCTCAAGCATGATCGCACCCAGGACCGCCTCCTCAAGTTCCAGTGCCTGCGGCGGGATCTTTCCGTAATCAAGGGCGATGGAGGACTTCTTTTCCGTTCTGGTGCCCTGTTGCTTTGCCATCTTATTTATTTTGGGTTGATAAAGGTATGAAACCACCCAGTCCCGGTCCGGACCATCTGCATCTAATTTTTAACACGCACTCCGATTTTATCATTAACAAATGTTGAAAAATGCCATTATCTTTAATGCCTATGATCCTTTATTCACCGGCCAAGATCAATATCGGTCTCCGGGTCACCGAAAAAAGGGGCGACGGGTTCCACAATCTCCAGTCGGTCATGTTCCCCGTCGGCCTCTGCGATCTGATCGAAATCATGAAGGAGGAGGGACTGGACGGGAAGATCAGCCTGACCCGGTCGGGCATTCCTGCAGGGATCCCGGCGGACCGGGATTTATGCTTCCTGGCATTCGAACGGTACACCGCAATCAATCCCCTTCCCCCCGTGCACCTGCACCTGCACAAGCAGATTCCCGTAGGGGCCGGACTGGGAGGGGGTTCTTCCAATGCTTCCACCACCCTGAAGGGGCTCAACATGCTGGCCGAAGATCCCCTGCCGGAAGAGAAACTGCGCCAGCTGGCCGAATCGCTCGGAAGCGATTGTCCCTTCTTCCTGTCCCGGGGAGCCATGATGATGGAGGGAAGGGGTGAAATCCTTGCCCCGGTCGACCTCAACCTTGGCCGCATGTACCTGGTACTGCTTCATCCCGGGATCCACATCTCCACTGCCGAGGCATACGGGCAGATAAGTCCGGCCCGACCGGAAAAACACCTGGGCACCCTGATCAGGCAACCTCCCGGAAAGTGGAAGGGGCTGGTCAAAAATGATTTTGAGATCCCGGCCTTTCAGAAATACCCGGAACTGAAAGAGATGAAAGAAGGTTTGTACAACGCCGGAGCGGTATATGCCTCCATGAGCGGCAGCGGAAGTTCCCTTTACGGGTTCTTCAGAAAACCTCCCGCGCTGCCCGGCGAGCTGGATCGCCTGGTGATCTGGAGGGGAGATGCCGGCGCCTCGCTCACAGGCTTTTGAATTCGACCAGCAGCTGTCCCTTTGCTACCCTGTCCCCCTCGGCCACGAAGATCCTCTTCACCATTCCGGAGAACGGCGACAGGATCTCATTGCGCATTTTCATCGCCTCAAGGATCAGGATCGGGGTCCCTTTTTCAACTTTCGTTCCCTCTCTGACCATGATCTTCTGGATAGTCCCGGGGATGATGGCGAGCAACCTGCCCGGTTCGGGACGTTTCCAGGGTTTCCTGTTTGCAAATTTACCGGTAAGCCGTGTCTGGTATTTCGTGTTTCCGACTTCCAGTTCGGCCATGGGGGTTTTCTCCGACTGGTCCTCCAAGGAAGGGCTTTTTTTTCCGTGCCGGACTGACTGGGGTGGATGCTGTTGCCTGGTCATGACTCCTGGTTAAAAGGGTGGAACACCGTGTTTTTTCTGCGGCATGCCCACACGTTTTTCCCCGGATACCTCCAGGGCATGCAACAGGGCCCTCCTGGTCTCTTTAGGTTCGATCACCGAATCGAT
>Ga0209206_10000121_pt1 | contig 14951 bp, 13 predicted proteins | sample ZodSprsou2mmetaG_FD_185478 | JGI IMG/M metagenome (GOLD analysis project Ga0209206, IMG submission 185478) | Hot spring sediment microbial communities from Zodletone spring, Oklahoma to study Microbial Dark Matter (Phase II) - Zodletone Spring... ...
AAGGCTTCTGCGTATCGCCATGCCCCCTAGCGGGAACGGCAGACCCTCCCCGGCAAGTTCTACCCAGATATCCCAGATCTCTTTTTCCACCTCCAGACTTTCGTCAAAATCGAGGATAGACTCATGGATCAGTACCCCGGCGTCCACGATCCCGTTGACTACCGCCTCTTCGATCTCCAGGAAGTTCATATAAACGGGACGCGCTTCGGGGTAGTAGATGCGAAAGAGCATGGCATTGGTGGTGTATTTTCCGGAGAGTGCCACCTTAAAATTACGTTTGAGCTTTTTATCCTTACGTCGTATCAGTTTGGGACCATACCCCTCTCCGAAGCTGACTGCTGTACGGAGCAGCGCATACTCCTCTTTGATCAACGGATACATACCAAAACTGATCGCACTGACATCATAAGTGCCTTTTAGCGCCTCTTTATTGAGTGTTTCGATATCCAATCCGATATTTTCAAACTGATACTCTTTGGTATTCACCCAGCCAAATTTTATTGCATAGTACATAAAGATATCATCGGCATCGGGTGAGTGGGCTAATTGTATAGGATTCATCAGATTAAACTCGCTTAAATTAGTAATAACGTCATTTTATCATAAGCGGCCCTAAAAGAAAAACCATGCGCCAAAATGTGATCTGACCGGACCGAATCTTGTGACAGTACATGGTGATTTTTTATAAAAATATGACAATATGACATTTTTCTTTCAAGACAGCCATAAACCGATTAAAATGGTGATAGAATTTCACATTAAAAGGTAAGGATCATGACTATGGCAATGGATGCAAACAAACAAAAAGCATTGGAAATGGCGATTAAGCAGATCGATAAAGCTTTTGGCAAAGGTACCTTGATGAGGCTCGGAGACAAAGAGTTCGAGCCTCTTGAAGCGATCAGTACCGGTTCGTTGGGGCTTGATATGGCGCTGGGAATAGGCGGTATTCCGGTAGGAAGAGTCATCGAGATCTACGGTCCTGAATCCTCAGGGAAAACCACACTCTCTCTGCAAACCATTGCCTCTGCGCAGAAGGATGGGAAGATCTGTGCCTTTATCGACGCAGAACACGCACTTGATGTCATCTACGCAAAGAATCTTGGAGTAGATACGGAAAACCTTCTGGTTTCCCAGCCTGATTTTGGGGAGCAGGCGCTTGATGTACTCGAAACACTGGCACGTTCGGGGGCAGTTGATCTGGTCGTGGTAGACTCCGTTGCGGCACTTACCCCCAAAAACGAAATTGAGGGCGAGATGGGTGACCAGCACGTAGGGCTGCAGGCAAGATTGATGTCCCAGGCATTAAGAAAACTGACAGGACTGCTTCATAAAACAAATACAACCGTGATCTTTATCAACCAGATACGTATGAAGATCGGTACGATGGGGTACGGAAGCCCTGAAACTACGACAGGCGGTAACGCATTGAAGTTCTACTGTTCGGTACGTATCGATGTGAGACGTATTGCTACGCTCAAACAGGGTGAATCACAGATCGGCAACCGGGTGAAAGCAAAAGTGGTCAAAAACAAAGTGGCGCCTCCGTTCAGACAGGCGGAATTTGATATCATGTTCGGCGAAGGGATCTCTGCCGAAGGAGAATTGGTGGATTACGGTGTAAAACTGGATATCATCGACAAATCGGGTGCATGGTTCAGTTATGGCGCTGAAAAGCTCGGACAGGGGAAAGAGAATGCAAAATTGACACTTAAAGACAATGCGGAATTGCGTGCCGAGATCGAAGGAAAGATCAAGGAAGCTCTTGGATTCAGTACACTGCTTTCTGCCGATGAAAGCGAGATGGTGGAGTAATTCCGTTGTCTTTAGCCAAAAAGGATCTTCTTTTTGGCATTCGAGGGAAGAAAAGGTATACCTTCGGAAACGATCATTATGAATTGATAAATTGAAGATTTCACTTTAGTGATATCTGAAAGGATTTAGGTATAATCCCGTCATGATGAAACAAAAACAGATTTTTTTATGTGCTATTAACAATATCCTTTCGGGGACATGTAAAGAGGATTGTAAGTTCTGTACACAAAGTGTACGGTATCATGCCGAGATAGAACGCTACACCTATAAAGATGTTGCTACGATCGTTGAAGAAGCAAAAATTGCGAAATCACACGGAGCCCTTGGTTACTGTCTTGTCACTGCCGGAAAGGGGCTGGATGACAAAAAAGTGGACTTTGTTGCGAGAGCAGCACAAGCGATCAAAAAAGAAGTAGAGGGATTGAATCTGATCGCCTGCAACGGTACGGCATCAAGGGAACAACTTAAGTACCTAAAAGCACATGGGATTGACAGTTATAACCACAACCTTGAAACATCAGAGAGATACTACCCTGATATCTGTCAGACCCATGGCTGGGATGAACGCTATCGTACCTGTGAAAATGTAAAATCGGTTGGATTGGCGCTTTGCACCGGAGGGATCTTTGGCATGGGCGAGGGTGAACAGGACCGTAATGACCTGCTTGACTCTATCGCTTCTCTTAAGCCAGAATCAACGCCGCTCAACTTTTATCACCCCAACCCTGCCTTGCCAATAAAAACGCGTAACATAGGGCTTGATGAAGCAGTAGAAGTGATCCAAAAAGCAAGGAAGCTTTTAGGCGAGGATAAACTTTTGATGGTTGCAGGAGGAAGGGAGCTTCTGTTCTGCGGCAATGAAAACAGGATGTTTGAAGCAGGCGCGAATGCGATGGTGATCGGCAACTATCTGACAACCAAAGGAAGCGAACCGTTAAAGGATCAGCATATGCTTCAGTCACTGGGATACGAAATCGCCACAACGTGTGAAAAACATTAGTCCGAGCGGATAAAAGCATGCAAGAGAATATTTTGCTTATCTTAACGCTCTCTCTCCTCATATGGGGAAGCCCCTTTGTGGCCAAGATACTTCGTATCCCAACCCCTCCTATAGAAATTATCCTTGGATCGGTTTTTGCCTATCTGGGATTGATTGTGGAGAGTGAGTATTTTACCCTGGTTGCTAAAATGGGATTTCTTTACCTGATGTTCCTGGCTGGTATGGAGGTGGATCTCAAGCAGATCACGGGAAGTTCCAAAAAAGTGATCAATAAGTCGATACTCTTTCTTGCTTCAATGGTGTTTTTTACGACGCTCACCGGGTTTCTTTTCCGTCTGGATTCGGTGATCATCATCTCTATGCCTTTGATCTCCATAGGGCTTCTGGCGTCACTCTCCAAAACGTACGGCAAGGATCAGCCCTGGATACGTATGGCATTTATCGCCGGAGTATTGGGGGAGATAGTAAGTATTGCCGTACTGACGATCTTTGATGCTGCAAGCAAAACAGGGTTTAATATCACCCTATTGGTCCACTTGGGCTATCTGGTGCTCTTTATGGTCATTATCTATTTCCTTTACCGCCTTTTGCATCTTCTCTTCTGGTGGTATCCGGAGCTTAAGAACGCGCTGGTACCTAAGTTTGATACTTCAGATCAGGATATACGCTTGGCGATCGCACTCTTCTTTATCCTGATTGCTGTGATGCTTTCTCTTGAACTGGAATTGGCATTGGGTGCATTTATCGCCGGTGTTGCAATCTCTGCATTTTTTCATCATGAAAAGAAACTCGAAGAGAAAATGTCAAGTTTGGGATTTGGGTTTCTGGTACCTTTGTTCTTTATCTACATTGGTGCCTCCTTTGATATCAAAGCCCTTATGATGCCGGGAGTTGTTTCTGGTGCATTGCTGATCACGTTTTTGATGATCGGTTCCAGGGTATTGGCGGGTGCAGTTCTGCAGAGTTTGAGCCGAAAAAAGGATGCATTTTTGGTCGCACTCTCTCTTTCGATGCCTCTTACGCTGCTCATTGCCGTAGCAACGGTAGGATATGAAGCACATTTGCTGGAAAAACTTCACTATTATCAATTGATCCTGGCAAGTATCTTTGAGATATTGATCTCAATGATCACGATAAAATTTCTTAACAGCAGAAAAATATAGGTGTGAATAAAAGGGAGAGGGGAGAGGGATGCAGGAGATTACTCTGCATCCACTTCTTTGACCGCTTCAAGATAAAGTCTGTCGGCTGCTTCTTTGGCTTGTTTTTGTTCTTCTGTGAGATCGATATCATCCAGTATTGACTTTTGTTCTGGCTTCTCTCTCTCGGCAGCTACGGTTTGCTGTGGCTGAGATTGTTCCACCTCTTTTTTCGCCTGTTCCATCGCTTCTTCTATTTCGACCTGTTTCTCTTCCGCTTTTTGAGTTTTTTCAGTTTCTATAGGTGCGATTGGTGTCTCTTTTATTTCTGTTTTCGGCTTGGCTGCTTCCTGAGCCTGTTTTTTTCTAAGACGTTCCGCTTCGTACTTCTCAACAGCGATACGCTCTTCTTCGAGTGCCTTTAAGCGTGTCTCTTCAGCCTTTTTCTGTTCCTCGGCCATGATCTGAACAAGTGTTTCTGCTGTTTCGTCAGGCTTTTTCTCTTCACTCTCTATTCTTTCCTCTTTCAGTGTTTCAGATAGCGTTTCCCTTGCGCTCTCTTTTGGGGGAGTTGCTGCAGATGGCTCTGCAGTTTCAGCTTTTTCCTTTTTCACTGTCTCTTTGACAGAGGGTTCCTCTGTCAATACTGCCTTTTGGATCGCCTGTGAGGGAGAAGCGTTTTGGTCGGAAGGTTGCACTGCATCAAGGTTCTCTTTTTCTATAGAGTCCGTCTCTTGATCAGCATCGAGTTCCTCATCGAGCAGAAACTCATCGCTGCTGGATGACTCTCTCAGTTCTGAGATCAAACTGCTCTGTTCCTCATCCAGATTTTTAAGGTTTGTTTTAAGATCAAACGGGTTACTGGATGCTTCCAACCCCATGCACAGTAGTGCAACTCCTGTCAATAGATACCGCTTCATATTTTACTCCTCTTTCAGTTTTCACCGGGTTCAAGCTGCTTTAGCTCAAAGTACTCTTTTTGAAGTCTTTTGTTTTCAGCTTTTAAGACTTTTTTCTTATCAACCAGCGCCGCTTTTTTCTCTTTGAGATGTTCCAAAACCGTAAGTGAATTCTCCCCATAGATAAGAATACCAAGATAGATGCCAAAAAGCAGAATCCCAAGCAAGCTTATCAAAAAAGTTTTGATCGATAAACCTGCGATTTCTCCCGCCTTTTGTATCACTTCCATCGGGTTATTTTGCAAACGGCTCCGCACCGAGGTACTCGAACTGTCCCAGTTCCGCTTCAATCTCTAGCAGCCTGTTGTATTTTGCGATCCTGTCGCTTCTTGCGGTAGAACCTGTTTTGATCTGGCCGGTATTGAGCGCCACTGCAAAATCCGCGATAAAAGTATCTTCACTCTCTCCTGAACGGTGTGACATCACACAATTATACCCACTTCTTTGAGCCAGTCTGATTGTCTGCATCGTTTCGGATACGGAACCGATCTGGTTCGGCTTGATCAGGATGGCATTTCCGATGCCCTTTTCGATCCCCTCGGCAAGGATCGATACATTGGTGACAAAGAGATCATCCCCTACAAGCTGTACTTTGCTTCCCAGTACATCGGTAAGCTCTTTCCATCCGTCCCAGTCATCCTCGCTGAGACCGTCCTCGATGGATACGATCGGGTATTTTTCGCAAAGGTTGGCATAGTATGCTACCATTTCCGAACTTGTCAGTTCTCTGTTTTCTGATTTGAGCACATATTTTCCTGCATCATTGATCAGTTCGCTTGCAGCAACATCCAGTGCAATGGCGATCTGCTCACCAGGTTTGTATCCGGCTTTTTCGATCGCCTGCATGATCACCTGGATCGGCTCTTCATTGCTTTTCAGGTTTGGAGCAAATCCTCCCTCGTCACCTACTGCGGTACTCTCACCCATGCCGTCAATGATCTTTTTGAGGTTGTGGTAGACTTCCGCAGCGGCTCTGAGCCCTTCAGAGAATCTGTCAAAGCCCACAGGCATGACCATATACTCCTGGAAGTCCACGGAGTTGTTCGCATGCTCTCCGCCGTTGATGATGTTGAGCATCGGTACGGGCATTGTCACACCATTCGCTCCGCCAAGATATCTGTAGAGCGGCATTTTCAGGCTTGCCGCTGCTGCACGTGCTACCGCCATGGAGACACCCAGCACTGCATTTGCTCCGAGATTGCCGTAGTTGTTTGTCCCGTCAAGCTCTTTCATCGTGAGGTCAACTTCCGCCTGGTTGTAGGGGCTCATCCCTACCAGTGCCTCATAGATCGGTCCGTTTACATTTCCGCATGCCTGCTGAACGCCTTTACCCATGTATCTGTCGCCGCCGTCACGAAGTTCCAGTGCCTCGCGTTTACCCGTACTTGCACCGCTTGGTACGATTGCGCTCGCTACTGTTCCGTCACTCAGGCTTACTTTTGCCCTTACGGTAGGATTTCCCCTACTATCCATTACCTCGTCTGCTACGATATCATCGATAAAAACCATCTTTTTCCTTTGTGTCTGCAATATACTGTTTTAAATAGTAATATTTTATCGAATTTTTGCTGATAGGTGATTATATTAAATAATCTTATAGCGTAACCTGACTGATCTAAATGGAACTTTTCCCATCAGGGGGCGCAAAAGTTGCCAGGAAGCCTATTTCAGGGTTTTCTTCACCCTTCTGACCTCCTCTTCGAAACTTCGCAGGAACTCCTGCTTTACCGTTTTTTGATATCTGAGCTGATGATAGAGTCTGTTGAGCGCGGAGAGGGGGATCTGCTCTGCTTGTTCGATACGGCTGAAATAGCGGTTGAGGCTCTCCCCCTGCTGTTTCGAAAACCCCTGTTTCTCCAGCGTATCAAGAAGCGGCTTGAGCATGCACTGGATCCTGTCGCGGCATTTCGGCCGGCTGAGCAGGTAGAGGGCAAGGATCAGCAGCGCAAGCAGGAGGAGAAAACTCGAAATAAATTTGAGGAGAAAAAGCGTATCGGTTTTCAGGTAGGAAAAGAGCTTCTTTTGGCTCAGGGAGCTGTACTCCAGGATCCAGGTATCGATCTGGTACTTGATATAGTGGAGGTATAGATTGAGTTGCTGCCATTGGCTTTTCTCTCCTGCGGCCATATCCATACTGCTCCCCTGATCCGTATCGTCCTTGATCGCAGCAGCAAAGGCGGTGGACTCTACCCTGTGCCAGCGTCCATCGAGATAGACTTCAACCCAGGCGTGCGCATCGCTCTCTCTGACGATAAGATAGTTTTGAATGCTGTTCGACCCGTCAGGCCTGTATCCGGTCACGATCCGGCTTGGAATGCCGACCATCCTTGCCAGTGTGGTGAAGGCAGCCGCAAAGTGCACGCAGTATCCCTCTTTCTGTTCAAAAAGAAAGCTGTCGGTAGAGTTGTTCAGATCAAAGGGTTTGGGCTTGAGCGTATAGGTAAGTTTCTGTGCCCTGAAGAAGGACTGTACCGCTTCAAGTTTTTGTCTCGGGTCGTTGGACTTTATCCGAATCTCATGCGCGAGGGACTGTGTTCTGGGATCACTTGCTGCATCATAACGTAAAGTGATCTGTCTGAGCGTCTCGGGGAGCGGGCTTTTGTAGCTTGATTTCAGCAGGGATTCCGCCTGGTAGAGCATGGTTTCCTTGATGGGCTGAGACATTTTGCTCTCCAGATGAGAGTTCAGTGTAGCTTTCTGCGGTCCGGAAAGAGGTCGTTCAAGCAGGTAGATCCAGGGTTTGCTGGTAGGGTAGAGGGTTACTTTGTAGGAGATGAGCTCACCTTTTGAAAAATCAGGCGAAGGCGCATCTCGGGAAGTTTTTAAAGGCCTCCAGATATTGTCGATTTTATCGTAAAGTACGCTTCCCCTGAAGTAGAGTTGCCCTGCAGAAGGAATCTTCTCTTTGAAGCCTACCTCCATGACAATACGCTGAGAGGGAACAAGGAGGGCATTTTTATCCAGGTGCATCAGCCCGTCATGGCCGCTTCTGTGCATAAGATCCCCCTTGAAACCATATCTAGCATGCTCCATGGAGATTCGGGGAAAGAAGATGAAAAAGAGTATCACGATAGGCAGGGAGGCGACATAGAGTGCAGAAGAGACCCTGAGTGAGCGATAGAGATCCGTCTGCATGACCTGCCAGACCAGCATCGTCGTCAGGACAAATACCTCCAGCGCGACATAAACGAGCATAGGCAGGGAGTGAAAGAAAAAAAGGCTTGTTGCCAGCAGGAGCAGAGGGGAGATCTTGAGGTAAAAGTTGATCTCTCGGGTAAGCCTTTGGAGTGCAATCGCCATCAGCAGCAGATAGATCATCAGTTCGACAAAGAGCTTGAGCCTGGAGAGTCCCGCAAAGCTGAAACTGCCATAGAGGGAGAAAAAAATCGCAGCGGTACCTGCCAGAGCAACGGCAGAGAGCGTGACAGCGGTGGGTTTCTTGCCGATAAGCAGAAGCACCAGGACAAGAAGCAGGAAAAACAAAACCGGAAGCTTGATGAAAAGTACCAACGGCAGCAAGGTAACGATATAGGCGATATCCAGCGTTCTTAAGGGGGTCGGTTTAGTAGAGAGCAAGTTTTTCAAGTATCTCATCGATCGACATCCTTTTTGAGTTCAGGTTTTCATGGGGCATCTGTACCTGAAAGTCCAGATTTTGTGCTTCACACTCCAGTATCCAGCGTGTGAGCTGGGAAAGCCTGGCTTCATCGTTTTTACCGGCCTGATAAAAATCAAAGTTGAGGTGCTCTAGCGGTATCTCGTAGGCAAATTTCTTCAGCGCACTCTCTCCTTTTGCCACAGAGGGCCAGTGAATTTTGCCTAAGGGCGCATCGCCGGTGTAAGGGGAGATCCCTTCAAAATCGTTCTCCTGGCCGTAACGCCCCTTTTGGCGGCTTAGAAATGTCTCCAGGCTGCTGCCTTGCGGGCGGGGATAGACCACCCTATGCGCAGAGAGGTCAAGGGGAAGGAGAAACCGGATAGTGGCTAGGGGGAAGAGGCTTTGCAGCGAGCACGCACCGATCTCAAGCTTTCCTCTCCGTTCCGGCCTGTAAGAGAGCGCAAGTATCTCCCTGCTCTGCGCTTTGAGCGCGGGGACAAAAAGGTTCTGGCCCATACACTCAAGCTTCAGGGCATAGCTTTCGGTACTTTTGCTGTTGGTCAGTGCCAGGTAGATAGCCGATCTTTTTTTGGCAAAAAGCCTGTCGGAACCCTGGTAGGCAAGTGCGAGGTCCGCCATATTGTATATCCCGAAAGGCGAAGCGAAAAATGCCAGCGCAAAGACAAAAAAAAGGACAATATAGACCAGGTTGAAGTTGTGCATATAGGCTTCAAGAAAAAGCCCGAAAAGGATCAGCACGACAAGCAGCGAGCCCAGGGTGGCCTTTTGCTTCAGGCGTTTACGCGTCTGGCTGAGTGTTCGAAGTGATAACATCTCTGATGTGCTCCAGGGTCGTCCTGCCCTCTTTGAAGTGCAGCCTGTGCAGGCAGACATAGGGGGCGACCTCGGTCACATCATCGGGAATCGCATATGCTCTGCCGTGCAGACAGGCCCATGAACGTGTCATCTGAGCCAGTGCCAGTGCACCCCGCGTAGAGAGCCCGTGCGTGAAATGTACACCGTTTCTGCTCAATGCGATGATCTCCTGCAGGTAATCGAGCAAAGCATCGCTCAGGTGCACCTGATTGACTCTCTCCTGTATCTCCTTGATCTCATCAAGCGTGATATGAGTGTCCGGGGGGAGTATTTTGGGTTTTTTTTGTGCGAGGATCTCTCTTTCTGCCTCACGGGCAGGGTAGCCGATACTCATCGCACAGATAAACCTATCCAGCTGGGAATCGGGCAGCTTGAAGGTGCCGACCTCCTCATAGGGGTTTTGTGTCCCCATCACGAAAAAAGGCTGCTGAAGCTCATACCGTTCGCCATCGATCGTAATGCTGTCCTCTTCCATGGCTTCAAGGAGTGCTGACTGGGTTTTGGGCATCGAACGGTTGATCTCATCGGCCAGGAGGAACTGGGTGAAGATCGGTCCTTTTTTGAAGACGAACTCTGATTGTTTCTGGTTGAAGTAGTTGACCCCCAGGATATCCGAGGGGAGGAGGTCGGAGGTGAACTGGATGCGGTTGAACTCAAGCCCCAGCAGCGAAGCCAGTGCCTTGGCAAGTGTCGTTTTCCCCACGCCGGGGATATCTTCGACCAGCAGGTGCCCCTTGGCGAAAAAGGCGGCCAGGGCAAGCGTGATGCTCTCCTCTTTGCCATAGAGCACGGATGAAACGGCTTTGACCATGGGAGCAAATCTAGCATCCAGCCCGTTCATTATTTCTCCTCGGATACATCTTCACGATGTTTGCATTTAAAGCACTCATAGACCTCTTTGCCCCGGAGTGTTTTTTTGCCCATCAGGTAGTTGCATTCGGGACACTTTTTGTCGACCGGTTCGAAGTTGGCGATAAACTTACATTTTGGATAGTTGGTGCATCCGTAGAACTTCCCGCGTTTCCCTTCTCTCTCCTGCAGCTTTCCTCCGCATTCGGGGCAGGGTATATCCAGCTCTTTTGGTGGGGTGAGGGGTTTGGCATTTTTGCATTTGGGGTAGGCCGAACATGCCAGAAATTTCCCGCGGCGGGAATCTTTGATCACCATCGGTGCGCCGCACTTGTCACACTTCACATCGGTCTCTTCGGGTTGTTCAGCTTCACTGCCGTCGGTATTTTTGGTATATTTGCATGTAGGGAAGTTGCTGCAAGCGATGAACTCGCCGTAGCGTCCTTTTCTCAGCAGTAGCTCTGCCCCGCATTTGGGGCACATCTCGCCGGTCGGTGTTGCCACCTTGAGGCTTTTGATGTTCTTTTTGCCCTCTTCCACCTTTTGCATGAAGGGAGTATAGAAATCTTTGAGGACCTTCTGCCACTCTTTCTCTCCCTCTCCGATCTCGTCAAGCACCTCTTCCATATTGGAGGTGAAGTCGCTGTCAACGATCTCTGGGAAGTGCTGCTCCAGCATCTCTGTAACGGTGAATGCCACTTCTGTCGGATGGATACGCTTTTTTTCGATCTCGATATATTTGCGCTGCTGCAGGATCGTCACCGTCGGCGCATAGGTACTCGGACGTCCGATACCCAGAGACTCAAGTTTTTTGATGAGGCTTGCCTCGTTATAGCGTGCGGGAGGCTCGGTAAAGTGCTGTTCCTGTTTGATCTCATCCAGGCTTACGCTCTCCCCCTGGGTCAGTTCGGGCAGGAGTTTGTCCTTTTCCGTATATCCTGTCACTTTGTAGAAACCGTCAAAAAGGAGTTTTCTTCCGCTTGCCTTGAAGAGTGTCTTATCGCCCTGAAAAAGGATCGTCTGGGATTCCAACTGTGCTTCGGTCATCTGGCAGGCGAGGAAACGGTTATAGATCAGAACGTAGAGTTTCAGTTCATCCCCGGAGAGATACTCCGCAGCCGTTTTTGCATCGAAGTGGACATTGGTCGGACGGATCGCTTCGTGGGCTTCCTGTGCCCCCTTGGATTTGGTCACATAGCTTTTGGCTTTGGAGGGAAGATACTTCTCCCCGAAATGGCTTTTGATATACTCTCTGGCACTCTCTACCGCCTCTTTGGCAAGGTTCATACTGTCCGTTCTCATATAGGTGATGACCCCGGTAACCCCCTGGTCGGTCTTTACCCCTTCATAGAGTTTCTGCGCGATCATCATCGTCTTTTTCGGCGAGAAGCCCAACTGTGTGGAAGCAGCCTGCTGCAGGGTCGAGGTCATGAACGGCGGAGGGGTCTTTGTCTTTCTTGTCGTTGTCTCTATTGACAGCACTCTGAAGCTTTCACTCTTTGCAGCGGTCGTGATCTTCGTAGCATCAGCTTCATTTTTGATCGTCAGTTTTTCGATCTTGAGCCCGTCAAACTCATAGATGGATGCATCGATATCCTTTTGAAACTTTGCATCGATCGTCCAGTACTCTTCGGGATTAAAGGCTTTGATCTCGCGTTCTCTGTCTACGACCAGTTTGAGGGTGGAGCTCTGTACCCTTCCCGCACTCAGCCCTTTCTGGATCTTGCTGGCAAGCAGCGGCGAGAGTTTGTATCCTACGATACGGTCAAGCATACGTCTGGTCTGCTGCGCATCCACGGAGTTCATATCGACATGTCGGGGGTTTTCCAGCGCATGGATGATCGCGCTTTTGGTGATCTCGTGGAAGACGATACGGGGGAGTTCGGTAGGGTTTTTTCCGATCGCCATCGCGATATGGTATCCGATCGCTTCCCCCTCGCGGTCCTCATCGGTCGCGATATAGACGGTTTCAGCCTCTTTGGCAAGCTTTTTAAGCTCCTTGACTGTTGCGCTGGCATCTCTGGGGATAGAGTATTTGGGGATAAGATCCCCTGTCTCATCGTCAAGGGTGATGCCAAAGGTGCTTTTTGGAAGGTCCCGTATATGCCCCTTGGAGGCAATGACCTTGTACTCTTTGCTCAGGAAATTGGTGATAGTTCTTGCTTTTGCAGGTGACTCAACGATAATTAAATTTTTCATAGATACTTACTTTATAGAGTGGTATGATTTCTGGCATTGTAACACAAGTTGATTAGGAATTAAGAATGAAGAGTGATGAATTGGATGATTGTTGGTCGGGTGCACCCGACCAAAACTATGACTGTTTAAGGATACGCGGCAGAGTGATCCCTCTTTGGCTCTGATACTTTCCTTTGCGGTCCGAGTAGGTGGTTTCACACTGCTCATCCCCTTCCAAGAAGAGTACCTGGGCAATCCCCTCGTTGGCATAGATCTTCGCAGGCAGAGGCGTGGTATTGGAGATCTCTATCGTGATATGCCCCTCAAACCCAGGCTCAAAGGGTGTGACGTTGACGATGATCCCGCATCTGGCATAGGTGCTTTTCCCAAGACAGATCGCCAGCGTATTGCTGGGCATCTTGAAATACTCCACGGTACGCGCCAGGGCAAAAGAGTTCGGCGGTACGATGCAGACATCACCTTTGTGGTCCACGACATTGTTTTCGTTGAAGTCTTTGGGGTCTACCACCTCGGCATTGATGTTGGTAAAGATCTTAAACTCGTCCGCCACCCTGATGTCATAGCCATACGAGCTCAGCCCGTAACTCACTACACCTTCGCCTACCAGTCCCTCGCAAAAAGGTGTGATCATTGCTTCATTCAGTGATTTTTCACGTATCCACTTGTCAGATTTCAGTCCCATCGTTTTCCTTATTCTCTTATAAATTCAATCGTTGCACCGGTGCGCATCTTTTTGAAGTAGTCCTTGAGCGCTTTTTCCCGCTGTTCCTGCATCCATTTACCTGCAAGCAGCGGTTTGACCTCTTCAAATGACATTTGTGCCTGTCCGTCTTTGGAGAGTACCCTATAGATGATATACCGATCGCCCGCGTTCAGCGGCTGCGTAAATCCGCCGTTGGGTGTCTGAAGCATCATCTGAAGCATGGTCGGGTTGAGTGCGGCAGTATCCATCTCCGCCTCTTTCCCTTCGATCCCCTCTCCGGTCTGCATGAAAGATTCTATCTTTTTTTGGGTGGGAGCACTATACTCTATCACGCTGATCGATGCAGGGATGATAAATTCATTCTGGTGCTCCTGATAGTAGACCATCAGCTTTTCATCCGTTACCTGAGGCATCTCTCTGGCCACTTTCTGGGCGAAAAATTTCTCTTTTTTCATTGCTTTTTGGATGGATGAGCGGTATTGTGCCCATGAGGTCCCCTGTTCTTTGAGGACCTTCTGCATTTTTGGCACCGTGATATTGTTTTGCTTTGCGATCATCTCGATCTTTGCATCGACATCGCTTTCGGGTATATGGATATCCTTGATAGCGATCTGCTGGAGCCTGTCCTGTATTAGGATGTCGACCGCCTCTTTTTTGGAGACCTGCATCTGCTCCTGTACCGCCCGTATCTCGGCAGTTGTGATCGCTTCACCATCCACGGTCACCGCTATGGCATCGAGTATTTTTGCTTCAGAGAGAGAAAAAAGCAGGCTTAGTAAAAGTGTGATTTTTTTTAACATATAATGATCAATCCTGATTTAATTTTAAAAATTATAACATAAAGGGGTAAATTATATGGATAGGGGATTTGATACGTGAATCATTTGACATAAGAAATGAAAAAGTATACAATAGAGATTCAATCATTGAATGAATATAAAATAAGAGTTTTCATGCAAGTCACACCGGAAGAGAAAGATCACCTGCAGGTCATGCAGCATATCGAAGCGTGCAGTTCCCAAAAAGAGCTGGCACAGAACGTAGGTTTCAGCGTCGGGAAGGTGAACTATGTCATCAAAGCACTGCTTGAGAAAGGGTACGTGAAGATGCACAAGTTCGTCAAAGCCGAAAACAAAAAAGCCTACCGCTATCTTCTCACCAAAGAAGGGCTGAAAAAGAAAATCGGTCTTACCGAGGCGTTTATCGAGATCAAAAAGCGTGAGTATGAAGTGTTGCAGGAAAGTTTAAAACAGGATAAAGAGAAACTATGACCAACATCATACTATGCGGAGGAAGCGGTACAAGGCTCTGGCCCGTGAGCCGTACTCTGATGCCCAAGCAGTTTGTAAAACTTTTTGACAATAGATCACTTTTCCAGCTGACGGTCGAACGCAATGCCAAACTGTGTGATGCACAGTTCATCGTCTCCAATGCAGAGCAGTATTTCCTAGCCCTTGATCAACTTGAAGAACTACCGCATAATGATACTGAGTATCTCCTGGAGCCTGTAGGGCGCAACACCGCTCCTGCAATCGCCCTGGCATGTATGGCCCTGGATCCTGAAGAGATCGTACTGGTCACCCCATCAGACCACCTGATCAAAAATAGTGAAGCCTACAGCAAAGTGATAGAAAAAGCCCAGAAGCTGGCCTTCGAAAATCATCTGGTCACCTTCGGTATCACTCCGAAGTATGCCGAGACAGGTTTTGGCTATATTCAGGCAGAGCCTGAAAATGATGAATGTTCAATTTTAAATGTTGAATGTTTTAAGGAAAAGCCAAATCTTGAACTTGCAAAGCAATACTTAGAAGAA
>Ga0209206_10000122_pt1 | contig 14934 bp, 18 predicted proteins | sample ZodSprsou2mmetaG_FD_185478 | JGI IMG/M metagenome (GOLD analysis project Ga0209206, IMG submission 185478) | Hot spring sediment microbial communities from Zodletone spring, Oklahoma to study Microbial Dark Matter (Phase II) - Zodletone Spring... ...
CTTATATATAAACCTCGTATTATCCTGGAGAGGCGGAAGAGGAACCTTTTGAGCAGTTAAGCTGTAGAATTCAGAAGGAAGTGTATAATAAAAAATCACAGTGGTGAAAGGATTATAAAATGATTGATCAACAGCTTCTGTTTTTAGGGATTATTGCAATATGTATGGTTATCATAACTGTGATAATTATTTTCTCTGCTATCCAATATACCAAAACCATGCATAAAGTAAATACCTTTATTGCCCTTGGCCAAGATGAGCTTTCTACCCTTTCGAGCAATCTTAATGTAATCACTCAAGAGAGCAGTGATTTAATGCAGAAGCTAGGATATGAAAGCCAGTTTTTAACACTCAGGGCCTCTAGCGGTATCGCTAAATTAACCAATGCCTCTCTCGCGTTTAAGGCATTTTCTCAGTTTTTTAACAAAAATCCAGAAATAAAAGAGGACAACATGAACAAAAATAATCTACTCAGTTTCACAGTTGATGCAGCTATCACAGGCATTGGTGCCTATTATGTTTTCAAAAATAAAGATGAAATTTCAAAAAAAATCAATGACATAGAGGAAACTCTTGTCGATGATTACGGAGAATTGGTCAACAAAGCAAAAGAGAAGCTCGAAGAATTAATCAAAGCATTTCAATCTACGGCACAGGAATTTTTACACGGTGGGACTGTGGATGAAATCAAAGAGAATGAGATCAAGCAACTCGTCAAAAAACTCGATAAACTCCAAAAAGAAATAGAATCACTCAGTATAAAAAGTTAATTTTTATCCAAGTGTGTCTCTTCATGCGCAAGGCTAATTCGATTGGCTTTGCGCAAAGTTATGAGCGTTGTTACAGCAAGCGCAACAATAGCAAGGCCCAAGATAAATCCCCAGAATCCAAAAGTCGCCAATCCTCCTGCGATAGCAAAAAATATAATAAACTCATTGATGCGATGCTTGTTCTTGCCTACCTTGCGATTTACAAAATTTAAAATGGCAAGCTTTACGATATTATCAATGAAAACCGCCATCATAGCATACGAATAGACAGAGATGATCAGTGCATTAATGATGTTGCCCTGAAGATACTCGTTTACTGCAACAGGAACCCAGACCAGCGCCGTCCCAAAAAGCGGAAGAATTGACACGATACCCACTAAAAATCCAAGCGATAAAGGATTGTATCCATCAAAAAAAGCAATAAAAATCCCAAATGCCAATCCTTGCGCAATCATCACTCCCACTAAGGTATAGAAGACAACCGATACCATCATCGTCATCCCTGTAAAAAATTCTCGCTTAAGGGAACGCGCCAGAGGAATAATAGGAATAAAAAAGAAAGCAAGTCTTCGACCGTACAAAGTCAAAAAGAAGAAAAATACAATAATCATCATCATATTCCCTAGCATTAGCATAAAGTTTTTTAACCCATTGCCAAGCCATCCTGCGAGAAATTCAGTAATCTCTTCTTTGCGTGTTTCTGACATTGAAATCATAGTATCGATCGGGGATCTAAGCCATTCTAAATAGTGCGGAAGGTTTTGACTCAAGGCCTCAGCTTTATCCAAAAAGGAGTGAATCATCGCTATGCTATCTGCAGGATGACTAAAAACATGAAATAAAAATACGGTAATTGGTACAAAAATAATCAATGAGAACATCAAGGTAACAATGCCGGCGGAAAGGAGAGGAGCAAAAGTTTTTAGCTTTTTATACTGTTTTATTTTTGCTTCCAGCGGATGGTATATAGGGAAAGTAGCCATCGCCATTAGCAATGCTACAAAAAAACTTTTTAAAAAAGGGAAAAACAACCAAATAATCAGCGCAAAAACCACAAATCCAATCCAGCGTAAAAAATAGTTTTCTCTCATGGTATTTGCCTTTAAAATATTGAATTAAAAGAGTGTTGTCCCTACTTAAAATTGAGAGTGTAAAATAAACTGTCTAAACCCACCTTCTATACCTTAGTCACTTGCTATATTCTGACATAATTTCACTAAAAAATATACTATTCTATGCTGAAGGTATATCATCTCTATAATGGCCTGTATATTCCAGACAGCTAAATCCTTCTCTTACACATTGGCATACCCAAAGTTAAAAGCCCTGAATCAATGTAGCAAGGGAGAAGTTATTCTGCAGATTCCACATATACCATTATGATTCGTTCGGTACAAGACAATCTTTCCCGCGCTTTACCCCCCCCAAGAGAAGTCTTATAGAGATAGCCGATAGAGCAAAGCATCTTACTCCAATTGTTTTTTATCAGAGTAGAACTGTTACATTTTTCCAAATATACCTTGACTCCAGTAACCTTGTCAACCTTCCGTATTGTAGGCTCTGTCCCCCGCATCTCCCAGTCCCGGGTAGATAAACATATTGCTATCGAGCTTTTCATCGATCTGGGCGATATAGAGATGGATATCGGGATGCTTATGTTCCACCACGTCCAGCCCTTCAGGCGATCCTATAAGGTTGAGAGAGATGATCTTTGCGGGTTCTTTGTGTTTGATCACACTGATCGCATCACATAAAGAACCGCCGGTCGCGACCATCGGGTCAAGCAGGATCACGGTTTTCCCTTTGCACTCCGGTATCCGGTCATAGTAGATCACGCTCTGGTGTGTCTTTTCATCCCTTTTCATCGCCAAAAAGCCCGATGAGGCTTGGGGAAAGAGCGCCGTAACCGATTCGATCATCGGAAGCCCTGCGCGAAGGATCGAGACAAAAAGCAGATTCTCCTCATCGATAAACCCGAATGCCCTTTTGCTATTCCATATTTCAATCTCTTTTTTTTTCAGCACTTCATCACTGAGTGCCTCATACGCCATAAGACGAGCAAGCTCATGCACGATATGCCGAAAACGCAGCGCATCGGTATCGACCGCCCTGAGATGGTTGACCAGTGTTTTAATCACCGGATGTTTGATTTCTGTGATCATGATACTCCTTTGTATAAGTATAGCTAAATAACCGATGCGATCTGAAACCCGAGCAGCACAAGGTTAAGCATTACCGCAACAACAGGGACAAAGAGGGGGTAGGTACGTACATCCCCAAGAGAAGGCTGCTTGCGCTTGATAAGGATCAGGGAGAGATTGACCGAAGTAAAGACGATAAAGATCACAAAACTGCTGAACTGCGCCAGTGTCAAGATCTCAAAAAAAGCGGCCAGGACAAAAACAATTGCTCCGCTGAGTATCGTAGCAGCGATCGGTGTGCGGGTTTTCGGATTAACCCTGCCCAGAAACCCGGGCAGCCAGTTTTGCCTGCTCATCCCGTAAAATATCCGGGAAGCCATAATGATCTGTATCAGTGCCCCGTTGATCACCGCGACCATAGCGATGAGGCTCAATACTGCCGCACTTTTACCCGTTGCCGTCTCATACACCATTGCCAAAGGAGCAGAAGAGTCCGCCAGTCTTTCCGGAGGAACGACCAGTATGGAGACCAGCGCTATCGCGATGTAAAAAAATGTCGTCACCAAAAGTACGATCACAATGGCACGCGGCATGGTTTTCGTCGGGTTTTTCACCTCTTCGGCGATATTGACCATATCCTCAAATCCTACAAACGCGTAAAACGCCAAAAACGCACCTAGCATGATCGAACTCAGTACACCAAACTCCAAAGGCGGTATCATTGCCTCCAAGGAGAGCTTGTCCGGCTCTATATGCCCCATCCCCACATAGAGCACCATCCCCAGTCCTATGATCTCTGCAAGTGTCAGCCCAAAAGCAAAGATCATCGACTGGGTAATCCCCCATATCGCGATCGTACTAAGAATGACCACAAGTATCAGAATAGTTACAATCTCGGGCAATGTAATAAAAGTACTCAGATATCCGTGAAAGCCATGCAGTATCGTCGCAGAGGAGAGCAAACCGGCAAGCGCGATCAGGAGCCCTACCCCCATAGAGAAGATCGGCGAACCGAATCCTTCATAGATATATACCGCTTCCCCTGCACTGAGAGGAAAACGGGACGAGAGCTCCGCATAGCTCAGCGCGGTAAAAAAAACCACCACACATGCCACAAGAAATGACAAAGGGACATAGACCCCGGCGATACCCGCCATCTTTCCGATCAGTACATAGATCCCCGCACCGAAGATATTGCCAAGTCCATAGAAGATAAGCATCGGAAGGTTGACGCTGCGTTTTAAACTGGCTTGATCAGATGATGGCATCACTGGACTCTTTTTTTTCTATTATAACTTAGATATGCATAAGATACCTCAGTCGTCTGTCACTGCACAGTTAACACCATACAGTGCAGGTACGCAAAGAATCCTTGAATGAAGCGTGCAGGTCTCGTGACAGACACCGCCATCATAAATTTATCGTTTAACCTCAAAAGGATCGTTAATATTACGGGTTTCAGCATCATTGCACAGGAAGTATCTATGGTTAATATCTCCATCATTGTTTAATTGCCTGTAGACTTGCTGAACCTCTTCAATAGCCTCTGGCTGTGCAACCTTCCGGCCTGCCACATACCCTATGGTATGACCTTCCTGATTGACCTTTGGCTGTATATAAACAACTACCCAATAGTATTTGCCGTCTTTGCGCATATTTTTGACATAACCGTGCCATATCTCACCTGCGGAGATGGTTTTCCACATTGCCCTGAACGCACCTTTTGGCATATCAGGATGTCGATTGATACTATGCGGTGCACCGATAAGCTCTTCTCTGCTGAAACCTGACATCTCTATGAATTTACGGTTGGCATAGGTGATGTTGCCTCTAAGATCGGTCTCCGTGATCATCACGCCGCCATCAAATATCACTTCAGTGTCGACAGGAGCAGCTTTATAAACTTTTTCAAATGTTCTTCTATTGATAACATAATCCATCTTTTCCATCCCTCTTCATAGTGATTATAACGATTTCAGGTGCTATCATACAGGACAAAAATAACAATTCAATAACGCATGAAAGAGACAAAAGCAGCAGAGAACTTCAGTGCGTGCCATGGAGAAAAAGTTGTTATAATAATGCCAAAGTTTCAAACACAGGAGTTTTTGGTCTATAGGGGCCAAAGAGTGACCATGAAAAGAACTGACTACAGAAAAGCACTGCAAAAGATCAAAAAAACATTCGAATCAACAGCAGATCCCATCATTGGCCACGAACCATCAGAGGATAAAAAGGAATACCAGAGCTTCTGCAGCTGCAAAGATGCCCAGGGGCACCCCAAAATGCTCTACGCTACACGCAAAGAAGCTGAAGAGGAACTGGCCTACCTCAATCTCAAAAATTTGCGTATCTACCCCTGCCCAAGTGAAAAGGGGTGGCATTTGACAAAGGCGTAAAAGACTAAACGCTCAGCACCAGCTTCACCGGACAGTGGTCGCTTCCCGTGATCTCATCCATGATCTCAGCCTCCACTATGCGCTCTTTAAGGTCATCAGAAACAAAGAAGTAGTCGATCCTCCAGCCGACATTTCTTCCTCTTGCCCCTGCTCTGTAGCTCCACCAGCTGTAGCGTTCAGGTGTATCACCATGTATATGGCGGAAGGTATCGATATAGCCGTGGGAAAGAAGCTTGTCCATCCATGCACGCTCCATAGGCAGAAACCCTGAGGTTCCCTCATTCGCTTTGGGACGGGCAAGATCTATCTCGCGGTGCGCGGTATTGACATCGCCGCAGACCACGATCGATTTGCCCTGCGCTCTCAGATCATTGATATGCTCCAGGAAGCGGTCGTAAAACCCCATCTTGTAGCTCAACCGCTCATCGCTGCTCTGCCCGTTGGGAAAATAGACATTGAAAAAGGCGATATCCCCGAAATGGTACTCGTTGATACGCCCTTCTTCCAGGATATCGACATGCCCGCAGTGATCCGGCGTCCCTTTGATATCCGTAAAAAGCGCAACGCCAGACTGTCCTTTTTTGGAAGAGGAGTTGATGCTCTGGAACTTGAACGCACGGTCAAAGATCGTCTCGGGGATCTGATCGGCCTCGGCCTTGATCTCCTGCAGCCCCAGAAAGTCCACTTCATGCCCGTCTATCCATTTGAGTGCTTCTTTTTTGTCCACTGCACGGATACCGTTGACATTCCAGGAGATAAAAGTAAGTTTGTTCATAGCTCATCCTCGTTATAGTGTAAATCATTCATCTTTGGATGGAATCATAGCACATTAGACTAAAGGCACAAAATGTCACTGGAAGACAAAGAAAAATGGGATAAAAAACATATAGAGGCGCCTATCCCGACAACACCTATCGAACTGGTAACCAACTTTGCGAAACTGGCACCGGGCAGGGAGGCGCTTGATATCGCCTGCGGGATGGGGAGACATGCCAGATACCTGGCATCAGAGGGCTTTCATGTCGATGCACTGGATATCAGCGCTACAGCTATCGAGTCACTGCAGGGTGTCGAGAATATCTCCGCAAAAGAGGTGGACTTCGATACCTACAGACTGGAGGAGAACAAGTACGACCTGATCGTCTGTACCTACTTCCTTGACCGCAGACTCTTCCCCCAGATCGAAAAAGCACTCAAGCCGGGCGGTATCTTCATCTATGAGACCTTCATGTACCATCCCGACAATGACCGCTCGACCTCCAACCGAACATTCCTTCTTGAGGAGGGAGAACTCGAAGCGACATTTGATGAGAGGTATGAGATCATGCATATACGTGAATACTGGGATACCGACTACAAGGGGGCAAAAACGATGATAGGACAGCTGGTAGCCAAGAAAAAATCCGGCGGCATGACCATAGAGGATTTCTGGTCGTAAAAGAGCCCGGCAGGAAGGTGCGTGTTTACGCACCAAAACAGAGAGATGAAGCTCTCCGCTACCCCATAGGGTAGAGGATCTGGCTATGCACCTCATCGCATGCCTTCAAGACCTCTTCGCTCAGGGTGATATCCATCGCAGCCAAAGATGCATCCAGCTGATCTGCCGTTGTGGCACCGATGATCGTAGAGGCGACAAAGCTGAACTGTTTGGACCATGCCGTCGCCAGGGTCACAGGATGCATCCCCGCTTCTTGTGCGATCTGGAGGTATTTGTCTGTTGAGGCAAGTGTTCTGTCATTCAAAAATCTTGCGGCCATAAGCCTTTGTCTTGCATTCGGAGCATTGAGATAATCGCTGAAACGCCCTTTCGCATTCTTCTCAAGATTGTACTTCCCGCTCAGCACCCCTCCGGCAAGAGGAGAATACGGCAGCAGTGAGATCTGTTCTTGCTCTGCCACTGCTGCAAGCTCGTCCAGGAACCTTCGGTTCAGCAAAGAGAAGTTGTTCTGTATCGACTCGAATCGTGCATACCCTTTATGCTCAGAGGTCATCAATGCCTTGGTCGTACCGTAGGCTGTGTCATTGGAAGTCCCGATATAGCGTACCTTTCCGCTCTGCACCAATCTGTCAAATGCCTTCAGACTCTCTTCGATAGGGACGACGGTATCAGGCCAGTGCATCTGGTAAAGATCGATATAGTCCGTCCCCAGCCTTCTAAGACTTCCCTCCACAGCACGTTCGATATGAAAACTGTCTATCGCCGTCAACCCGTGCCTGATAGGAGGAACGAACCATCCGCTTGCCGCACCGGCAACCTTGCTTGCCAGGATCACACTCTCTCTTGGCTTCGTTTTGAGCCATCTTCCGACGATCTCTTCGGTGATACCCGATTTATCCGCTGTGGGAGGTACGGGATAGAGTTCTGCCGTATCATAAAAGTTCACACCTGCCTCATAGGCTTTATCCATGATGGCAAATGCCTCTTTTTCACTGCTGCACTGCGTGCCGAACGTCATCGTACCCATGCAGATCGGACTTACCCTAAGACCGCTCTTCCCGATATAGCGATACTCCATTATTACTCCTTCTAATTACATTTAAAACTTAAGGGATGACAAACGACGAAGCAAGTCCTACAAGACCGCCAAATACGCCGCCCCAGACCACAAGCCATCCCAGATGCTCTCTGATCAGCTCCTGTACCAGATCTTTGACCATCCAGGGTGCCAGTTCTTCTAGACGCTTAGTGATCAGTTCATCCACCGCTTTGATCATATCATCGCTGAGCGAAGAGTGGCGTATCTGGTGATCAAGCTGTGCTTGAAAGGTCTCTGAGGCTACGATCCTGCCCACAGCGGATTTTAGCTTCTTGCTGAAAGGGTCACGCAGCCCTTCGAGTGCCGCCTCTCCGCCGAACATCGCTACAGCCCCGCCGAACTTGGACTCCATGACCGTCTTGCTCAATGCATCAAATGCCGGAGAAAAATCGGCACTCTCCACCAAAGGTGTCAGATCGATCTTTTTTTCTTCCCTGGCAAAGAACTCCCCCAACTGCTCTTTTGAGAAGAACTGCTCCATGATCATCGTTCTGATGGAAGCTTTGAAGCTTTCAAAATTTTTCTCGATGACCCCGGAGCCGTAAAGGAAGGGTACTCTCTCAAAGAGCATATGAATCGCAAGCTGGTTGGTGACGGCTCCGGAGAACGCGAAAAGCCCGGTAAAGAGCAGCATCGAATGATACGTTTCAGGAACCCAAAAGGCGGCAAGGATAAGTAGCAAAGATACCGCGTTGGTGAGGAAAGACTTTGACATACTATCTCCTGTTTAAAATGATCTCTTTGAGTTCGTCGACACTTCTGACTGCCTTCTGATGCTCGGTAAATCCCCAGTCCACCATCACATACTCTATCCCCGCACGCTCACTCGCCATTTTGTCACGTGGCCCGTCACCGATAAAAAGGGATTGCTCCGCAGGCATATCCAGCTCTTCAAGTATCTTATAGAGCATATCCGGGTGCGGCTTACCCTGCGGTACATCATCATAGCATGCGATCGCATCAAAGTGCTCATGCACCCCCAGGTATGTCAGGGATTCCAGAGTAGAGTTTCTGTAAGCATTGGTCGCCACAGCGAGCGATGCACCTTTCTCTTTGAGTAGCTCCAGAAGCTCTTTGACCCCCTCATAGAGTACCAGTTCCTTTTCGTGGTTGTTGGTGTAGTACTCAGAGAACCACATCTCATGCTTCCGGTCAAACGCCCTGGCATGGTAAAAAACCTGGGCAGGATTGATCGTATGGTCATTGATCTTTGTGAGGATATCCTCCTGTTCCATCGGATGGAATCCAAGCCTGCTTCGCACATAGTTGATCGCATTGGCAATGGTCACTGAAGAGTTGACCAGGGTGCCGTCCATATCAAAAATGATCAATTGTTCTTGCATGAGTTCTCTTTATCAACACTCTCTCTACTGAATTTCAGATAGATGGAGAGGCCTATGATCAGCGATGTCACCCCGCCGATCAGATAGACCGCCGGAAGCAAGTGACTCGGGTCAGTGATCGCAAACTTGAACACCAGCATCAATGCCTCGATGGAGAGTGCAATGATGATAGAGCCAAGAAAGCGTATCATGGTTTGATGCCCTCCTCTTCCGTCCCTCTTCTCATATCCCAGAACCTCCTCTTCAAAGATCGCTTTGACCAGGTCGATGATCGCCAAAGAGAGCGTCAGAAGGATTGTCGCCTGAAACATCTCATTGATCTCGATCTTTGAGATATCAAAGCCAAACCCCATAAAACTCGCTAAACCTTTAAAGAAAAAGAGCAGTGCTACGGCAAACAAGGCGACACAAAAAGCTGCATAGGTCACCTTGCTCAATGTACCGAAACCTGAATCTATGGAACTTGGGTGCACCATTCGCAGAATATCTCTGAGGTTGATATCCACACAGATGATGTAAAGCAGCTTGCCTTCCGTGTCATAGATCGGGAAAGTCGATGTTACCACAAGATGATTGCTCACCAGTGACGGGTAGGGATCGGTAAGGATACAGCGATGTTCGCTCATCGTACGGTAATAGTAGGCTCTGTTGCTTCTATCAGCTCCTTTCCCGAAGCCCTTGAGTGTATCATTTTCAGATACATTGTCAATGAGCTGTTCGCCTTTTCCGTCAAGCACATAGATCACTTCGGCTTGGGGGAGTGCTTTTTGAAGTGAATCGATATTGCGTATGACCTGCTCGATGCCCCCTTCGATATGTTTAGAGATATTACGGCTGAGAATGTAACAGAGGTAGGCTCTGGCTTTTGTGCGTATCTGGGCATACTCCTGTATCTCTTTGACGACCATGCGGTACTCCTTATTGTATGTTGGTTGTGTTGTTTGTAAGCAGATGTCCTGCAAAACCGGTTTCGTTTGTGGAGAAGCGTCTCTTCCTACACTTTCGCGATCAGGGTTTTACATGATTATAGTATAATATATTCTATTAAATGATCTCTCCGAGCACATCCCCGAACGAAACTTTCTGATTGATCGCTATTTCGGTGACGATACTTCCTTTAGGAGAGAATGTCACGAGCGTTGATCCCATTTCAAACCACCCAAAAAGCTCACCTCTTTCTACAGAAAGTTCTTTATAGGTGTAGTGTCTTGGCTCTCTGATCTCGGAGTTTGTCTGGACATTTGGCTCAAAAGTGACAACCATCTTGCCTACGTTCAATGCGCCTACCAGTACTAAAATATGTGTTCTCCCCTTACTGTCTTCAGCCTCTATCACCACCCTCTCATTCTCTATGAAAAGATCGGGCATGTTATGCAGCAGCGGGAAGTTTACAGGATAGAGTTTCCCGGGGATATGCGTCAGCGAAGAGATCTTGAGATCAAGCGGCATATGGTAACGGTGATAGTCCTTCGGAGAGAGATAGAAATTGATAAACTCCCCTCCTTCTACTTTCCCTACCGCCTCTTTATGGTACTCCCCAAAGAGCGATTTGATATCGTAGCTCATCCCTTTGATCTGGTAGGCACGCCCCTCTGTGATCGTACCGTAGTCCGTGATCAGCCCATCCACACCGGAGATCAGTTTGGAACGATCCTCCGGGAGTTTACGAGGCAGTTCAATGGCCCGGGTAAAAAGTTTGTTGAGTGTTTTATAGCTTGACGGTGCCCTGAACTCACGCATATCCAGCCCCATCATTTTCACATAACCGGCATTGATAATATGCTGTATGATAGAGGGGAACTCTTTGGAAGCGAATCTGCCAAAAAGTGCAGAAAGTGCGGAAGTATAGTGTCTAGACATCAGTCTCCTTTTTTGTATAATGTGCAAGTGCGTCTTTCATCAGGGTGATATGGTAATCCTCCTGCATATTGATAAAATCAAAAAAAGCGGCAAGTTCCGCACTGTCTTTGCCTACTGCTTCAGAGAGCGCCCTGCACTCCTCTTTGGCAGCCAGCTCCTCCTCGATCCCGTCTTTAAGGAACTGCACCACATCCTCGACCTGGTAGAGTTCTCTCATCACGATGCGCGGTACGCTGAGTATCCCCATCTTTGCCATCATATTTCCAAAAGACTTGAAGTGGAACTGGCTCTCATCGATCAGTATCTGGAAGATCCTGTTCAGGTAGGCATCATCGCTGTGTGCCTTGAGATAGTTATAGATCAGTATCAGCTCATACTCTTTGTAGCTCTCTTCAAAGAGAAAACGGGTAAAGGCCTTGGTCGCTTCTTCGCTGAGTACCACTCCGGGATATTTCAACGCTCTGCTGAATGCCTCTACCCGCTCATCCTTCATCTTCATCATGACACTTGTAATGTAGCGTATATCTGATGAGATACGGTGTGCCAGCTCACGGTCGGGAGAACCCGCAAGCTGAAGATCAAGCGCACCCAGCTTTTTGATGATACGGTGCAGAAGATCGCTCAGCTTCTCAACCTGAATACTCATCATGTCACGGTCATAGTCGTACGTTTCACCAATCTCGATCAGCTCATTCTCCAACCAGGTAAAGTGCCTGAAAAAGATAGCGGCAAAGTCAAAAAGCTGCTCCTTCTTCTCTCCGCTGCTCATGAACCCTGCCATCATCGTCTCGAGCCATACTTCATGCATCTTTATCATAACGGTTTTCATTGCTTATCCCCCGTCTCTTCAGGTATTTCGCAACTGTTTTTGATCTTATAGCTGATCACCGGGTAATCAGGGTCGATCTGCCTCTGGATATAGACATCCATCGCCGCTTTCAGTGCCACGGCAACCATCTCCGAACAGGCCGCCTCTTCCGGCGGTACCCTGTCAAGCATCCCCAGCGTAAAGGCGACGATATCCTCTGCGCGGTCAAAGTCTACCCCTTTGGCTTCGGTCGTGATGATAGAACCGGCTACGACCGTTGTAGAACATCCGATCGCCTGAAATTTGATATCTTCGATCACCGGCTTACCCGCTTCTTCTTTCACCTTGAGGTGGATCAGTACCTTTTCACCGTTTTCGGGGTTTTTTCCTATCCCCTGTGCATCGGCATTTTCGATCGACCCGTAGTTCTGCGGGTTCATCATATGCTCGATCAGCTGTGCATTTGCATCCATACGCTCTCCCATGCTTCTGAAATCTGGCAGTATTATATCCTTTTGTATTTTATATTGTATAATTCTTCATTAAACCAATTATAAACGGAGCTTAATTGATGGCACTTTATGTACTCTTTGACACGGAAACCACGGGAAACCAGGAACAGGACCGCATCATTCAGATCGGCGCGATGATCGTCCACAGCAAAGAGAAGATAGAGGTCTATGATGAGCTCTGCAGCAGTGAAGTGCCTATCAGCCTCGAAGCGATGGAGGTGCACAACATCACTCCGGAGGTCATTGAAGACAAAGCGCCTTTCCGTGCGACCAAGTTCGCTGCCAGGGTCAACGAGCTCAACAGTGCGGAGAACTTCCTTATCGCCCACAACATCAACTTCGATCTGGATATGCTCAAAAAAGAGGGCTTTGAGAATGCCTACACCCTCATCGACACCTTCAGATGCGCCAAACACCTCTACCCCGATATGCCCTACCACCGCCTGCAGTACCTCCGCTATGCACTGGGACTCTACAAGACAGAAGAGGAGGAGGCAAACAGCCTTGGTATCACGATCAAAGCCCACGATGCGATCGGGGATGTGCTGGTGATGAAACTCCTGCTCTCGCAGCTGGTACAGAGTGCGTCTGCGCAGTTTGAAGGGAAGAACCCGATGCAGACCCTCGCAGAGCTGACCCAGACCCCGGTACTGATGCGCACCTTCAAGTTCGGCAAGTACAAAGGCAGAGAGATCGCCGAAGTGGCCGAAGAGGATATGGGATACCTCCAGTGGATGCGCAAGAACCTCGAACTCGATGAGGATATGGCGTTTACGCTGGACAGTTACCTGAACTAGTCCTTCTCCCAAGAACTTCCCCTCAAGTTTTCGTTCCCACGGTTTCCGTGGGAATGCCTACCGATATTATGGATTTCAGAACAGTTTCGCTCATCCCCTTTCTTGTTTACAATTAATAAGGCATTTTTGATATACTGATATTACTTCAATCAAAAGGGGTATAAACATGAAGTTATTCAGTATATTTATTATATTCGTTTCATTGTCATACGCTGGTGCTGAAGCATTGAATAATATCGACGAAACCAAAAAACTATCAGAAGATGTAATGAAATTGGTTGGGAAAGGTAATATTAAAGGCGGAGTCAAGCTTCTTAGACCTTATGTAGTTTATCCATTAGCTGAACATGATGCACAAATCTCACAAGTTGATGTTCAGATGCCAACCATCAACCAACGCTTTGGAAATACCAATGGATACGATTTTGTAAGCGAACAACGGGTTGGAGAAAGTTTGGTCAAATATATTTATCTCCAAAAACTTGAAAAACATGTATTGATCTGGAAGTTTATTTTCTATAAACCTAATGAAAAATGGCTCTTGAACTCTTGGTCATTCAATGATCAGATAGAGCAACTGTTTAATTAAGACACATTAACTACAACCTTTTTCTTCGTTCCCTTGACTATACACATGCTCTGCGTGGGAATGACTCGCCATCTATCGATGGGTGCAATAGTTTTTGGAATATTAAAGTCGAGTATGCATTACCACGTATAACGTGGTAACGAAGAAAAAAGCATCAACCAAGCATTACATACGCTAATTGGCACAACTTGAGGCTTCTATTCAAAATTAAACTCCACCGATAGGTGGGATAAGGTTTATGGTATCATAATATTCGGACATGCATTACCAAGTGCAACGTGGCAACGAATAAAAAACTGGAGGGAAACGTGACTAGTACTTTTTTTGTTAGCGTCCGTGGCGAGTCACATAAAAACGATGATGGAACTAATAGGCAAGATATAATAAAGGAATTAAGGGTTGGTCAAACAGTTAATCTTGTTGCAGACCCAATGAATCAATATGATAGAAATGCTGTTGCTGTATTAACGACAGCTGGAAAACAAATAGGTTTTCTTCCTTCTGATGCAAGAGACTCAATTTCCCTTCTGAGAGGTGAGCCAATTACCGCGACAATTCACAAACTTGCAGGCGGAACTAATTGGTTTGCTCGTTCTATATTAGGGAAAAAGCATATTGGAGTTGTGCTAAAACTATCAAAACCAAATCCAGATTGGTCTAGATTTAATAACTTACGGGAAATCGCTGAAAAGTTTGACAAACAAATTGAAAGAGCTGAACAAATAGAGAAAAGCGGAAATATTGAACAAGCTATATCAGATTACAAATCAATCACAGAGGAAATATACAAACTAACAGAACAAGATAAATACGCGTCAGCTCATCGTTATAAACCTTCCCCCATTAATAGGCTAAGCATGTGCCTTGAGAAGCAAAAAGATTATGCCGAGGCACTAGATATCATTGAGCGGTATGAAAAATCATTTGACCCAGTACAGCCAGCAAAGTCAGAAAAGGAAGCAATTGATAAGCGAAAAATAAGGTTGATAAAGAAATTGAACGGATAAAGTGAAAATATAAACACATCATCTTCCGATACGGAGCGAGGAAAAGGTTCTCTATCTGTTTTAAAAGCAGTAGTCCGACCATCATGCGGATCGGCTTTGCCGGTCTGCCTTCATCGCTGTAGTATTTTTTCTCGCTCCGTAATTGTATTACGGAGTGTATACATAGGTTAA
>Ga0209206_10000123_pt1 | contig 14926 bp, 10 predicted proteins | sample ZodSprsou2mmetaG_FD_185478 | JGI IMG/M metagenome (GOLD analysis project Ga0209206, IMG submission 185478) | Hot spring sediment microbial communities from Zodletone spring, Oklahoma to study Microbial Dark Matter (Phase II) - Zodletone Spring... ...
AACTCTCCTAAAAGACACGATATTTGATTTTTAGTATTTTAGTTTTAAATCGCTACATACTCCGTCTTATTATGGTAGATGGCGTGAGCAACCAAGAGTAGTTTTCTCGTGGCAGCAATGACCGCTACTTTTTTCGGTTTATGATGGGCGATTAATCTTTGATAGAAGATAGCTATCTTCTGATTATTTTTAATAGCGCTAAGGGCCGGCATATAGAGCATCTTTCGGATGTGCCGATTGCCATTTTTACTGATCTTGGCTTTACCTTTTACCGAGGTGCCCGATTCTCTTTTGGTAGGATCTAGTCCTACTAAAGCAGTGATCTGAGCCCGGTTCGTACCTTGATAATTAATAAATAATGCAAGCAAGGTAAGGGCTAACTTTTCTCCGACACCGGAGATAGTTAAAAGTCTTTGAAAATCTTTCTGTAGTTTCGGGTGATCCTTGATATGGGTTTTCATATCAGATAAGAGTTTATCCTCTAATCTTTGCGCCCTTTTTAATTCCTGTTTTAATAATTTTGATAGGTCTTTGTCTTGAATGCTATCGAGATGATTGGCAAGTGATACCCGCTGTTTTTGGGCAAACTGATAGCTGGTCAGGTAAGAAGAGAGTATCTTCGCTTCCTGGTTTATGACCGGCACTTGCATCTTCTCTTTAGCAATGAGTTTGCAATAACCGTAGATGGTACGGGCATCGATCTTGTCGGTCTTGGAGCGCTTGCCTAAAGACCTGGCAAAATTGTGACTCTGCTTGGGATTTAAGATAAAAACCTTTATCCGATGATCCGCACAGAATGTTTTGAGATGATCCGAATAGACCCCGGTAGCTTCAAAGATAATGCCTAAATTGTCAAAGGTCTGGTATCTCTTCTTCAGATACCTTTTTAAAGATTTTAAACCTTCCTGGTTTACAAATTCCATATCGTTTTGGCCATCAAATACTGAAAGGGCTTTCTTTGAGACATCAATTCCGATATAATACATGGTAGAAACCTCCTAATTATTTTAGGAGAGTTTGTGTGGGTCGCCCTTCTGTAACTTTACCTTGTGGCAACCCAAGCTGAAATGGGTCTATACCCTTTCGCTTCTGATACTGTCCAAGATTGGAGAAGGGCGGTCCATCTAATTATCGAACTTATCATGAAATATCCATGATGGTTCCAGTCGTTTAGTTGACCTTGCCTACTACAAACTCATCCAGTATCATGGTAACATATTTTATTAATCTATTAGATATTGTTATAGTACAAGTCGTTAGTGAATAGTCGTTAGTTTTAAATTCAAGATACAATATAATATAATTTACCGATTTCTTCTTCACGATATACGATATACCATATACTAATTAAGTTCCGCCCAGTTATTACCGGTCTTCAAATTAACTTTTATGGGAACGGAAAGTTCCAAACTATGTTCCATAATATCTTTAACAGTGCGCTCAACTTGTTCTAATTCTGGCTGGTAAACCTCAAATATTAATTCATCGTGTATTTGCAGTAACAATCTACTTTGAAATTGCTCCTTTTTAAAGGATTCATCGATTTTAATCATGGCTAATTTTATTAAATCAGCTGCGCTTCCTTGAACTGGTGCATTAATAGCAACCCTTTCATTAAATTCTCGTATTTTTCTATCCTGACTATTGATGCCTTCCAAATATCTTCTTCGATTTAATAGAGTTAATACATAGCCCTTCCTTCGAGCTTCTTCTTTCTCCCTTTCAATATATTTTTTAACCCCTTGATATCTTAAAAAATAATTATTAATATACTGTTCGGCTTCTCCCCTCCCTATTCCCAAATTACCTGCTAAACCATAATTGCCCATTCCATACATGATACCAAAATTAATTATCTTGGCCATTCTTCTCATCTCCGGGCTAATTATATTTTGATCAATATTAAATATCCCCGAGGCGGTATGAGCATGAATATCTTCATCATTTTTAAAAGCATCAAGCAAACTTTCATCCTGGGAGAGATGCGCTAAAATACGCAGTTCTATCTGAGAATAATCTGCTGAAAGTAATAAATATCTCTCTTCAGCGATAAAAGCTTTTCTGATTTCTCTTCCCATTTCAGTTCTAATGGGAATATTTTGAAGATTGGGTTCGCTACTGCTTAATCTTCCGGTAGAAGTAACCGTTTGATGAAAAGAGGTATGTATCCTCTTGGTTTTACTATTCACTAAGAAGGGTAATTTGTCGATATAAGTATTTTTTAACTTCTCTAACTCTCTATATTCCAGAATGTAAGACACGACCTTATGTTGAGGAGCCAAGATATTAAGCACGTCCGCATTGGTAGAATAGCCAGTTTTTGTCTTTTTTACTACCGGTAATTTTAATCTTTCGAATAGTATAACACTTAACTGTTTAGGAGAATTGAGATTAAATTTTGTTCCTGATAAATTATAAATAGTATTTTTTAATTCTCCCAGACGTGTATTAACTTGCCGGGAAATCATTTTTAAAAAATAGATATCTACTTTAATACCATCAATTTCCATTTCTCCTAATACTTTTACTAAAGGCATTTCAATTTTTCTGAATAATGAAATTAGGTTCTTTTCTTCCATTTTATCTTCTAAAAGTTCTTGTAATTTCATTATTTTCTGAGCATTTTCACAAGCATCTTCTATCCCTATACTTCCTTTTCCTTTTTTTTCAATTTCTTTTCCTTCTCCAGTGAAATATTTCAAATATTCCCAGAATAAATCCCTTAAACTATAGCTTTCTCTCGAGGGATCTAGTAAGTAAGCAGCAATCATGGTATCAAAATTATTTCCTCCCATTTTGACATCATGCCTACTAAGTACTATAAAATTAAATTTAAGATCATGACTAATTTTAATAATTTTTTGATTCTCGAAGCACGGCCTCAGCTTAGCCAAAACCAACTCGAGTGAAAGCTGGGCGGAACGTTCCATTAAGCTCAGGGCAAATAAGGAGATATAATAATTTTCATTATTTTTAAAACTGAGGGCTATCCCTAAAATGTTTGAGGAAATCGCATGTTCTGAAGAAGTAACCAGATAGAAAGAAAAATATTTTCTTTCGTTAATTTTATTCGCCAATTCTTCTAATTCTACTTTGGTGTTAATCAAATTGAAGGTTAACTTTGTTTTTTCCTGAATAATTTTGGGAGCGATCTTCTTTAGTAGATTTTTGAATTCTAATTTTTTATATATTTTCCACAATTCCGAATAATTTGCAGGTTCAACTTTAAAAGAATCAAAATTGACCTCTATAGGTACTTCGCTTACTATAGTGGCTAACATTTTACTCATCTTGATCTGCTCTTCATATTTCTTTATCTGTTCTCTTAAAGATTTCTTGGATATTTTGTCTACATTACTCAGAATATTTTCTATACTGCCCAATTCTTTGATTAAAGCTACGGCAGTCTTTTCTCCTATACCCGGAACACCCGGGATATTATCAGATATATCTCCTTTTAGCGCTAAAATATCTACCATTTTCTCCGGACTTATTCCATACTTTTTCTTAATACCCTCTTCATCATAAATTTTCACCTCGGTCACTCCCTTAATAGTAGACATGATCTTGGTGTGGGGAGATATAAGCTGGAAAGCATCTTTATCTCCGGTAACAACAATTGTGTTACAATTTCTTTGCTCAGCTTCCTTTGCCAAGGTACCGATTACATCATCTGCTTCATAACCTTCTTTAGAACAGATAGCAATATTATAATTATGGATTATTTCTTTAACTAAAGGTATTTGACTGATTAATTCGTCAGGCATTTTCTTTCGATTAGCCTTATATTCTTTAAACTCCTTGTGTCTAAAAGTGGGAACAGGCGTATCAAAAGTAACTACCATATAATCCGGTTTCTCTTCTTCCAATAATCTGATTAATATCATGGTAAATCCGTATACCGCATTGACTATCTGACCATATGTAGTCGTTAACTGAGGTAAGGCATAAAAAGCACGATAGAGCAAACCTTGACCGTCGATCAAAATAAACTTTTTTCTATTATTCATAACTCTCTCTTTCGTTCACCTTTTTCTTGACAATAAATACTACTTAACCTATAATTTTAAAACAGAGAACCACAATGCCGAAGTGGCGAAATTGGTAGACGCACTGGACTCAAAATCCAGCGAGCCTCAAAGCTCGTGTCGGTTCGACTCCGACCTTCGGCACCACTTTAATTTGTCATTTAGTACCCAGCAAACTAGTTAATTGGTCAATATACCCCTTCCCTAACTAACCATCCATGTGGACAGATTAATCATCATCTAATAAAACATTATTAATCAGAATTTGATTGATTAAATCAACTGCTTCTTGCGTTTCGCATTTAGGTACTAAAATTTCTACATTTCCGTTTAATTCATCTTTTCCCGCTTCTAATTGGTTTAAAATAGTTACAATTCCTTTTTCCTTCAATGTTTTTTCTAAATTTCTGGCTAATAAAATATCCTTAGCAATATAAATAACTTTCCACATTATAAATAAACCCTCTATAGTAATTTTTATTATTCTTTAATATTTTTCTGTCCATATTTTTTCGTCTTCTAAAATAACGCGAAGCTCTTCCATAAATTTATCACCAATGCTCACTGAGTATTTTTTATCTATAGCATGTAATATAGTTTTATCCTGATCCTTAAAATGAAGGACTACCTGGCTTTTTCCCGGATAGGTAAAAAATAATTTTTTCAATTTTTCTAAAAGGTCGGGTTCTTTTTTCCCTGTAGTAATCTCAAGATGAAGTATTTGGGTAAGATTTTGATTCTTTCCTTGTTTTTTGAGAGTAGACCTTTTATCTTCCACATATTTTTCTAAAAGAGATATCTTCTCGGCGATTACTTTGGTCTTTCCTTCCGTAATATCAACATGTCCCTCGGTTATAATAATATCATCCTTTTTTATCGTTTCTTTGCAGGTTTCATAAATCTTAGGGAAAGCGATTATTTCTACCGTACCCTCTAAATCTTCCAGGCCGATAAAAGCCATAAGGTTTCCATTTTTAGTGCTTTTTCTTTTTAAATTATTAACTACTCCTGCTAAAACTACACTACTTTTATCTGAAAAGTTAGCTAATTCGATTGAGGTGCAAGTGATAATTTTCTTTAATCTTTCACTGTAGTCATTTAAAGGATGGTAGGAAATATACAAACCTAACATTTCCTTTTCCATAGCTAAAAGCTCATTCTTAGAAAATTCTGATATATCTGGTAAGTTTTCCTGGGAAAAACGGTTATTTATATCCGAACTGCTTTCTTCAAAAAGATCAAAAATTGAGGTTTGCCCATTTTTCTTAGATTTTTGAAATTCTTGCCCGTTTTTTAATGAATCATCTAAAACGGCTAATAATTGAGATCTTCTTGCACCAATAGAATCGAAAGCACCACATTTTATTAAACTTTCGACCACTCTTTTATTCGCTACTCTTAGATCAACTCTCTGACAAAAATCGAGTAAAGAAATAAAGTTAGAATTTTTTTTGCGTTCATTAATAATGCTTTCTATAGCTTTCTCACCAACATTTTTTACCGCCGCTAATCCAAAACGAATAGCCTTTCCTCCTACTACGGTGAAATTGACCAGACTCTGATTTATATCGGGAGGCAGTATTTTAATATTTGTATTTCGGCATTCTTTAATGTACAAGGCGACTTTATCGTTATTTCCCATAATACTGGTGAGTAAAGAAGCCATATATTCTATGGAATAATGCGTTTTTAAATAAGCAGTCTGATACGAGATAAAGGCATAAGAAACACTGTGAGACTTATTAAATCCGTAACCGGCAAAATAGGCAATCAAATCAAAAATTTCAGCGGCTGTATTTTTTTTAATATTATTTTTCTGAGCCCCTTTTATAAAAAGTTCCCTTTGCTTTTCCATCACTCCTTTCTGTTTTTTTCCCATAGCTTTTCGTAAGATATCTGCTTGCCCCAAACTAAAACCGGCTAACTCACTGGCAATTTTCATCACCTGTTCCTGATAAACGATTACTCCATAAGTTTCCTTTAATATAGATTCTAATTGAGGATGTGAATATTTAATTTCTATCGCTCCCCTTTTCCTATTAATGAAATCCTCGATCATGCCACTTCCCAAAGGGCCAGGTCTATATAATGCCAGTAGGGCAGTAATATCTTCTATATTTTCAGGCTTTAATCTTTTAACTAAATCTCTCATTCCTTCACTCTCTAACTGAAAGATACCGGTACAGCTTCCTTTAGACAACATTTTGTATACTTTTTTATCGTCCAGAGGAATCTTGTTTATATCAACACTCTCTCCTCGAGTATGTTTGATTATTTTTAAGGCATTACTTATAACAGTAAGAGTGCGAAGCCCTAAAAAATCCATCTTTAATAATCCCAGTTCTTCTAATTCAGCCATCGCATATTGGGTGCATATTTCTCCTTCGGCTGTCTTTTGTAAAGGGACATAATCAGTCAGTGGCTTTTGAGAAAGCACTATACCTGCAGCATGAGTAGAAGCATGTCGTGATAAACCTTCTAAAGAGGAAGCTGTCTCAATTAATTTTTTTATCTCCTCATCGTTTTTCATTAACTCCTTGAGCCGGCTCTCCATCTGTAAAGCCTTCTTAATGGTAATATTGAGTTCCCAGGGGATCATTTTAGCAATAGTATCCACTCGAGCATAAGGAATCCCCAGTGCTCTCCCCACATCTCTTACGGCAGCTCTGGCTGCCATAGTGCCAAAAGTAATTATCTGAGCTACTTTATCGTTACCATATTTTTTGGAAACATATTCGATTACTTCTTCTCTTCTTTCATAACAAAAATCAATATCAAAGTCTGGCATATTAATTCTTTCCGGATTTAAAAATCTTTCAAATAGTAATCCGTAAGCCATAGGATCGATATTAGTAATATTTAGGCAGTAGGCGACTAAACTCCCTGCTGCGGAACCTCGGCCAGGCCCCACCATAATCCCCTTTTCTTTGGCATATCTTACAAAGTCCCATACAATTAAAAAATAAGGTTCAAATTCCATCTTTTTAATTATTGAAAGCTCGTACTCCAGCCTCTCTTCCAATAGCCTTGAAACTTCGGAATACCTCTCTTTAAGCCCCTTATAACAAAGTGTTTTTAAATAAGTGTTAATATTGTACTCGGGAGGTACTTTAAATTCAGGTAACTGAGCCTGCCTGAAATCTATTTCTAAATTACATTTCTCGGCAATGCGGAGGGTACTTTCGAGGGCTTGTGGAATATGGGAAAAATTTTCTCCCATTTCCTCCGGAGAGTTAAAATAAAAGGCATCGGTAGCAAATTTTAAACGTTTTGTGTCATTTAAATTAGTAGCTGTTTGGATACAAAGTAAAATTTCATGAGCCCGAGCATCTTGCTTATTTATATAATGGATATCATTGCTCGCCACTAAAGGAATAGAAAGTTCTTTGCCTATTTCAATGAGATTTTTATTTACAATTTCCTGTTCGGGAATCCCATTTTTTTGTAATTCTAAATAAAAATTTTCTTCTCCAAAAATATCTAAAAAATCAAGAGCTACTTCTTTTGCTTTTTTAATATTTTTATGCAAAATACATTGGGATATTTCTCCTTTTAAACAAGCTGAAAGAGCAATTAATCCTTCGCTATTTTCTCTCAATATTTCTTTATCAATTCTCGGTTTATAATAAAAACCCTCCAGGTAAGATAAAGTAACTAACTTTATTAGATTTTTATAGCCTTCATTATTCTTTACTAAGAGTATTAGGTGGTAGGGGGTTTCTTGCCTTTGAGAGGATTTATCAAATCTGCTTCTTGGTGCAACATACATTTCACACCCTATGATAGGTTTTACTCCCTGTCGAATAGCTTCTTTGTAGAACTGTATAGCTCCGTACATAACACCATGATCGGTAATAGCCAAGGCAGGCATCTTAAATTTTTTAGCCTGGGCAACTAATTCCGATATCCGACAGGCTCCATCTAATAGACTATATTCAGTATGAACATGTAGGTGAACAAAGTTTGCATGCCACATCATTGAGGTATAATCCCTCCCTGTAATTTCGTATCTCGCATCGTATGAGCCGTAGTATCTTGTACATAGTAAAATGCAGATTATATAGTGTTAGTGCAATTAGGAAGACCGTATCGAGAAAGAACAGTATAAAGAAAAACAGTACCAAGTATCTAAAATATAGTTTAGAAAGAAACTATTCGTCTGGTAAAACAGTAACGAAGGAATAATTAATAAAGACATCATTAAATTGAAGAAAACATTTTTTGTTTTTTCGGTTATTCTTATCTTTCTGTTTTCTCTTTATTATCTATCCGATACTTGATACAGTTTTTTATTTAAAAAATACTTCTGCTAATTTCCACCATTTTTTATCTACTAATTTCAGTTTGCTTACTGCTTCTTCTAAGGGAACACCGATAACTTCATTTCCTTTTAAAGCAGCCATATAACCATATTTTCCTTCATGAATTAGATTAACGGCAGTTACTCCTGATCGAAGTCCTAAAATTCTATCAAAAACTGTGGGTATTCCGCCTCTTTGCATATGACCAATTACGGAATGCCTTACTTCTAATCCCGTTTTTTCGCAGATTACTTTCTTTAATTGGTTACCTACTCCTCTTTCTTTTAAAATCATATGCCCGAATTGATCCAACTCTTCTTTTTCTCCAGAAGTCCCGGGAAGTATTACTCCTTCTGAAGTAACAACAAGGGCATATCTTTTTCTTACATATACTCTCTGCAATTGTTTACACATTTCATCAATATCTGTTTCGTATTCGGGAATCAAAATCCAATCAGCTCCACCGGCAATTCCGGTAAAGAGTGCAACCCAACCAGCATGTCTCCCCATAACCTCTAAAACCATAACCCGATGATGAGAGCGTCCAGTATCTTCCAAAGATCGTAGAGCTTCTACTGCTCTAGTTACTGAGCTATCAAAGCCGAAAGTATAATCAGTTCCATTTAGATCATTATCCATAGTTTTCGGAGCACCAACTATGTTTATTTTTTCCTCTTTGTATAATTGATTAGCCACTCCTAGAGTATCTTCTCCGCCAGCAGCTATTATAGCATCTAAACCATAATTTTTAATAGTTCTTAAAACGTTTTTTATACCACCTTTTATTTTGTAAGGATTAGTTCGGGATGAACCTAAATAAGTGCCTGCCTTATCTACTAATTCCTCAACATCTGTCAAAGTAATAGGAGAAATCAATCCTTCTAATAAACCTTTCCAGCCATCACGAATACCGAATATTTCGTAATTAAAATCTTTAGCTCTATAAACCGCGCCTCTAATCGTCTGGTTTAATCCACAGCAGTCTCCGCCTCCAGTCAAAATGCCTATTCTTTTTATCATATTCATCACGCCTTTCCGTTACAGCCAAAGACCCTTATTCTATCGCGAATAATCTCTTTAGCTGCATCTTTTGCTGGCCCCAATATTTTGCGAGGATCTATCTGGTCTGGATTTTTTTCCAGTATCTCTTTCATCTTTTTGGTAAAGACCATTCTTATACGGGTATCTATATTTATCTTGCATATCCCGGCTGCAATACCTTTTTTAACCTCATCATCATTCGCTCCGGAGGCTCCATGTAAAACTAAAGGAACCCCGGTTAATTCTCTTATTCTCTCGATTCGAGGAATGTCTAATTTTGCAAAAGGAGTACGGCATCCGTGAATAGTCCCTACTGCAGCAGCAAGAGAATCAATTCCGGTCAACTCCACAAATTTTACAGCTTCCTCCGGAACAGCCATACTTTCTTTTAGTTTCTCTAAAGCCACTCCGGGTTCATCACTATCTCCCATGGTACCTATTTGACCTAATTCTGCTTCTACCGGAATTTCACAAGCATGAGCCATTTCTACTACTTTTTTAGTCATATCAACATTTTCATTGAACGGTAATTTTGATCCATCAAACATTAGAGAGGTAAACCCTGCCCTTAAACATTTTATATTTTGGTAATAATCCGTTCCGTGATCTAAATGCAGCGCAACCGGTATCTTGGCTTTTTCAGCCATTATTTTTACCATAGCTACAATACTGTCTAACCCCGCATATTTTATAGCTCCCTGAGAAGCCTGTAAAATCACCGGTGCATTTTCTTCCTCGGCGGTTTCTACTATTGCTTGAATAATCTCCATGTTGTTAGCATTAAATGCACCAATAGCATATCTTCTTTTCTGAGCATCTTTTAACATTTCTTTAGTCGTTACAAAAGCCATCTTTTTTTCTCCTTTTTTTGTTATTTTTTTTATTTAGGGGATACTGAAAAATTTCGATTTCTTTCAAGTAAGTCTGTTAGTTGTTGAATTTTAACTATTATAACTTGTTTAATTTTTCATTTCAAGGATAATTTAGTAGCGACATAGTATTTCAATATTATTTAATAAATTTGAGAAGTATTGAAATTAATGATATAGTTTTAATAACAAAAATTAAATAAAGGAGGAGATTCTTATGCCTGACTATTATAATGAAGAAAAAGAAAAGATCATTAATCTTGCTGAAAAAATTCCAAAATTTAAATTCTCTATGAAAACATTCGGGATTATTTTAATTTTAGTCGTTGCTCTGTATCTTGCCAGTGGCATTTTTGTAGTTGCTCCGGATGAACAAGGAGTCATTAGAAGATTTGGTAAATTTACTCGTATAGAAAGTCCGGGCCTTAATTACCATTTGCCTTATCCCATAGAAACAGTAGTCACTCCTGCTGTTACTCAAGTAAAAAGAATTGAAATAGGATTCCGTACCCTTAGCTATGGTCCGCCAACTCGATACCAGGATGTTCCCACCGAAGCACTGATGTTGACCGGAGATGAAAACATTGTTAGTGCAGATGTTATTGTACAATATAAAATTAAAGACGCGGTGAATTATCTCTTTAATATTATTCTTCCTGAAGAGACAGTCAAAAATGCTGCTGAAGCCGCTTTAAGACAAGTAATTGGAGAAAGAAAAATTGATGAAGCACTTACTGTGGGAAAATATGAAATTCAAGAGGAAACAAAAAAATTACTGCAAGAACTTTTAGATTCTTATCAATCAGGAATCCTTATAGTTGCGGTTCAACTACAAGATGTTAACCCTCCCAAGGAAGTTCAAGAAGCCTTTAAAGATGTAGCCAGCGCCAAAGAGGATAAAAGTAAGTATATAAATCAAGCCCAAGGGTATAAAAATGATGTAATTCCCAAAGCCCGGGGAGAAGCAGTAAAAATTAGTAAAGAAGCTGAAGGTTACAAGATTGAGAGAATAAAAAAAGCGGAGGGCGATGTAGCTAAATTCAATAGTATTTTTATCGAATATAAGAAAAGTCCATCAATAACTCAAGCCCGACTTTATCTGGAAACCATGGAAGAAATTTTACCGAACATGAACAAAGTAATCGTTGACTTAAAAGAAAATCAATCTCTATTAAATTTATTACCCTTAGGTAATTCAAGTATTCTAACTACTCCCTCCCAGGAGGTGACCAAGTAATGAAAAAAGGAACGATATTAATAATAATTTTGGTAGTGCTCTTATTTTTAGCAAATTTAAGCTTGTTTATTGTTGACGAAACTAAACAGGCAATTGTTTTACAATTTGGTAAACCGATAAGAGCGATTAAAGATGCCGGCCTGCACTGGAAACTTCCTTTCATACAAAATGTAGTATTTTTTGAAGACAGGTTATTAGCCTATGATGCTGCTCCTACTGAAATCATTACTAAGGACAAAAAGACCCTGATTGTGGATAATTATGCTCGCTGGAAAATTATTAATCCTTTGACATTTTTGCAAACTGTGCGAGATTTAAATGGTGCCCAGGCAAGATTGGATGACATCATTTACTCCGAATTAAGAGTAGATTTAGGTTTATTTGATATGAGTGAAATAGTCTCAGAAAAAAGAGAAGGAGTTATGAAAAGAGTCACTGAGGTAAGCAATGAAAAAGCCAATACCTATGGCATAGGAATTTTAGACGTAAGGATTAAAAGGGTAGATTTACCTCCGGAAAACGAAAAATATATTTTTGATAGAATGAAAGCGGAACGAGAGCGGATTGCCAAACAATATCGTGCGGAAGGGCAAGAAGAATCAGCTAAAATTATTGCCGAAACGGAAAGAGAGAAAACAGTTATTTTGGCGGAAGCTTATAAAACTGCTCAAACCTTGAAAGGTGAAGGAGAAGCAGAGGCAGTAAGAATCTATGCTGAGAGTTTCAATCAAGACCCCGAATTTTACAAATTTTTTAGGACTTTAGAATCATATAAGCTAACCTTTAAAGATAAAACTACGGTCTTGCTTTCTACTGATTCTGAATTTTTGAAATATTTGACCAAGCCCTGAAAATACAGTATCGAGTATATAGTATAAAGTATATAGTAAAGAGAAAAATGAAAGAAAAGAATGACTAAAAAAATAAAATATTTTCAAGATTTGAGAATCTGACAAATTTATCTTAATTATTTACTCAATACTATATACTCGATACTGACTATATCAATATCCTAATTCTGGATCTATTATACTTTCCGGTTCTTCTCCATAATATATTTTTACTATATTATCAAAAACAGATTTAATATTTTCTTTTAATGCCTTGTCGGTATATCCTGCGGTATGGGGACTCATCACCAGATTGGTTAATTTATTAAAATCATATTTACTTGGTTGTACTTCTCTTAGTTCCAAAGAAGGATATTGATACCAAGTATCTATTGCTGCTCCAGCAAGATTACCATTTTGTAATGATTCAAATAAAGCCTCCTCATTTATTACCTCTCCTCGGGAAACGTTTATAAGATATTTCCCCTCCATTAATTGTAATTCTTTCTTTCCAACTAATCCCCTGGTTTCATTCGTCAGGGGAACTGTTATAACAATAAAATGCGATTCCTTAATCACTTTCTCTAAATCTTCTTTTTCTCCTAGAAATTCCAGAATATTTTTCTTTTCTGAATCCTTCTTCTCTATTTTTCTTTTCAGAGCAAAAACCTTCATGCCTAAACCATAACCCATTTTAGCAATTTCCCATCCGATTGAACCTAAGCCTATTATTCCCAAACTTTTCCCCGAAAGCTGAACTGTAGGTTCTTGGGTAGAAAATCCATGCCACCTACCTATCCTTAAATCTCTGTCATTGATAACAATGTTTTTAGCCAGAGCTAAAATAAGAGCAAAGGCATGTTCGGTGACTGCTTCTTTATTGGTATGGATATTACAAATAAATATATTCCGATAGTTCTTATAGAGATTAAAATCTAATTTATCTACTCCTGCAAAAGGAATTTGAATTAATTTTAACTTCTTAGCCTGGTCAAGGTCTTCTTTACTAAAATTGCCTCCTATAATCGCTTCAACCTCTTTAAGGTATTTTTTTATACTTACCCTATCCTCTTTTTTCGGGATAATAAACTCACAATTAAGTTTTGCTTTTTTATTTAATTCTTTAAAAGCTTCTTCCCATTCTTGAGGATGTACCATCTTGCTTAATACCAATATTTTCATTTTTGGTCTGCTCTTGGTCTCTCTTTTGCTTGCCGACTGGTGCAAAAAGCTCCGAACTGCCATAATATGCTTACATTCGAGATTCAATTTTCGTGCTCTGCTTAAAAAATCTACACATTCACATAGAGGGATATTTATATCAACCTTATAATACTTTCCCGGTTTAGAACTGCTAACCAAAAAATAACCACCTTTTTGTTCGACCTTTAATTCTTGAGCAGCTCTTTCTCTTTTAGCAATCTCTTCTTCGGTCAATGCTCTTTTTGCCAAACTATCAGCCTGGGTGTTATCATCTCTTTTATTCCAAATGAAATTTACTTTTCCCGGAATGGATCGAACAATTTCTTCTACCTGATTATATAGGGGGATAATTCCTGTATTTTTAACTTTGTATTTTTTATTTAACTGTTTTACCAATAGTTGGCTATCGCAATATATATCTATTTTCTCGGCACCGAGCTTTTTTATTTCTTCCAATCCCCTAATTAAAGCTCTATATTCAGCAATATTGTTAGTTCCGTAACCAATAGCCTCACTTATTTTACTCAGTAATTCTCCGTCTTTATAAATCACTATCCCGATAGCCATATTTCCTGGATTGGGATAACAGGCTCCATCTATCCTCATTAATATCTTAGACATATCTTCTATCTCCCCTATTGCCACCACTGCTTAATATTTTTTTAATTAAACCTATCACTTCTTCAGGCTCTTTAGCATAGATCAATTGTTTCGACTCTTCATATTCTTTAAACAAAGTCCCCAAATCAAAATTTAAGGAGATCACTTTTTTCCCAATATTTAGAGCTAATGCAATTTCTGAAATAGTTCCTGTTCTTCCGGAAAGAGCCACTATTACTTCGCTGGTTAATACATTGATGTAATTCCGGGCAAAACCTATACCACTTAATATGGGAATATCGATATACTTAGAAGCCCAGGTCGGATCATTCCCGGGTAAAATACCGATAGTTAACCCACCGCTTTCTTTGGCCCCTCGGGCTGAGGCTTCCATAATTCCGGAAGCTCTTCCCCCATTTAGCAGAACCCATCCTTCTTGGGCAATGAGGACACCCAAGCGTCGGGCATCTTCATAATCAGCGGCATTAACAATTTCTCCCCCGCCCATGACTCCGATAATAATTTTTCTGATAATAATCCCCTTCTCTCTTTTTTTTGATTTAATAGGTTATGATTTAACCAATTCCCCATAATTATTTTTCAAATGGAATGAAAAGGTGACACAACCCCCCTGTTTGTAGTAAAATATTAACGGTAACATTATATATTAAAATATTTTTTTTGTCATGTTGATTAATAAATAGTGAATAGTCGTTAGTGAATAGTGAATGATAAAGAAATGAAAATAGGAAGATAGGATATAGAAATCAGAACAGCAATAAGTATCTCGTAATCGTATCTCGCAAAGATAAAAGAT
>Ga0209206_10000127_pt1 | contig 14814 bp, 13 predicted proteins | sample ZodSprsou2mmetaG_FD_185478 | JGI IMG/M metagenome (GOLD analysis project Ga0209206, IMG submission 185478) | Hot spring sediment microbial communities from Zodletone spring, Oklahoma to study Microbial Dark Matter (Phase II) - Zodletone Spring... ...
AGGAAATATCCTTACTTTGGTAAAGAGAAGATTAAAAGAATATTAGAAAGAGATTGCCATATAAATATTTCAGTTTCCTCAGTAGGCAGAATCCTAACTCCATATAGATCTCTGGTCTTCCCCCGATAATCCGGACACTCAGTTAAGACACTTTCATTAACATTAACTTTTCATATTCCTCCGGACTGCAGTAGCCTAAAGAGGAATGTAACCTTTCTCTATTGTAAAAAATTTCGATGTATTCGAAAATATCTCTTTGGGCTTTTCTTCTGGTTTCATATTTATTCTGGTAAATCAATTCCACCTTTAAGGTACGATAAAAACTCTCCATGACAGCATTATCGAAAGCAGTTGCTCTTGCCACTCATGGAACAGATTATACCATGTTTTAACAAAAGCAGCTGATATAATTCGCTGGCATACTGGCTGCCTCTATCTAAATGCAAGAGTAAATCCAATGAAAGATTTCGCTGTTTTAAGGCCATATCCAGCGCAGCAATGACCAATTCCTTGGTTAATCTGTCGCTTAGTGACCAGCCGATGATTTTCCGAGAATAGAGATCCATAATAGTAGCCAAATAGAGCCAGCCTTCTCTTGTGGCACGGTTGAGATGATTTTCGGCTACCGGTTTGCCATGTTTAGAATCAGTTGTTGCTTTGTATTTTCTTTTGGCTACTGCACGGATATCCATTTCCTGCATTAATCGTTCTACACGTTTTCTGCCAATAGGATAGTCTTCCCGTAATAGTGTCTGGTGGATACGAGGACTGCCATAGGTTCTGCGACTTTTTTGGTATATTTCCCTTATTTTCTGTTTTAATTCCATATCTTTGCTCTTTCTCTTACTTATAGGATACTTCAGCCAATCGTAATATCCGGACCGGGAAACTTTAAGGACTTGGCACATCTTCCTAACACTGAATCGTTCGGTGTTCTCCCGGGTAAACCGATAGCGATCTACGGTTTTTTCGTGAAGATGGCCAAAGCTTTTTTTAGGATGTCACGCTCTATCTGGATGTCATTTAGTTCTTTTTGTAATTTCCGAACCTTCTCCTCCTGGGGAGTGAGGTTTTCCTTGCCATGACCGGGGAAGGCCAGCTCTCCACACTTGCGGTATTCTTTGCGCCAATGATTTAAGTTATGAGGAGAAATCCCCAGATCACCGGCAACTTGCTCGATAGTCTTCCCTGAGGATAGACTGTACTCCACTGCCTCTTTTTTAAATTCCTTGGTAAATTGTCTTTTCTTTTCTTCCATGTTACTTGAACCTCCATTAAATTGATTATAGTCTTATCTTGTTGTCCGGTAAAGCGGGGGAGGCTCAGTATAATTTTAGAATTTCCAGCGAACAAAATCTATGGACTACTTTTTTTGATATTTACGAGAGATTTCCTAAAAAAATTGATATACCATTTAAAATGGTTTCCGGTTTCAGGGATGATAATCCCGAACATTTGCAAGCACTTAGAGAAGCGCTTGTTAATCTTATCATCCATACTGATTATTTTAGCCGGGCAAACCCAAGGATTAGAGTATTTTCAGACAGATTTGAATTTTTTAATCCCGGATCACTCCCCAAAAAAATAGAATATATTTTAGAAGAAGATTTTTCTCTGCCGAGAAATCCTATAATTGCCAAAATATTCAGATTTATTAGATTAGCAGAAAGTATAGGCAGCGGTTTCCACAAAATGATTGAAGGATGGGAACAACATTATGGAATAAAACCAGTAATAGAGGGAGATTTTGATTATTATAAAATTACTTTTCCCGTTATTACTGGAAAAGTCCCAGTAAAGTTGGGAGTAAAGTTGGGAGTAAACGAAGTAAAAATTATAGAATTGATGAAAGAGAATAAATATATCACAACGAAAGAGCTTTCTGGACATATAAAAATAAGCACTACGGCAATTGACAATAATATTTCAAAATTAAAGAAAAAAGGAATATTAAAGAGAATTGGTACTGCCAAAGGCGGATATTGGGAGGTAATAAAAAAATGACCTTTCTCGCATTTCCTCCCACTTGAGGGGGGAGGATTAAGGTGGGGGTGAGATATTTTCTGTTATTACGAACTCTGATTATCAGGGTGTGGCACTATCTATCTGACAACTGTAAACCGAGAACCGCTAACTTTTTCTTTTAAAAAGAAGGATTTTTCCAACCCTTTGTCGAATATATAATAAAGAACCATGGGGGACATTCTTCTTTTATACTCTCGCAATTAATGCATGGTTAAAAGTAAAGTGTGTCCCCCTGAATCTAAATCAAAAAGAGCACATTAAAAAATGCAATATTTAAAAAGTAATACTAAGTTTAGTATTCTTGCTTTTTTAATCATTGTTCTTTGTATTACTGTATCTATTTCCACCCTGGCCAAAAGCGAAGTCTACCCTGCCTGTGCGTGTATGCACGCAGACAGGTTCTCCTTATACGATAATCCTAAAATTTTGTCTACTACTTCCCCAAAACCAGAAGTTCAAACCATAAATATTAACCCCGCCTCTCAGGATGAACTGATAAAAGCATTAAGAGTAAGTGAACCTCTTGCCCAAAAAATAGTTACCTTAAGAGATTCAATAAGCGGAGGATTCAAAGAACCGCAAGACCTTCTTCAATTACCCGAGATAACCAAACTCGAATGGAAGGAATGGGAAGAAGAAGGGATAATAATCAACATTAAGTAAAAATAAAATGATTTTCTTAAAAAAGAAGGATTTTATAAACTTTTTGTTGTATTAAAATAAAGTTATAACATAATTAGAAAGGAGTTATTTTTTACTTTTAATGACAATTTAATAAGCTGATTGTATATCTTGAAATTGTGGAAAAAACTTTCCCTTGATGCATTGTTGGTGACGATGTTACTATTTTATATTTTTTAAGAGGAATTAAAAAATTGAATATGACTAGAAACGAAGCACAAACAAGAAAAGAGTTAATTGATGCAAGGCTAAAAATTGCTGGATGGGATGTTTTAAACCCTTCCTTAGTCACTCAAGAGCTAGATATCTGGTGTGGTTTACCTGGTTTATCTAATCAACGAATAAATGATTCCCAATCACCATACCAAGGACATCTTTTTGTTGATTATGCTCTTCTTTCAAAAGAAGGTAAATCAATTGCAGTTGTTGAGGCAAAAAAGACAGCAGTTGATGCGGAAATTGGAAAAGAACAAGCACGTAACTATGCCGAAAAAATACAAAAATCAAACGACGGTGGTCCAATGCCTTTTGTTTTTTATACGAATGGTTACGATGTATTCTTCTGGGATACTGAGCGTTATCCTCCACGAAAAATCTTCGGCTTTCCCACAATTACAGATTTAGAGCGAATGCAGTTTTTACGAGAAAATAGTAAAGTGCTTTCAAGCGAATTAATTAATACAAATATTGTGGGGCGCCCTTATCAAATTCAGGCAATTCGTTCTGTGCTCGAACGTGTTGAGAAGAAATATCGGAAATTTCTTCTAGTTATGGCAACAGGTACAGGAAAAACAAGAACCTGCATGGGACTTCTTGACGTATTGATGCGGTCTAATTGGATTCAGAAGGTCTTATTCCTTGTTGATCGCATTGCTTTAAGAGAACAGGCATTGGATACTTTTAAGCAATATTTACCTAATGCACCTATTTGGCCGAAAACAGGTGAAATTAAGTTTATTCCTAATAGAAGGATTTATTGTGCAACCTACCCAATGATGCTTAATCTAATACAACAGGATCTTTGTCCTCTTAGTCCTCATTATTTTGACATGATTATAGCTGATGAAAGCCATCGCTCAATTTATAACGTTTATAAAAATATTTTTGATTATTTTGATGCGGTACAACTGGGACTTACAGCAACACCAAAAAATGCAATAGATCACAATACCTTTCAATTATTTGATTGTAAAGATGGCTTGCCAACATTTGCATATTCATATGAAGAAGCGATTTATAATATTCCGCCATATTTATCTGATTTTGAAGTTTTAAAACTACGAACCAAGTTCCAACAGGAAGGAATTAATAGCAAAACAATAGCTGAAGCAGAAAAAAACAGGTTGATTCGAGAAGGGGAGGATCTTGATGAATTTAATTTTGAGGGTACTGAACTCGAGAAAAAAGTGACAAATAAAGGAACAAACGCGGTTATTGTGCGTGAATTTATGGAAGAGTGTATCAAAGATCCTAATGGAGTTCTTCCCGGAAAAACGATATTTTTTGCTATCTCTAAAAAACATGCTCATAGATTATGTGCGGTCTTTAACGGTCTTTACCCTGAATACAAAGGGCAGCTTGCGGAAGTTATTATTTCAGATGTTAAGGGTGTTCATGGCAAAGGCGGTATTTTTGATCGGTTTAAAACAAAAGATATGCCTCGCATTGCCATTAGTGTTGATATGCTGGATACTGGCATTGATGTGCGTGAAATTGTAAATCTTGTTTTTGCTAAACCAGTATTTTCTTACACGAAATTTTGGCAGATGATTGGCCGCGGTACACGGGTTCTTGATCCGGATGACATAAAATTTTGGTGCCCCAAAAAAGAGAAATTTTTAATTATAGATTGCTGGGAGAATTTTGAATATTTCAAGATGACTCCGAAAGGAAAAGAACCGAAAGAAACACGTCCGCTTCCGGTCAGACTTTTTGAAGCACATATCAATAAGCTTTTTGTTTCCCAAAAGAAAAAAGAGGCGGCAATAGTACAAAAAACAATTAATACTATTAGGAAGAATATAAAAGAATTACCGAAAAACTCCATTGTTATTTTAGATAATCAGGAATACTTAGAAAAAGTAATGGATGACAATTTTTGGATTAATATAACGGATGGAAAACTTGATTACTTACGCATGTATGTTAGCCCGCTTATGCGTGTGCTTTCAAATGCTGATTTTAAGGCGATGCGTTTCGAGTTGGATGGTACCGAAGCTCAAATAGCCCGCATCATGAGTGATGACGAAAAATTTGAAATTCTTAAGGATATAATCATTGAAAAAGTCAGCGAGTTACCGTTAACGGTAAATATAGTAGCAAAAGAACGAGTCTGGGTTGAAAAAGTGCAATCAAACCATTTCTGGATAACAGCATCAGATGATGATCTGGATGAAATGATCGTGCGTCTTGCACCTCTTATGAAATATCGACAAACTGAGAAAATTCCAGAGAAAAAACTCAATATTCAAGATCTTTTAACTGTTAAAGAAACCGTTGAATTTGGGCCTCAACATGAACGGATGACCGTCGATAAATACCGCCGTAAAGTTGAAGATTTTATTCGCGAACTTGTAAAGTCAAATCCTGTTCTCCAAAAAATTTCTCAGGGAGATAATGTAACCAATAAAGAAATAGATGAATTGGCTAATATTTTAAAAGAGCATTATCCGCATGTAACTGAGTATATCTTGCGGGAGGTTTACGATAACAGAAGCGCGAAGTTTATTCAGTTTATTAAGCACATTTTAGGCATTGAAGAAATAGCAACATTTACGGAAACTGTATCCATTGCTTTTGATGATTTTTTACTTAAGCACAATAATTACGGTGAAAAGCAAATTCAGTTTATTTTAACCTTAAAGACATTTGTATTACAACGCGGTATTGTAAAGAAGAAAGACCTTATCAGCGCACCATTTACTCAGTTGCATCCCGAAGGGATTAGAGGTGTTTTTAAACCTCGGGAAATAGATGAAATTCTCGAATTAACTCAAAAAATTGCAAGTTAGAAAATATATAAATGTATAATAAAAGATAATTATTAGAAGATTATAAAAGCGTGAAAGGCAATATCTCTTTAACTATTACATTAGACATGACTTGGGCGGTTAGTTTTATAGCTAATCTACTCAAGAAAGGAGCATTTAAAATGTTTCAAATATGTGCAGCGTGCGTGGACGCTCTCGCGCGGGGACAGGTTTGTCTTTGTCCTTGTATCGTTGCAAGCCATGTTATTTGTATTATAAGAGATATTGCTTCACGGTAGAGAGCATGAGGGGGTTCGATTCCCCCTCCCCGTATCATTGAAATAGGAGATTTTATGCTAACAGTAAAAATGAAATCATTAATTAATCAGCTCTGGGATAGTTTCTGGAGCGGTGGGATTGCTAATCCTTTAACAGCCATCGAACAGATATCATATTTGTTATTTATGCGTCGTTTAGACGAAATAGACTCCAAACTTAAAAAGGATGCGGAGTGGACCAGAGAAAAATATACTTCCATATTTGAAGGTATGTTTACTTCACCATTAACAAATGTAGAAACCAATAAACAAACCCTTCGTTGGAGTCATTTCAAACAATTAGAAGGCAGAGAAATGCTATCCCATGTACAGACAAGAGTATTTCCATTTATTAAGCAGATTAACGGTAAAAATAGTACTTTTGCTGAACACATGGCTGATGCCGTTTTTATTATTCCCAAACCCACTCTTCTTGTTGAGGCGGTAAATATTATTGATGCTCTTTATACAGAGATTGAAAAAGAAATGCAAGCCGGACAAACATTTCACGACACTCAAGGCGATATGTACGAATTTCTTCTATCTGAAATTTCATCATCCGGTAAAAATGGACAATTCCGTACACCTCGCCATATTATAAAACTAATGTGTGAATTGATTAGTCCAAAACTTGGAGAGACGATTGGTGATCCTGCTTGTGGAACTGGCGGTTTTTTACTTGGTGCATATCAATACATACTTACACAGCAAACCAGCAGGCACCATATTACGACCGATGAAGATGGATTTGAACGAGGTTTTGGTGATAAGTTGACTGATGAACGTTTATGGAAAGAACTCAGAGAAAATACCTTTTTTGGTTATGATTTTGATACTACTATGGTCCGTATTGGATTAATGAATCTCATGCTTCATGGCATTACTAATCCGAACATTAAACGAATTGATACACTATCAAAAAAATATAATGAAGATAATCATTACGATGTACTCCTGGCAAATCCTCCCTTTAAGGGCAGTATTGATAAAGGTGATATTAACGAAAACTTTTCACTCAATACCACAAAAACAGAATTACTTTTTGTTAACCGTATTATTAATTCGTTAAAGATTGGCGGACGCTCTGCAGTCATTGTGCCGGATGGTGTTTTGTTCGGTTCATCAAGAGCTCATAAAGATTTGCGCAAGATACTTATTCATGATTGCGAGTTACAAGGAATTGTCTCGATGCCTTCAGGAGTGTTTAAACCTTATGCAGGGGTGAGTACAGCTATACTTGTGTTTGTCAAAGGAGGGACAACCGAACATATATGGTTTTACGATATGCAAGCAGACGGCTATTCTCTTGATGATAAGCGAACTCGTATTGAAAAAAATGATATTCCCGACATCGTGAAAGAATGGAAAGCACGAAATAAAAATGCGAATGATAACTGTAAAACCAAACACTTTTTTGTGCCGATAAAAGTAATCATTGAAAACAACTATGATTTAAGTATAAATCGCTATAAGGAAATAGAATATATTCCAATGAAATATGATAAACCGGAAGTGATTTTGAGTAGGATTGAGGAATTAGAATTAGAAGTAAAGAATAATATAAATGTGTTAAAGGAATTGAAAAATAGTGAATAGAGTAGATATTTTGGAAGCAGTTAAAATCACGAGTAACCGCGTCAAGCTTTTTGATGATAAAAAACGTTATTTGGCTACTGGTAATTTGTCCAATCAAGGTATAGATAATTTTTTGTTTGTAGATTATGAGAATAAACCGAGCAGGGCTGACTTAATGGTTAGTGAGGGAGATTTAATTCTAGCTCGAATGAAAGCAACTAATAAAGTTTTTTTAATAGATTGTGATTCAGAAAATTTGATTGTTTCCACAGGCTTCTTAACTCTGAAACCTAAAGATGGTTTTGATGGGAGATATCTTTATCACTATTTTCGTTCGAAAACATTTCAACGTTTAAAGGATAAGTATTGTTCGGGAGCCACTCAAATGGCCATTAGTAATAGTTCTTTTAAAAATTTAAAAGTTCCTCATTATAAAATTGCACAGCAAAAAAAAATTGTCCAAATCCTTGACACAGCCAGTAACCTTCGTCAAAAACGTAAAGAACAACTTGCTTCCCTTGACGACTATCTCAAATCTGTTTTTATCGAAATGTTTGCTAGTTATTTAAATATCCAAAGTGAATTTATTTATCTTGAAAAGTTAACAAAAAAAATAACTGTCGGTCATGTTGGGCCAACAAGTTTTGCTTATATTGATAGAGGTATTCCTTTTCTAAGAACGCAAAATATTAAAAGAAACTTTATTGATTTAAATCAACTAGCTTATATTGGCGAAGAATTTCATAGAAAATTAAAGAAATCACAAATTCACACCAATGATGTTCTAATTTCTCGAGTAGGTGTCAATAGAGGAATGGCTGCGGTTGTACCAAAAGAATTAGATAGTGCAAATTGTGCAAATGTGGTTATTGTTGGTAAAAGTGAAGGATTTAATTCAATATTTTTATCAGCATATTTGAATTTTACTTATGGGCGTTCAGCCAAATTTGGTTACTCAGTTGGATCTGCTCAGGGGGTTGTAAATACGTCAATTATAAAAAAATGGCCAATCATTGATGTTAATATAGAAATAGAAAACAAATTCGCTTCAATTGTTGAACAAGTCGAAAATACAAAACAAAAAATGCGCGCGTCCCTAGAGGAAATGGACACTCATTTCAACGCGCTAATGCAGAGGTATTTCGAATGAAAGTATATTTTTCCGATTTTTTTGATGTAGATCCTTATGTCATAGAAAAATATGGTGCCTTTAATATTTCTCTTATTAATGATTTCCCCTTATTTATAGATCCCTTTCTTTTATTTCACAGTGACAAGAAAGAGTATCAAGAAATGCATAGGGAAATTTTACACTATGTAGCTTTTTTACGTGATCAATCAATTAAAATAGGAAAAATGTCTGACGGTGCTTTGCGTAGCTGGTATTGTTTTCCTGAGATTAAGCAAACATGGCTCGGTTACAGCAAAATTGGTAATAAGGGGAGAGGCCCAGGTATGGATTTTGCACGGGCACTTAATGACAATTTGCATGGAATATTTTCAAATTTTGATGACAACAAGATTTCTCGCGATTCACATATTGAAAAGCTTTGTTTAATTAAAGAGAATACAGGTCGAGATAATATAAGCGATTTTGTCACCAATTTAATTAAAGGATATTTACTTAAATATACTCAAAAATTTGCAATAGAGAATATAGATAAATCAAATCTAAAAAAATTTCGTGTTTCACATGATTCTTTTAATTATAAAACGAAAACATGGGATCCTGAATACTTTGTGTTGCCGGTTTATGATAGAGATTTTGTTTTATTAACACCTAAGGATTTGTTAACGAAAGATTACACATGGATAAATAAGCATGATTTAATTGACAAATTTCATGATATTGTTGACATTGTTTCTAACGAAGAATTAAGGTATCGATTAAATGAATATTTTTTTAATTCACTTCCAGAACCGGAATATACAAAAAAAGGCAAAGAAAAAGCTTTTAGAAAAAAAGATATTGCCATGGCTGTTAATGAAGTAATAAGGAAATATCCTGAATTTCTGGATTATTATATAAAATATAAAGAAGATCATGGAGAAGAAGCAAAATCAGTTAGCAAAGAACGTGTAGAAGAAGTGCAGAATCTTTTTGTTGATGAGCTTTCAGAGTTTATAAATCAATTATCTAAAAAAACAAAGTTTTACGAAAAACACGGTGATACTTTAGAAGAAAGTTATGGACGTGTTTCGTTTTTAAAGGATATTATTGAAAATAAAGACGGTTATCGTATTTTTTATTTTAAAGGAGAACCCATTAAGCGTGAGTCAGACATTCATATTATGTTTAGATTAACTTGGTTTGCCAGCTTGTCAGCCATATCAAGGGAGGCAAATGAAGGGCGTGGTCCAGTTGACTTTATGATTTCCAAAGGGGCTTCCGATAAAACCTTGGTTGAATTTAAACTAGCTTCAAATACCAAACTTACACAGAATTTAGCCAATCAGGTAGAGATATATAAGAAAGCGCATGATACAGAAAACACAATAAAGGTAATTTTATTTTTTTCAGAACAAGAAGAGAAGAAAGTAAAAAGAATTCTTGAGGATATAGGTATCTCGAACGAGAAATACGTTGTACTTATTGATGCCAGAAAAGATAACAAAATATCAGCCTCAATGGTAAGATAAATATTTCTTTGGAGGCGAAAAATGAGAAAAACAATAACATAGGGAAAGTTATGTTGATAATAAAATATAACAGGGGAAATACCCTGACACATATTAAAATTATTTTATGTTTTATAAATATTAATATTCGATCAGAGAGTATAAGATGAAAAACAATGAATTAAATATGACATTACCTGAAGAACATTATAAAGAAACATATAGTCTTTTAAAAGCTATTGATAAAAATAAAATTGCTACTTGGCTGCTAGAGGAAGGATATTTTCCTGAACAAAATATACTTCCTCCTTCTTTTAAAGTAGACAATTTTGTTCTGAAAAATGTTCCATATATTAGTGATTTAAAAAATCAACCGCGTAGAAATCTTGACTGTGTATCATATCCAAAATCATTTTTAACATCTCGTGTTTATGGCATTCAACATCCACACAATTATCATGATATTGTCTATTGGCTAATTCAAGATTGGACTAATATTATTGACCATATATTTAATAATGATAATTTAATTTATACTTATAGTATACCTATACCAGTTAATGCTAAAAATAAAGGAGAGCTTAGTCCATTACGATCGGGTCGTTTAATTTATGAATGGATTGAGATGGCCGAACGAGACTTAGTTGCTGAAGCACATAGATTTAAAGTCCTAATAAGAACAGATATTATAAATTTTTATAATTCAATTTATACGCATAGTATTGGATGGGCTTTGCATGGCAGAGAGATAGCATTTTCGGATAAAGATTGTAAATTAATTGGAAATAAAATAGATAAATTAGTTCAATATGCAAATGACAGTAAAACAAATGGTATTCCTGTTGGTTCGGCGGTCAGTGATTTAATTGCTGAAATACTTTTAGCAAAAATTGATCAAAACGTTTCGTTAAGATTGAAAAATGAGAAAATTGCTTTCTTGGGCACACGTTTCAAAGATGATTACAGAATCCTTGCAAATAAAGAAGAAGAAGCTAAAAAAATATTAAGCATTCTTTCTGAGGAGCTCCATAAATTTAATTTACTTATTAGCGAAAATAAAACTCAAATTCTATATTTACCAGAAGGGTTATTCAGGCATCATAACCGTGAATATTTCCCTTATTCGCTCCGAAAGAAAAATAGAATATCATTCAAATCTTTTGAATTTACACTATTAAAAGTGCTTGATATCCATAAAGAATATCCTGGGACAAGTATAATAGAAAAATTTTTAAGCGAATTATTTGATAAAAACTATAGTTTAAAATTATATTTCTCAAATAATTTAAAAGTTCGCAAAAAAGAAATTCTAAAAACATTTAGCCTTCTCTTTTTATTAAAAAGGGAGTCAGAAAAAATCGTATGCTATGTTATGACAATTATTGAAGTTATTTATCTTATGAATAATGGAAAATATAATTTAAAAAAATATTTACGTGGAATAATAGAGCTTGGAATAAAAAAGGCTTCCGAAAAAAAATCTGTGTTTGAAATAATTTGGTATATCTTTTTTTCTCGCTATATACAACTCGGAGTTACTTTATCACCACTTATTGATCCAACTTTGAAAGAAAATCTATTATTAAAATCGATGATTGCTAGTCGTCAAAAAATATTTTCAGATTCTGGGATAAAATTATTTAAAAAACCAAAAGATTGTCATGATAATATATTAGCAAAACAACTTGCAGTTTTTAATAGGTCTAAAGAATAGGAGCATAATGTTTTATAGTGTGTTAGGTATAGTTGTTTGATACATTTTTCTTAATTATTTAAATTTTGTAAAAACATTTTTACACAAGAAAGAATTAAAAAATAAAAAGAGGTACCATTATGATACCAGATTTTCAAAGTATTATGCTTCCCTTACTTAAAATATCAGAAGATAAAAAAGAACATACCCTACAGGAAGTAAGAAATTCATTAGCAGACTATTTTAATTTAACCAAAGAGGAAAAATCAAAGCTTTTATCTAAGAGCAAACAACCTGTATTCAATAATCGAGTTGGGTGGGCTAGAACATATTTAAAGAAAGCCGGGCTTTTGGAATATACTCCAAAAGGTCATTTTAGAATTACAGAAAGAGGGTTAAAAGTATTACAGGAAAAACCATCAATAATAAATGTAAAGTATTTAAAGCAATTCCCAGAACTTCTTGAATTTATAAAACCAACAAAGAAAGAAAAGAAAATTAAAGATAAAGGGATTGAATTATTACTTGAAGAAAAAACACCAGAAGATTTATTAGAAATCGGTTAAAAAAACAGGGGACGGTTCTTTGTTTGACAATTCCCGATTACCATTGGCAAAGTAAACTTTTGTCGAGATGATGTTTATGCCCGGGAAGCCATAGGAATAAGAAAAGTAAAATATATCACATCATGACAAAAGTATAAGTTAATAAAGATATTTGTAGATAGTGAGGATTATGAAAAATGAATTCTAAAATTATTCGCCTTGTAAAGGATCTTTTTTTATAAAGGGCAGGTTTCTAATTTTTTCAGCTTTTTCCCTTCCTTATCCATATCTATAAAGGCCATTGTAAGAAAATATTACATATACTTGACATATTTTATAACATATATTAAAATGATATCAAAAAGGAAGGGGGTTTCCTTTGTGGATATCTTGAAGGAAAAAATTTCTAATAGAATAAAGAAGATAAGAGAGGGAATAGCGCTTTCTCAGGAAGATCTGGCAAAGAGGATGGGTATTAGTAGAGTTGCCGTTTCACAAATAGAAAATGGCAAGCGTAGAATATGCACTGAGGAATTGATACAATTATCGAAGATCTTTAATATTTCAACAGATATTTTGCTCAATATCGAAGAAGATATTGAAGTTATATTTGAAAAAAGCAAGAAACAAAAAGTGGAAAAGAAAAACGAAATAAGAATTAGTGTACCGCAGAAAAATATTGAAAAATTCAAAGAAGTACTGCTTTATATCTTAGGGAAAATCGGTTCTAAAGCCAATGTGGGTGAATCAGTATTATACAAACTGCTTTACTTTATCGACTTTAATTATTATGAAAAATATGAAGAACAACTAATTGGTGCTACCTATATCAAAAACCATTATGGGCCAACACCCAAGGAATTTAAAAAAATCACTGAGGAGATGCAGGGTAAAGATCTGGTTAAGATACAGGATGAATATTTTCAATATCCCCAAACAAAATATATACCGCTTAGGGATCCTGATTTATCCAAATTGAGCACTAAAGAGCAAAGAGTCATCGATGATGTTTTAAATATACTATCAGATATGAATGCCAAAAAAATTAGTGAATATTCGCATAATGATGTTCCCTGGATAACTACAGAAGAAGGCGATATAATCGAGTATGAATCCGTGTTTTACCGAACTGCACCTTATTCAGTGAGGGACTATAGTGAAGAAGAAGCTATTTAACGAGATACGTAAAGTTAATGAGTTTGAAAGAGATTTTAAGAAGTTACTTAAAAATTTTAAGACACTTGATGAAGATTTAGATAACTTTATCAATGTCCAGTTAAATCTTGCCCATAAATTAAATATTATAGACAAGAAAAGTATTGTTAGGATCTCTAATCTTGGTATAAATGAACCTAAGATTTATAAGGCCAGGAAATTTGCCTGTAAAGCATTAAAAGGGAAGGGGGGATTCAGTGGAATCCGGATTATCTATGCCTATTATGAAGAGGAAGATATCATTGAGTTTATAGAAATCTATTATAAAGGGGAAAAAGCAAACGAGGATAGAGACAGAATTTTAAGGTATTATTCTCAAAAAGAGGCTGAAAAAGCTGCAAAAAAAATGCTTAAGAATCAGGGTGGTGGAGAGCTTACTACTGCTGTTAGAGATAGAAAATTCAGAAGCAAAGATACAATTAAACCGGTAATATACAAGTAATATACAAGTATACAAGGGACAGACACCTATTTTCTTAAATAGTTAATATTTTATTTTTAAATTAGTGGTTAACCCGATAAAGAGTAAGATCTCCCATTGTAGCAAAGACATGCTAGGTTAACCATATGACCCAAGATCCTTAAATAGGTATCTGTCCCTATTATTCTTAAGGAGGTTTTTCATGAAGTATGTTAAGGTTGCTCAAACAAACGAACTAAATGCAGGAGAAAAAAAGAAAATATCTTTAGAAGGTAAAGAGATACTCATGACGAATATTCAAAATTCATATTATGCAATCGATAACATTTGCCCGCACATGGGAGGTTCTCTATACGAAGGAAAACTTAATGGCAACCACATTATCTGCCCAAAACACGGTTCTATCTTTGATGTAACAACTGGGAAAGTTATCCAAAGTGGTAAACTGTTTTTGCTCAAGGTTAAGGTACATGATCTTCACAATTACCCCATTAAAATAGAAGGAACCGATATATTAATTGGGATTTGACTTCACGCTTTTGTCCATGTTCTATAGGCATGATTTGTCTATATTAGGCTTATTATCATTTTATGTATAAAGTAATAATAAAGAAAATTGTTATTATCACTTTGATTTGAAAAATGATTACATTTCTATAATAATTAGAAAGTGATAATAATATATTCAATATTGACATTTACAATGCTAAATGATAATATAAAATTGCAATTTAAAAGAATATAAGATAATTAT
>Ga0209206_10000128_pt1 | contig 14790 bp, 10 predicted proteins | sample ZodSprsou2mmetaG_FD_185478 | JGI IMG/M metagenome (GOLD analysis project Ga0209206, IMG submission 185478) | Hot spring sediment microbial communities from Zodletone spring, Oklahoma to study Microbial Dark Matter (Phase II) - Zodletone Spring... ...
TAGTATATAGTCTATAGTATCTAATATATAGTAAAGAAAATAGAAATCAGGAGTCAGAAACCAGAAATTTTTACTGGATACTTAATACTCGATATTATAATATAACGCTATACGCTAAATGCTATACATGAAAAGGAAGGAAGTAAGTACTATGGAGTTAAACAAAAAAAGTGAAGTAGAAGAAACCGAACAAAATTCTAAAGAAGAAATGAATGACATGATCAATAAATCTTTAGAAAAGTTTAAAAAAATAAAAAGAGGAGATATAATTAAAGGTCAGGTAATAAAAGTTGATGAAGACGGATATCTGGTAGATATGCAATATAAGATAGACGGTCACCTGCCCAAAAACGAAAAATCACTCTTTTCTGAAAAAGAAGAAACCATCACCCATACTTTAGAGATTGGTGATGAAGTTTATTTATATGTGGTTGATGTTGACGGAAAAAACGGAAGTATTACCTTATCAAAAGAAAGGGCAAAATATTTTCAATTATGGGAAAAGCTCAATGAAACATATAGAAAGAAGGAGAATATAAATGCAGAGGTAATTGAAAAAAATGAAAATGGCTTGATTGTTAATATAGGATTAAAAGGATTTGTACCCAAATCGCAGATTGAATCCAAATTTATAAAAGATGAAGATTTAGATAAATATATTGGAAAAAAATTAGATTTTATCATAATAAAACTGGATAAAAATGAGAATAAAGTTATTCTTTCCCATCGTTTGGTTGTAGAAAAAGAACGAAAAGTAATGCATAAAAAAACTCTGGCTAATTTGGAAGTAGGGCAAGAAAAAGAAGGAATTGTGACCAATATTACCAAATTTGGGGCATTTGTTGATATAGGTGGAGTCGAGGGATTGCTTCATATTTCAGAAATTACCTGGCGTGATATGAAAGATGCTACTATTTTGCTCAAAGTAGGGGATAAAATAAGAGTAAAAATTATTGAGTACAATAAAGAAAATAAAAAAATATCCCTGAGCATAAAACAATTTTCCCCGGATCCCTGGGAGAATATTGAAAAGAGATATTCTATCGGTGACGAAATAGAAGGAAAAGTAATAAAAATAATAGATTTTGGTGCTTTCATTGAAATAGAAGAAGGCTTGAATGGATTGTTGCATATTTCAGAAATGGCCTGGGCATACGTAAAGAATCCTTCAGAATTGATTAGCGAAGGAGAGGTTTTAAAATTAAGAATTTTAGAAATCGATCCTGAGAAAAGGAAAATATCTTTAGGCTTAAAGCAATTATTGCCAAATCCTTGGGATGAAGTAAAGAAAAAATATCCTGTTGGTTCAGTAGTAGAAGGGAAAATCACCCAGGTTACTTCTTATGGAGCTAACGTAGAGTTGGAAGCAGGAGTATCTGGCGTTATTCATTTATCTGAAATTGATTGGGAATTTATTGAAAGGCCTTCTTCAGTACTTAAAAAATATATGTTGCTTCCCTTGAAAGTTATTAGAATTGACGAGGGTGCCCACTTGTTATTTTTAAGCAGAAAACAAACTTTACCTAACCCCTGGGAAAATATAGATAAATTCTATAAAATAGATTCTGTGGTGAAAGGCAAAGTAATAAGATTAAGAGATTTTGGGGCATTTATTAAATTAGATCAGGGAATAGAAGGATTTGTACCGGTATCAGAGATAGATTGGGAGAGAATTAAACATCCGAGTGAGAAACTAAAAAAAGATAAGGAATACGAGTTTAAGGTAATCAAAATAGATAAAGAAAAATCACAACTTACTTTAAGTCAAAAAAGATTATTACCTGACCCCTGGTTAGAGATTAAAAATAAATATGCAGTAGGAGCAATAGTAGAGGGGAAGGTAGTAAATCTTACCGATTTTGGAGCCTTTATTAATCTGGAAGACAATATTGATGGTTTAGTCCCCTTATCGGAAATATCCCATAATAAAATAGATAATCCAAAAAGTGCTCTTTCGGTGGGAGAAGTAGTGACAGCTTTGGTGATAAAGTTAGATAGCAGAAGGAAAAAGATAAGTTTAAGCATTAGAAGAGCTGAAAAAGAAGAGCAGAAAAGATTTATTAAGGAATATAATAAAAAACAGAGTGTAGATAAAATATTATTTAAGGATTTATTTGGGGACCTGTTTCCAAAGAAATAAAATAATCGAGAATGAATAATTGTTAGTATAAATTCTTGGTTTTTAATTTATAGTTTTTAGATAAATTGAAAGCCACTAAATACTCAGTACGAATTTATTCTGATTCTCATTTTCTGTTCTTTTTGCGAGATTCAGGATAAAAACTAATAAGCAGTACGGGAGTTAGATAAATGGAAATGCCAAAAAAAGCTTTTACCAATAAAAGAATAGGCGAACTTTTAATTGATAAGGGATTAATTACTCATGGTCAATTAAAAGAAGCCCTTGAAATGCAGAAAAATGGTAATGAGAAGCGGTTAGGTGAAATATTTGTTGAAATTGGAGTGATATCCAAAGAAGAACTTTATGAGGTCTTACAATATATTTACGAGACAGAATTAGTAGACCTATCGAACTATGTAATAGACCCGGAAGTGATCTCTCTAATACCCGAAAAGACAGCCTTACGCTTAAAATTAATTCCACTCAGTAAAAACAACGGTGAATTGGTTATCGCCATGGCTAACCCCCTAGATGTCTATGCTATAGATTTTATCAGAGACCACACCAAGGTTAAAAAGGTTAAATCATTGATGGCACCAGAAGAAGATATTCTAAGCGCTATCACCAGTTACTATCAATTGGGTGAATATGACGATATCATCGAAAGACTGGGAACTGAAGTAATCTTTAGAGAGGAAGAGATAGAGGAAGATTCTAAAAAATTAGAAGCGATAAGCAGAGAAGCTCCAATTATACAACTGGTAAATATGTTAATCGTACAAGGTGTTAAAGATAGAGCAAGCGATATACATATTGAACCAAATGAAAAAGGGCTTTTAATTCGTTTTCGTATTGATGGAATGCTTCATGATATTAGAACCTTACCCAATAGTATAAAATCCGCTATTATATCCCGAATAAAAATATTAGCCAAGATGGATATTGCTGAAAGACGCCTTCCCCAGGATGGACGATTCCAGGTAACCTTCGGAAGCAGGGAGGTTGACTTAAGGGTTTCCAGCATTCCTACCGTATTTGGAGAAAAAGTTGTTTTGAGATTGTTGGATAAAAGTAAGGGATTGATAAAATTAGAACAGTTAGGATTTCTCACCGAGCAATTAGAAGAATTTCGATCGATAATAGCCAGATCCTATGGCATAATTTTATTAACCGGACCTACCGGAAGCGGAAAAACTACGACTTTATATGCTGCTTTAAACGAAGTAAATTCTAATGATAAAAATATTATTACTGTGGAAGACCCGGTGGAATATAAGTTAAATCGTATAAATCAAATCCAGGTAAAACCAAAAATAAATTTAACTTTTGCCAATACGCTTCGCTCAATATTAAGACAGGATCCGGATATAATTATGGTTGGAGAAATAAGGGATGGTGAAACAGCTCAAATTGCCGTACAGGCTGCTTTAACCGGACATTTAGTTTTAAGTACTCTTCACACCAATGATGCCGCTAGCGCCATAAATAGATTGATAGATATGAATGTTGAAACCTTTTTAATTTCCTCTTCGGTGATTGCGGTAATAGCACAAAGATTGGTTAGAGTTATATGTGAACAATGTAAGGAAGAGTATGAGCCCGGAAAAGATGTTTTAAAAGCACTTAATCTAACAGACAATTCGAACGAGGATAGCCACCCGGTTAAGCTCCATAGAGGAGCAGGTTGTCCTTTGTGTAAAAATACCGGATATTATGGAAGAACTTCCATCTATGAACTTATTGCCTTGGATGAGGATATTAGGGAATTAATCATATCAAAAGCCTCAAGTAATATTATCAAGGAAGCTGCTATTAAAAAAGGGATGAAAACGCTTAAAGAAAGTGGATTGAAAAAAGTATTGCAGGGGATTACCACCATTGAAGAAGTGCTGAGAGTAGCAGGATAGAAGAATAATACCGTTTCGCATCGAATAAATTCAGCAGCCCCTACAAGAAATCTATCGTAAAGCTTATCATTATTAAAATGTAATAGATATAGGAGTTCGATTTACGAACCCGTTCCGCTTAGAAAATTACAAAAATAATAAGGACTATCGGAAGGAGTAATGGTAAAAGTGAAATACATGACTAGTAATGAAATCAGAGAAAAATATTTGAGATTTTTCGAAAGTAAAGGGCATAAAATAACTCGTAGTGCCTCTCTGGTACCTTCTGATCCTACTATTTTACTTACTATTGCCGGAATGGTTCCTTTCAAACCAATATTTTTAGGTCAGGTTAAATCATCTTTAAAACGGGCTGTCTCCAGCCAGAAATGTATTCGAACAAATGATATTGAGAATGTAGGAAAGACCGCTCGGCATCATACTTTTTTCGAAATGTTAGGAAATTTTTCTTTTGGTGATTATTTCAAGGAAGGCGCCATTAAATGGGCCTGGGAATTTTTTACGGAAGTGATCGGTTTTCCGGAAAAAAAATTATGGGTTTCCATTTTCAAAGATGATGATGAATCATATGATATCTGGCATAATCTTGTAGGGCTTCCCGAAAAAAAAATTACCAGATTGGGAGAAAAAGATAATTTTTGGAAAGTAGGACCAACCGGACCTTGTGGGCCTTGTTCAGAAATATATATAGATTTGGGAGAAGAGAAAGCATCAAAAGAAGGCGGAGGGGTAGGTGTTGATGACCGATATTTGGAATTATGGAATTTGGTATTTATGCAATACAACCGCGAAGAAGACGGTTCGCTAACCCCATTGCCCCAAAAAAATATTGACACCGGTTTAGGATTAGAAAGAATTGCCTCTGTTTTACAAAAAGCTGATACCGACTTTGATACAGATCTATTTTTGCCTATTATAGAATTTGTAGCCCAAAATGCAGGGTTAAAATATAAAGAAGACCGAAAAAACGACTTGGCTCTAAAGGTAATTGCTGATCATACAAGAGCGTTGGTCTTTATGATCTCTGATGGAATAATACCTTCCAATGAAGGTAGGGGTTATGTTCTCCGAATGCTATTAAGAAGAGCATTTCGATTTGGAAAGGTGCTCAACTATCATCAGCCATTTTTATACGAAGTAGCTCCGATTGTAATAGGCTTAATGAAAGAAGTATACCCGGAAGTTTACCTGGAAGAAAATCGTATTTGTCAGGTTATTCTTGCCGAAGAAAAGAGATTCCAGGAGACTTTAAATATTGGAATACAGATATTGGATAATTTAAAAGAAGAATTAAAAGCGGAAAACAAGGATAAGCTGAGTGGAAAAGAAGCATTCAAGCTTTACGATACCTATGGATTTCCCTTAGAACTAACCAAAGATATCTTAGAGGAAGATGGTTTCGGGATTGAAGAAGACAATTTTAAACGCGAAATGAATATTCAAAAGGAAAGATCCAGAGAATCTTGGGTGAAAACAAAAACGAGTGCCGAAGATGATAAAAATAATCAGAAATTGTACCAGGATATTTTACAAGAAAGAGGAGAAACAGAATTTGTAGGCTATGATGCTATTGAAGTGAAAAGCAAGGTAATAGCTATTAGCAAGGAAGATAAATTGGTAGATAAAGCCAGTACGGGAGATAACTGTAAAATATTTTTAGAGAAGACCCCATTTTATGCTGAAAAAGGTGGTCAGATCGGTGATAAAGGTTTTATTACTTATGCCTCTAAAAATAATTTAGTTGCAGAAATAATAGATACCCAAGTCACTGCCGATGGCTTAATTGTTCACTTTGCTGAAATAAAGCAAGGTGAAATAAAAGTTGGAGAGGAAGTGCTCGCCAGGGTAGATTCTTTACAAAGAAAAGCAATTGCTCGAAATCATACTGCAACCCATCTTCTGCATGGCGTGCTTAGGGAAGTATTGGGGGAGCACGTAAAACAATCCGGATCAGCAGTAAATAGTAATCATCTGCGTTTCGATTTTAACCATTTTGCCCCTTTAACCAGGGAAGAGTTAGAAAAGATAGAAAATTTAGTCAACGAAAAAATTCTGGATGCCTTAGAGGTAGAGACCAAAATTAGTACTTTTGATAAGGCAAAAGAAATGGGGGCAATAGCTCTCTTTGGTGAAAAATATGGCGAAGAGGTAAGAGTGATAAAAATCGGAGAATTCAGTCTGGAATTATGCGGAGGGACTCATCTCAATTCTACTTCCCATATCGGTATATTTAAAATATTGAGTGAAGAGGGCATAGGAAGTGGCTTAAGAAGGATAGAAGCAGTAACCGGTTTTAAAGCTTTAGAATATATCGAAGAAAAAGAAAGTATTATCAAAGAAGTTTCAGAAAAATTGCAGACTATACCTTCTGAAATACCGGTAAAGATTAATCAAATAATTGACGATACTAATCAAATGAAAAAGAAAATAAAAACGATGCGTAATAAGTTAACCCATTATGAAGTTGATCAGTTGTTATTTAAAAAGAAGGAGATCAAAGGAGTAAATGTTATATCACTTAAAGTTGAAGCAGAAGACGATCATGAATTAAGAAATTGGGGAGATCTAATTAAAGAGAAAATCAAAAGCGGTATTATTGTATTGGGTACAGAATTAGACCGGGATAAAGTTGCCTTACTCGCTATGGTCAGTGATGATTTAGTCCAAAAAGGTTATAACGCCGGAGATATTATTAAAGCACTTGCTCCTATGGTTGGTGGAAAAGGCGGAGGCAAGAAAACCATGGCTCAAGCGGGTGGCTCGAAAGTAGATAAATTGGGCCAAGCATTAGAAAAAGTATTCAATTTACCCATTCTCCAATGAACCAATTTTACAAGAGGTCTGGAATTTTGCGAATTTTAGGAATAGATTTAGGCGAAAAAAGAATCGGAATTTCTGTAAGTGACGAGTTGGGAATTACTGCTCAAGGACTACCGACCATTAATTCAATTTCTCCCATCGAAGATTTAAAGAGCATAAAAGAAATTATTGACCAATATAAGGTAACAAAAATAATTTTAGGTTTACCTAAAAATATGAATGGTTCCCTGGGAAGACAAGCCCAGAAAGCCATATCTTTTGCAGAAATATTAAAATCGTCTTTTCAATTACCCGTAGAATTGGAAGATGAAAGATTAAGCACCAGTAAAGCGGAAAAATTTTTAATTGAAAATAACCGAAGCAGAAAAAAAAGAAAAAAGGTTATCGATAAAATGTCAGCAGTGATCATTCTTCAATCTTTTTTAGATAGGAAGATGATGAACAAAGAGATACAAAGATGAATTTTATTCATAAATTGTTTTTGATATTTTGTTCGCTTATTTTAATTGCTATCTTATTTATTACCGCTGTATATATCCCTTTAGAAGAAAATTCTACCGTTCAAAAAGTAGTGAATATTCCTTCCGGTACTAACGCCAGAGAGATTGTGGATGTATTGGAAAAGAATGACATCATTAGAAAAAATAATGTCGTAATCAGAATTTTAACCAAATTATTGAAGTTAGAAGACCAATTAAAATATGGCGAATACTACCTCAGTCCCTCCATGAATATGTTCCAAATCCTGGATAAATTAGTAAAGGGAGAAGTAATTACCTACAAAATAACCATTCCGGAAGGTTATACCTACATTCAAATTGCCGAATTACTAGAAAAAAAAGGAGTTGCCGAAAAGGAAGCCTTTGTAAAATTAGTTAAATATGGTGAAAAAAATACGGAAGGGTATTTATTCCCTGACACCTACGAAGTGCCTAAAAATTATGGAGCACAAAAGCTGCTTAACACTATGTTGGCTAATTTTAACCAAATAAGTATAGAAAAAAAATTTACCGCTAAAGCGGAAGAATTAGGGTTTTCTTTGAATGAAATCGTTATTTTAGCTTCAATTATCGAAAAGGAAGCCAAATTTAGCGATGAAAAAAATATGGTATCAACTGTTTTTCATAATCGATTAAAGCAAGGTATGAAGTTGCAATCCTGTGCTACTATCCAATATATTTTAGGAAAACCGAAAGAAAAATTAAATGAAAACGACTTAAAAATTGATTCTCCTTACAATACTTATCTTTACAAGGGTCTTCCTCCCGGTCCAATCTGCAATCCCGGCCTTGATTCAATTATGGCTGCCCTTGAACCGGAAGAAGAAGATTATCTATTTTTTGTTTTAGGAGAAAACGGCAGACACCTATTTTCCAAAACCTACCAAGAGCATTTAATGAATAAAAAGTAAAAAAGGTAAACTTTCGTGCCAGGCACTAAAGTTTACCTTTTAAGGAGAGAAAGATGAAACCACTAATCATTGGCATTGCTGGAGGGACCGGTTCGGGGAAGACTACAGTAGCTCGTAGAATCTATGAAAGCTTAAAAGGCATAAACGTGGTGGTAATTCAACAAGATGCCTATTATATTGATTTAAGCCATCTTCCGATAGAAGAAAGAAAGAAAATAAACTTTGATCATCCTTCGGCTTTTGATAGTGATCTTTTGATAAAACATCTAAAAAAATTAATAAAAAGTGAAGAGATTGAAAAACCTATCTACTCTTTTACGGATTATACTCGAAAAAAAGAGACCGAAAAAATACTTCCCCGAGATATTATCATATTGGAAGGTATTTTAGTTTTAGAAGAGGAAAAAATAAGGAACTTATTGGATATTAAAATTTACGTTGATGCCGATGAAGATGAAAGATTCATTCGAAGGTTAGTTAGAGATACCAAGGAGAGAGGAAGGACGATGGATTCGGTGATCGAACAATATTTACATGTGGTAAAACCTATGTTCCTTCAGTTTGTTGAACCTTCCAAGAGATATGCAGATATAGTTATTCCTCAAGGTGGACTAAATGACGTAGCGATTGATATAATAGTAAGTAAAATCAAATCAAGAACCTAACTCGTAAAAACTACTCCCCATATTCCCTCTCACCCTAACCCTCTCTCTCCGAGGGGAGAGGAAAGTAAGTGGAAAATAAAGGTGGGGAGGTGAAAAGCATAGGAGAAAAAATTGTTTGAAATGTTAAAGCCAAAAAAATATGTAAATTCAGTGTATAATATAGATTTGTCAAAGTTAAAAAAGGTAAAAAACATTAAAGGTATCATTATTGACTTAGATAACACTTTGGTAGGCTGGGGCGAGAAGGAAATTGACCAAAAAATGATTGATTGGGTCAAAGAAGCAAAAAAAATAGGATTAAAAATATGCATTGTATCCAACACCAATTCTAAAAGGGCTGAAAAATTTGCCAAAATACTTAATATCCCTTATCACTCCAAATATTTTAAACCTTTTAGTATAGCCTTTAATCATGGTCTTAAAATTTTAGATACACCTAAAGCGAAAACCGTAGTAATAGGCGACCAGATATTTACTGATATTTTAGGAGGAAACCGGTTAAAACTGCAAACCATTTTAGTCACTCCATTAGTTAAAAGGGATTCCATAGGAACCTACTTTCAACGCAATTTAGAAAAAATACTACTCTCCTTCTGGATAAAAAAAGGAATAATAAAGAAAGAAATCGGCAATTGGCCAAAGTAAATTAGTATATAGTATATCGTATATAGTATATAGTTAAAGAAAAAAAGAATGAAAGAAAAAGTAGATAATTTTTAAGGTTGAATTATGTCTGACTGCTAAACAGGCAAATAAATAAATAGGATAACTGATTTATAAATAATGTTATTTTGACCATATACTAAAAACTGGATACTCGATACTATCTTTCCCGATTCTGTTTTAATTGGAGACGTAGCGCCCATGTCCCTATTTTATAGATTATTATTAGCCCACATAATAGCAGATTTTCCGATGCAGACTGATCAAATATTCAAAGCCAAGTCCAATACCGAATGGGGAGTATTTATTCACACCCTAATCGTATTGATATTTTCTGTTCTCTTTACTTTTCCTTACTTGGAAGATCCCAAAGTAATAATCATACTGTTAATTATCTTTATATCCCATACGGTGATTGATAAATTAAAGTTGGAATATTCCAAAAAAGTGAAACGCCCGAGCATTAAAATATTATTACTCGATCAAACCTTACACATTTCCATTATTGCGGTGTTAACAATTAATTTTAGTGAAAGTTATTTATTGGTTTCACCGTTTAATAGTGTTTTTTTGAAACACTTGATAGATATTTATAATAATGATATATTGATGGTATATTTAGCAGGATATATCGTTTCGGTATTTTTTATTCCAATTTTGCTTTTACACATGAGAGAAGAAAATGTTCCTGATAATCCTGCGAAATTAAAAGGGTCAAAAATACTAACCATCATCAAACCGGAAAATCAACTATTGGATAAATTTTATCGCTTATTTTTAACTCTTTCGGCACAGTACCTGTATGATAAATATATCCTGATAATTTTTATTTGTTTTGTTATCATCAGCTTTGTTCCTTACCAGAGAAGTGAGGAAAAAATAGAAAAGGTGTATAATTTAAAAAGGATCATCAATTCTTCATTGGCTATATTTGTCGGAATAATATTAAAAATGATCTAATCCCCCACCAGCAAACGTAACGGAGGCATAAAATAGAAATGAAAAGGACAACCGATAGAAGTATTACCGGGAATTTTTTATCAGATTTATTATACGAAAAGAAGTTAATTACCGAGGAACAGTTAGAGAAAATTTTAAAAATTCAGAGAGAGAACGGCGGTAAGGAACTTCAGAAAATCATTATTGACCTGGGAATACTCAAAAAAGACGAAATGATGCTCGCCTTGGCGGATGAAATCGGAGAAAAATATGTCAACTTAAATGATATAACCATTGATCCCACCATCGTTGTTCTAATTCCGGAAGAGATGGCACGAAGACATCAGCTTATTGCTATCGATAAAGATGAAAAAAAATTAACGGTAGCTATGGCAAATCCTTTAGATGTTTTTGCCCACGATGAACTACAGATCAGATTAGGGTATGATATCGAAACAGTACTATCCTACGGTGAGGATATCGATAAAGCCCTGGACGTAGTATTCGGGGTTACTGATGAATGGGATCAAGTCATCGGTAAAATTGAAAATATGCAGGTTACCGTACTAAAAGAAGAAGAAAAAGAAAGAACCGATATATCCGCCATAGCCGAAAGCGAAGAAGCTCCGGTTATTGCCCTGGTCAACTTGGTAATCTTAAGGGCAGTTAAAGAGCGTGCGAGTGATATTCATATTGAGCCCTTTGGTGAGGATATACTTAAAGTTCGTTATCGAATAGACGGAATATTACATGATGTAATGTCTCTTCCCAAAAAACTGCAATTATCGTTAATTTCCCGAATTAAAATAATGTCAGATCTGGATATTGCCGAAAAAAGGTTACCTCAAGACGGCAGGATACAGGTGAATATCGCGGGAAGAAATATTAATATACGAGTATCGGTCTTACCGGCAGTTACCGGAGAGAGTGCAGTTTTAAGAATACTGGATCCCTCAAGCATCTTATTAGAATTAGATGCTTTGGGTTTTTCTTCGAATATTCTTCCTGATTTCTTATCTTTAATAAAAAAACCTAACGGCATTATCCTGGTAACCGGTCCTACCGGAAGTGGAAAATCTACTACCCTATACACCACTCTAAATTTACTCAATTCCACCGAAAAGAAGATCATGACTATAGAGGATCCGGTAGAATATAGATTAAAAGGCATCAGTCAAGTTCAGGCTAAACCTAAAATCGGGCTTAATTTTGCCGCCGGACTAAGAAGTTTCCTGCGGCAAGATCCCGATATTATGCTGGTCGGAGAGATCAGAGATAGAGAAACTGCTGAAATAGCTGTTCAGGCAGCTCTTACCGGACATATTGTGCTGAGTACTCTTCATACCAATGATGCCCCCAGTTCGGTAATAAGATTAATCGATATGGGAATAGAACCCTTTCTAATTTCCTCTTCGGTGGTGGGAATTATCGCTCAAAGATTAGTGAGAACAATATGCCCTAAATGCAAGAAAGCAATTAAAATAACTCCTGATATAAGCAAAATATTGAACGAATATGGAATAAACAGCCAGGAAATCATCTTGTATAAAGGTGAAGGATGCCCTTACTGTAAAGATACCGGATATAAAGGCAGAATTGCTATTTTTGAACTGATGATAATTACAGAAAACATTAGAGATTTAATTAGTAGAAATGTCACTACCGGAAAACTGAGGGAAGCCGCTATTAAAGAAGGTATGATTCAATTAAGGGAAGATGGAATAAGGAAAGTTTGCGAAGGCCTAACCACCATTGAAGAAATTTTGCGAGTCGCCTCATCTTAAGAATGGAAAGGAGTGGATGGAAATAACTCTTGATCAGAACGAAGAAAATAATTTAGAGAAATTAAAAAGGCAAGTTTTACAATTAGATGCTTTAAATAAAATTTCTTTGGAATTAACCAGGACCACCGATTTGGATGGCCTATTAAATAAAATAATAAAATATGCTGCCATTCTGGTAAAAGCAGAAGCCGCTTCCATACTGCTTTTAGATAAAGAAAAGAATGAATTATATTTCAAAGTAAGTCTGGGTAAAAAAAGCCAGGAAATAAAAAAATATAGGGTAAAGGTCGGAGAGGGAATTGCCGGTTGGGTAGCAGAAAAAGGAGAATCTCTGATAGTCAATGATGTTACACAGGATACAAGATGGCAAAAAAGTATTGATAATGCCACCAGTTTTTCCACTAAATCGATTATTTGTATTCCCTTAGTTTTAGAAGAAAATATTATGGGAGTTATGGAAGTCATCAATCAAAAAGACAAAGAGTTTTTCGATAAGGATGACGAAGAAATCTTGAACTCATTCGCTAACCAAGTAGTTATTGCCCTTTGGAATACAAATATTGTAGAGGATTTAAATAATTATTTTATACATATTACTGAGATATTGATCCAGGCATTGGAAAATGAATCCCTTGGTCCCAAAGGACATTTCATAAGGTTAGCTCGATTGGCCACACAGGTTGGCTATAAACTGGGAATAAGCGGAAAAGATTATAATAATTTATATTATTCTGCTCTATTGCATGACCTGGGAAAAATTAAACTAAGCAGAAATATAGATATTGGCTTCAAAGAAAAAGAGAATTATCATTTGATTCATAGTGATATTAGTTTACACCCCATAGCAGGTGCTAATATGTTAAAACAGATCAATCTATTTAAGGATATCGTTCCCATTGTTAAACATCATCATGAAAATTATGACGGAACCGGCTTTCCCGACGGATTAAGGGGCGAAGAAATCCCTCTTTCCTCACGAATTATAGCAGTAGTTGAAGATTATACCAAAATCCTCTATAATGCACCTATAGAGAGTTATCATGAGAAGGAGAAAGCGGTAAACGAATTACTTTCTCTCGCCGGAAAAAAGTACGACCCGAAAGTTATAAATGCTCTCAAAGAAATTGTACGAGCTTGATTTATCAAGCCCGTAATGAAAAACGGGTTGGATAGATCCGACCCCTGCTTAATGGGTGAATTAATTTATCTGTCAATTGGTGAATTGGAGAATTGGTGAATAAACCAATTGGCAAACTATATAAATCGAGGAGAATCAATTAAATGGCTACTTTTGTCTATAAAGTCAGAGACCGTTCCGGTAAAGTCTTTACCGGAAACATGGAAGGGGACAGTAGAGGTTCTGTTGTCTCCCGTCTAAGAGAAATGGATTATTATATTACTTCGGTTAACCAAAAAAGGAAAAATGTTCTCTTTTCTACACAAATAAAACTTTTCCAAGGCGTAAAACTCAGAGATCTCACCATCTTCTATCGGCAATTTGCGACTATGGTCAATGCCGGTTTAACCCTGGTAAACTCCTTAGATATCTTAACCGAGCAAGTTGAGAATAAAACATTAGCCGATAATCTTAAGGCAGTTAAGGCAGATGTTGAAGCCGGTTCTACCCTAGCAGATGCCATGGCAAAATTTCCTACAGTATTTTCTGAATTATATCTCAGTATGGTTAGAGCAGGGGAAATCGGCGGCGTATTAGATGATATATTAAATAAAATTGCCGATCTAATGGAGAAAGAGTTTGCTCTTAAGCAGAAAATAAAATCTGCTATGTCTTATCCTTCCTTTGTCGCCGGTGCTGCCGTTCTTATGTCGGTTTTTATGTTAGCCTTTATTTTACCACAATTTGTAGGAGTCTTTGCAACGTATGGAGGAAAATTACCTGCTCTTACTCAATTTTTTATTACTTTAACTCAATTATTTAATAAATATTGGTATCTATTTTTTATCGTTCTTGCAGGTTTAGTTGCTGCTTTTTTGGCTTATATAAAGACACCGAATGGTCAATTAAATTTTGATAAAATTAAACTAAGTGCCCCTATAGTTGGTGAAATCAATAGAAAAGGTTCTATTGCCAGATTTACCAGAATTCTCGGAACCTTGATTAAAAGCGGAGTTCCTATTTTGGAGGCATTGCAGGTATCCTCCAATGCTATAGGAAACTTAGTCATATCTTCAGCTGTTCTTGGTGCTAAAACAAAGATAAAAGAAGGACAGAGTATCTCAAGCCCTCTGGCCGCCAGCGGAGTATTTCCACCTATGGTTACTCAGATGATCATGGTTGGGGAAGAGAGTGGTGAATTAGAAGAAATGTTAGTTAATGTAGCAAAATTTTATGATGAAGAAGTAGATAGGGCTGTAGAGAGGTTAACTGCCCTCATTGAACCACTGATGATGGCCTTTATAGCTTTAACTGTTGGTGTGATGATCATTGCCATGTATCTACCCATATTTAGCATGATAA
>Ga0209206_10000136_pt1 | contig 14016 bp, 16 predicted proteins | sample ZodSprsou2mmetaG_FD_185478 | JGI IMG/M metagenome (GOLD analysis project Ga0209206, IMG submission 185478) | Hot spring sediment microbial communities from Zodletone spring, Oklahoma to study Microbial Dark Matter (Phase II) - Zodletone Spring... ...
TCTTGCCTTCGGCTAGGATATAGACACTGATATCCTCCAGGTACAGTGAGACCTGCCTTTTGCCTCTTTTTTCTTTACATACGGTTTGATTGTCGCTATACTATCCCTATTATACAAAGGAGAAGAAACGATGGAAAAAAACGTGAAGCTGGAACAGTATTACGCGCGCTGCGATATGAGCCAGATCAAGGGTCATCTCAAGGAGTTTCTAGAGAAAGCCAAAGAGGAGATCCCTCAGATCACTGCGGAAGAGATCGATCTGGAGAAGATGGTGCTCATCGATGTACGCGAAGCCGATGAGTTCGCTTCGGGAGTCATTCCTGCCAAGACCATCTTCACTATCCCAAGGGGTAAACTCGAATTTGCCATCGATGACAAGCTCGTTGACCTGAGTGACCGTCCCATCGTCTGCTACTGCCTCAAAGGTGCGAGGGGGATACTCGGTGCCAAAACCCTGAAAGACCTTGGATTCAACAATGTCTCCAACCTTGAAGGGGGTATCGAAAGCTGGGTAGCGTCAGGACGAATGATCAAGAACTATATAGGCTATTTCAAAATGGAGGGTAACTGATCGTGCCGATACAGAACAAAGAATCCCATATCGCCCTCTTCATAGACAGCGATAATATTTCATACCGTGCCATTGAGGGGATCATCAACGAACTGAGCAAATACGGTATCGTCAATATCCGCCAGGCCTATGGGAACTGGACGAAAGAGAATCTCAAGAACTGGGAGGAGAAGCTTCTGGAGCTTGCGATCAAGCCGATCCAGCAGTTTGACTACTCCAAGAACAAGAATGCCACGGATATCCTGATGACGATCGATGCGATTGATATGCTGCACACCAAAAAGATCGATGCGTTTGCCTTTGCCACCAGCGATTCGGACTTTACCCCTGTAGTGATGCGCGTGCAGGCTGAGGGGATAAAGGTCTATGGTTTCGGCGAAAAGAAAACACCAAAGCCATTTATGGCGGCATGTTCTCAGTTTATCTTTACCGAAAACCTGATGAGCAATGCAGACAGCAAAAGCCCCGTGCTAGCAGAGAAGGTACAGCCCAAACGCAAAACACGTGAGGAGATGCGCAAGGACAGCTGGCTGGTCAATCTGCTTCAGAATGCCGTGGAACAGACGATGGAGGATGACGGCTGGGCAAACCTTGCCGATATCGGTCAGTATATCAACAACAACTCCTCCTTCTCTCCGATCAACTACGGGTATAAAAAACTGAGCCAGCTCATCGACCAGATCGACCTGTTTGATATCTATGTCGACGAGAACAGCAAACAGATGAGTATCAGGGACAAGCGCTACAAAGCTTAAAGTCCCCGGATACTCTCCTCAAAGATTTTCCTATCCTGTGCATTGTGAAAGACAAAAGAGACTGTCATCTCATGCCCCTCATCCAAAAAATCCTTGACACTCCGGTAGGCGATACGTGCGGCTTCCTCTTTGGGGTACCCGTATATCCCCGTAGAGATCGCCGGGAATGCGATATCCTTACATCCGAGTTCCAGCGCAACATTCAGTGAATTGGTATAGCACGATGCCAGCAATGATTCGCACGCATTGCCGCAACGGCTAAAGATAGGTCCGACCGTATGGATGACATAGGATGCGTCCATCGCCCCGGCTGTCGTCGCCACAGCCTCACCTGTAGGCAACCCCTCGGGGTAGCGGCCGGCCCTGATCTCTTTACATGCTTCCAGTATAGCATCTCCCCCTGCCCGGTGGATCGCACCGTCGACACCGCCTCCTCCCAGGAGTGAACTGTTCGCCGCATTGACGATCGCGCACACCTGCTCTTTTGTGATATCGCCTGTTTTGATCCTGATATTTTTATGCATCTGTTTCCCCCTGCTTACTTTAGAATTATCCATTATAACAAATCTATATTTAGTGGTATAATAACATCTGCAAGGAGTTAAAGCGTGCCAAGATCTCATAAAATCATATATGCTATCTATATCGTTGTCTGGATCATCATGGCGATCGACCCCAAATATCCGGCGGACTGGTTGCTTGAAAATATCCTGGTGTTTCTCTTTTTCCCTTTTATCGTTATCATGGATATCAGGCACCGCTACTCCGCTACCGCGATTTTCCTGCTTCTTATCTTTGCCTCTCTGCACTCGCTGGGATCACACTATACCTATGCCGAGATGGAGCACTTTGATGTCATCTCAAAGTTCTTTGGGTTTGAACGCAACCATTTTGACAGGGTGGTACATTTTCTTTTCGGTCTGCTGGTTTTCAGGATACTCTTTGAGATGATCACCTATGGTATCAGTTCGCTCAAAACAGCACTCTTTTTCACGCTGACGACGATTATCTCCATCTCTACCATCTATGAGATGCTTGAGTGGATCGCCGCGGTAACTTTCCACCCGGAGCTTGGCATGGCATTTTTGGGGACACAGGGGGATATCTGGGATGCGCACAAAGATACACTCGCAGCGATGATCGGGGCACTCATCAACTTCTTTTTCTATACCCATTACGCTAAGGTATTCAAAATGCGCAACACACAGAAACAGGCAGGAGAAGCGTAATGTACAAACTCAATTTTTTTGTACCCTCCAAAGAGAAGGAAGGCGTCAAAGAGGCACTTTTCAGGATCGGTGCGGGAAAGTATGAAAATTACGAATGCTGCAGCTTTGAAACTCTGGGTATGGGCCAATTCAAACCTCTCCAAAATGCCGATCCCTACATCGGCAGGATCGGAGAGGTCGAGAGAGTCGAGGAGTACAAGGTCGAGATGATATGCACCGATGAGATCATCGCGCTTGCGGTCAAAACACTCAAAGAGACACATCCCTACGAAGAGGTGGCCTATGAAGTGTTCAAAATGGAAGAATTTTAAATATCAACACAGAGGTTATAGCCATGACAAAACTGATCAAAAAACTCTTTGGGAGAAAAGAAGAGAAAGAGTTTATCCCTGATCCTCCGGGCAGGACATTCAAACGGGTGCCTACAAGCAAGCATTTCGAAGGGGAGTATCCTCCGGAAGAGACAGAAAGTATCGCCAAAGCCAAACAAAACAAGATCAAACAGATCAGGACCCTGGAACTTCTACCCAAGTTTATACGCTACAGGTTCAAAGACAACGAGAACAAAGAAAAGAGTGCGGCCTATGTGATCTTCCAAAAAGAGATCTTTGATGAAAAGTGGAATATGGTGCATGTGACAGAGGTTTCATTCTGTGTCAAATCCAAAGACTTTAGAGAGTTTGAGGAGATGGCAGGCGTCAGTCTTCACCATGACTTCAAAGACCTCACTCAGATCAACAATGAAACCTACGAGGGAGAAGAGAGGAGAAAAGAAAAGAGAGAACGCTTCTAGTCAAAGGAGTGTTCTCTCCTGAAAGAACCTACTCCCCTGCCTCTTCTTTGATCCTCCGAAGCAGCGCCAGAAACTCCTCTTTGTCGCCATAGCCGTTCAGCTGATCGATGATCGTCTCCCCGTCGCTCTTGATAAAGTAAAACGACGGCGTTCCGAGAGACTTCATCCCCAACGGAAGTTTTTCTGTCATCACATTGGTTTTGACCACGACAAAGGAGCTCTCAAGCATCTCGCGCACTTCCGGTTCCACCATCACCTCTCTGTCCATTTGGATACACCATTTGCAAAAAGGCAGCACCCCCCGAATCATGATGATCTTCTTTTGCACTTTTGCGATCTTTACAGCCTCTTCGAACGTATAGTTCCTGACACTGTGCTTTTCTATCATCGCTTCTCCATACGCGAAGATATAGCTGCTGAGCGCCTCTATCTCCTCTTCATTGAGCAGGTCTGGCATCGGCGGCATATCCGGATAAAAATGGGTGAGTTCTTTCGGCACGACACTCTTTTCCCTTTGCGGCGAAGCGATATAGGAGGCGATGAACTCCTCTACTTCCATCTGCTGTGCCTCTTCATCGGCTTTTCTGTCACCGACATTCAACTTTACCCCAAAAGAGAGCTGGTTCAGTGTCGGAGCTTTGAGATGAAGAAGCGTATTGTTCTGTTCGGCATTTGCGATCACTTTGCTCATCGGTATGTAGCTACTGTGGCAGGCAGAACAGTGTTTCTCAAAGAGTGCTGCCCCCTCAGAGGCATACAGTGAGAGAACGCCTCCCATCCATAGCATCAGCTTTTTCATCTTGACTCCTCAGCACGATTCATTAGTTACGACCCCTTTGGGTCATAGAAAAAAATTTATATGACATTATAACGAAGCAAAATTTACTTTTTATCTGAAAATTCGTGCAAAATACCTGTCAAGAAAACCGACAATATTGATCCCACTTTGTTATAATACAAACAAGGAGCAGACATGGCAGAGTTCGGAAAAGTAATCATGCTCATTGGTATCGTCATTGTCGTCATCGGTTTTTTACTCACTTTCAGTGACAAACTGCCTTTTCATCTAGGACGACTGCCCGGTGATATCGTCATCAAGAAGGAGGGGTTTACCTTCTATTTCCCACTTACTACCTCGATCCTTGTCAGCATGGTGCTTTCTCTGCTTTTTTATCTTTTTGGAAAGTATATAAGGTGAAAGCACTATGAAGTGGAATATCCCCAACCTCTTAAGCCTGTTCCGTATCCTCGCAGCGCCCTTTCTGCTGCTTAGCGGATGGCTTGGGCTGCCGACACTTTTCTATGCTATTTTTCTGGCAATGCTGATTTCTGATGCCCTGGATGGGTTTATCGCCCGGATGCTCCATCAGACCAGTGCTCTGGGTGCCCGGCTGGATACCTACGGAGATATCCTGACCTACCTCTCTGCACTTGGCGCTGCGTGGTGGCTCTGGCCTGATCTCATTCAAAACGAGCTTCATTACATCATGGCTGCGGCCGTGCTCTATGCACTGCCCGCCCTCTTCTCGTTTCTTAAATTCGGCAGACTCGCCTCCTATCACACATGGATCACCAAGATCTCGGCAGTAATGATGGGTGCGGGGGTGCTTTTGCTGCTTTTCTTCAAAGAGGCTTTGCTGTTTCATTGGGCAGTCTATTTTCTGCTCATAGAGATGCTGGAAAATATGATCATCACTCTCCTGCTCAAGGAAGAGCAGACCAATATCCGTTCAGTCTGGCATGCACTGAAGATGAGGAGATAGGATGCAGTTTACATTTTTGGGGACGAGTGCCGGGAAACCCACCAGGGAGAGAAATGTCTCCGCCCTGGGTCTGGAGCTTGACCAGGATACCCAATGGTACCTTTTTGACTGCGGGGAGGGAACCCAGCACCAGCTGCTGCGCAGCAGGCTCTCCATAGGCAAACTCAGTACGATCTTCATCACGCATATGCACGGGGACCACTACTACGGACTGCCGGGACTGCTCTCCTCCAAAAAACTCGACAAGGCACTCAACCCTTTGGCCATTTATGGCCCCAAAGGGATCAGAAAGTTCATAGAGTGCGTGATGAACGATATCAGCTATGAGAAACTAGGGTATCAACTGACGATCATTGAGTACTCGCCGCAGGAAGAGTATCACTTTGATAAATTTTCCCTCAAAGTACTGCCTCTGGTACACTCTGTCGAGAGCCATGCATTTTATATTAAAGAATATGATACCGCCAACCGGTTGGATGAGGAAAAACTCAAAGCGCTGGGACTGGAGCCCTCTCCGCTTTACGGAGCGCTGAAAAGAGGCAAAAGCATCGTGGTAGACGGAAAAGAGATCCATCCGGAGTCCTTCATGCTTGAGCCAAGGATAGGAAGGAGAGTGATCATCGCCGGCGACAATGATACACCGGAAATTCTGGGCAGTTATCTTGATGGGATAGATCTTTTGGTGCACGAATGTACCTACCTGCAAAAGACCTATGATACTCTGCCGGTCAAGGTACAGCATACTACTGCAAGAGATCTTGGCATCTGTGCAGAAAAGCATCATGTCAGGAACCTGATCGCAACACATATCAATCCCCGCTACAATGCAAACGGAAAGATCGGGATTGAAGCAGTCTCAGAAGAGATAGCGCAACACTACAATGGCAACATCTTCATCGCCAATGATTTTGACTGTTACTACCTAAGCAGAGACAGCATCATTATTCAACTTTGACAGGCTTCTCAAGAGTGAGGAGAGTTCTACATCTCAAGAACGGAGGTAATATTTCTTCTCTTTGGTAGATATTTTTTGTATACTTGAAAAATATAAGAAAAGCCAATAAGTTAGATATTAGTTATTTGAAAGAGTGAGGGTTGACAATGGTAAATAAAAATGAGATCCAATCGATACCGGACTGGCATAATAAATCTCCCGAAGAAGCACTTTCGACGCTAGAAACAACCGTCTCTGGATTGAGTCAGGAGAGTATCGGGAAGAGAGCACTTGAGTTCGGGCCCAACGAACTTCCCAAGCCCTCACGTCCCAATATCCTGCTGCGTTTTCTCTCTCACTTTCACAATACCCTTATCTATGTCCTGCTTGGTGCGGCAGTGATCACCGCACTGCTTGGGCACTTTGTCGATACCGCTGTCATTATTGCCGTGGTGCTCATCAATGCATTGATCGGATTTATCCAGGAAGGGAAGGCTGAAAAAGCCATGGATGCCATAAAAGATATGCTGGCATTGCGCGCCAGGATCATCCGTGATGGAGTACATCAAAGTATCAAGGCCGAAGCATTGGTCCCCGGAGACATTGTACTGCTTGAAGCCGGAGACAAGGTACCTGCCGATCTGCGCCTGCTGCATACCCATGGTCTGCATATCCAGGAAGCCGCCCTCACAGGGGAGTCAATCGCAGTGCAAAAACGCACAAAAGCGGTCGAAGCCGACTCATCTTTGGGTGACCGTTTCAGTATGGCATTCAGCGGAACTACTGTGGTCAACGGCGAAGGGATGGGCGTGGTCGTCGCCACAGGTGCACAAACCCGGATCGGACGGATCAGCGGCCTGCTCTCGACGGTAGAGACGCTGAAAACACCGTTAGTGATCCAGATGGAACGTTTTGCAAAATGGCTGACACTCTTTATTCTTGCCGTGGCTCTGCTCATTCTGCTCTTTAGCTATTTTGTATTGCAGCAGGATTTCACAACGATATTCATGGCCGTTGTAGGACTTTTTGTCGCTGCCATACCGGAAGGTTTGCCTGCCGTGCTGACAATCACCCTGGCGGTAGGCGTACAGGCTATGGCACGGCGTAATGCCATTGTCCGTCGTCTTCCTGCGATCGAAACCCTCGGTTCGGTCTCTGTCATCTGCTCAGACAAAACCGGGACACTGACACGCAATGAGATGAATGTAGTCTCGATAATTACCGCTCAGGAACACTTTGAGATCAAGGGAGACGGATATGAACCTGCCGGCGAGGTAAAGATCGGCAGAGAGATCGTTGAGGTCAGTTCCTATCCTCTACTGACAGAGATCGGACGGGCAGCAGTGTTATGCAACAACTCTCAACTGTTTCATACAAATGGTCAATGGCGTGTGGAGGGTGATCCGATGGAGGGGGCGCTGCTTGCATTTGCAGGCAAAAGCGGCATGGATATTACAAACACAAGAGAAACGTGGCAGCGTACGGATATCATCCCCTTTGATACCAGGTACAAATATATGGCCACGCTCAACCATGACCATGACAACCATGCATTTATCTTCGTCAAAGGTGCACCCGAAACACTGCTTGATCTCTGCACATTGCAGCATGGCAGCGACAGTGAGACCGAAGCGCTCGACAGGGACTACTGGCAGATGCAGGCCAATGCCGTCGCGGCACAGGGACAGCGGCTGCTGGCTTTTGCCCTCAAACCGGTCAGACCTGAATATACCGTACTGGAGCATGATGACATCACAGACTCGCTGATCTTTCTCGGGCTGGCAGGGCTGATCGATCCTCCGCGTACAGAAGCGATCGAAGCGGTTGCAGAGTGCCACCGTGCAGGGATAGAGGTCAAAATGATCACAGGCGACCATGCACTCACGGCTGCAGCGATCGGGAAACAGCTGGGGCTGCACCATAGCGACACGGTTATGACAGGGGTAGAACTTGAGAAACTGGATGATGAAGCTCTGCAGTCGGCGATCATGAAGACAGGGATATTTGCCCGTACAAGCCCGGAAGACAAACTTCGCCTTGTCATGGCCTTGCAGTCATCGGGTATGACCGTTGCGATGACCGGTGACGGAGTCAATGATGCCCCTGCCCTCAAACGTGCAGGTGTGGGTATCGCTATGGGAAAAACAGGAACAGAAGCGACAAAAGAGGCTTCAGAAATCGTACTGACCGATGATAACTTTGCATCGATCGTAGCAGCCGTACGCGAAGGGCGTACCGTCTATGACAACCTCAAAAAAGTCATCAGCTGGACACTCCCTACCAACGCGGGCGAAGCGATGACGATCATCGCTGCGATCATGCTGGGGCTCAGCCTCCCTGTCACCCCTGTTCAGATACTGTGGGTCAATATGATCACTGCCGTGACTCTGGGTATCGCACTGGCTTTTGAACCTACAGAAGAGCATACGATGCAGCGCCCTCCCCGCCCCCGTAACGAGTCACTCCTCAGTGGAGGACTCGCATGGCATATCATACTGGTCTCAAGCCTCTTTCTTGCAGGGGTGTTTGGTATCTACGAATATGCTATTTTGCAGGGCTACAGTGAAGCACTTGCACGTACAATGGCGATGAATACACTGGTATCCATGGAGATTTTTCACCTCCTGTTTATCCGTAATATGAACAATACTGTATGGGGATGGAAGGCACTGTGCGCCCCTCCTCCGGTATGGATAGCCATCATTGCCGTTACTGCCGGACAGTTTGCAATCACCTATCTGCCCTGGTTACAAAACATTTTTGAAACCGAAACGATGGGCGTTTTTGATGTCATGCTGATCGTAGGGGTTTCGGTCCTGATGTTCGCGATCATTGAGGCGGAAAAGCAGATACGCATTCGATGGATCGGGTAGCTCTACCCCCTCGCCTCTACCTGGTATACCTAAGAATAAATTCATTATAATAATGCGATGAATTAAGGGAAGAGGGAGAATTCAATGAACATTTTGGCCGTGTCAGTGCTGTTTGCACGAGGTACAAATCTGTATACACAACTGCAATGTATAGTAAACAGCAAAAAAGCGCACAGAGAAGCAAAAAAGTACAAAAGACTGCTAGAAACAATGAAAGAGATCTATGGCTCTGACAACACCAAGGTGAACAGGGACAGACTTCAGAATTTTATCCTGGAATACAGCACCGATATACAACAGAAATATATCTTGCTCTGCCTGGACGATGTTGATGTTTATAGTCTGAAAGATGATGACTGATCAAGCATCTTTATACAATCAAAACTCGTATGTGACACCTACATTGACCGCATCAACGACAACATCCTGGTCTCCCCAGATCGTATCAAACCCTTTGTCATCATAGAGTCTTGTATAATCGACAAAAACCCCGATCGTATCATTGATGTTATAGCCGGCACCGATCCCCCATTGAAAGCCGCTTTCACTATACTTTTCTCCATCATCCAGCGTCACTTTTCCGTATCCCAACAACCCATAAAGCGTCAGCCCTCCTATGGGGTACATAGGTTTCAGATAAAGTGCGAGGTTAGAGAGATCGGCATCTATCTCTCCCTCTCCTCCATTATTCTCTATATCCAGATCCCCCAGCGAAAAGGTATATCTTCCTTCCACTGCCAGATAGTGATTGAAGCCATACCCCGCAAGCAGCGTTAATGCGTGAGCCGAAATATCGGTTTCACCATACAGAGGCGGATAGGCAACCGCATTGATGGCTTCGCTCCCTTCAATGTTGATGTTCTGATAGGCGTAACCCAACCCTGCATAAAAGGTATTCTCATCTGGCTCTTCTATGGCTATGACAGGTTCTATAGCAGGCTCTACATTCATGATACTTCCGCCAGCTGTTGCGAAAGTACCCATTGCCATAACCGATGCGAGTGAAAGTATAAACTTTTTCATCATGACCCCTCTTTTTGTCTATATGCTGTTTGATTATATCACAATATATCGCTGAGATAGAAACATTTTTACTTCAAGATAGATGAAAATAACAGGACCATTTTCACCTCTCAAGTTCACTGTTTCGTGTACTGAGTACATACACAATACACACTATATAGGTAAAGTAGAGATAAGTAATGGTAATAATGAAAGGTTGGCATAAGTGGAAACATAGTGCTTGTCTCCCAAAGAGACACATAACAGACATTTGAATCTCTATAAGGAGGTAACAATGGGTACGGGAATCATCACAGGATGGGTTCTCCTCTTTACAGTCTTGTTTGCATCTAAAATAAACCATATTTTTGAACTCAATACGACGTTGGAGGAGAATGAATCTGAACGGAAAGACAGAGAGCCAAAGAGACCGGAATAAGACGAGAACACTACGGCTTTAAGATATCAGTTAAAATATTGATTTGATGATTTGAATAGGCGTGAAAGGAAGGAAATTTTTCCCTTCCGCCTTCTGCAGCATCTCACCTCTCAAAGATAGATCACCTCTTCAGGTTCTACGATATGAACTTTCTGATCAAACACATTTTCCAGAACACTGCGGAGAATGATCTGCTTATCTTTTTCACCATGGATCAGGAAGATACGGGTAAGTCCATCCATCTGTGAGATCCATTTGACGATCGCACTTTGATCGGCATGGGCAGAAAAACCGTTGATCGTATGGATTCCCGCCTTTACAAGGATATCCTCCCTAAATATCTTTACCCATCTTGCACCGTCCACCAGACGTCTTCCCAGTGTACCCTCCACCTGATAACCGACAAAGATCACGGTATTTTTTCTGTTCCAAAGGCGGTTTTTAAAATGGTGCAGTATCCTCCCGCCTGTACACATTCCGCTGCCCGCGATAATGATCGTACGGCGGTCAAATTCATTGATCTTTTTGGATGCCTCGACATCGGGAGTATACACGAACCACTCAAAGTCAAAGATCGAACCGTCCCGTTCTTTGTACTCCTGACACTTTTTGCTCAGAAGATGCGCATAGTTGTTATAGACCTCCGTAGCACGCGTCGCCATGGGGCTGTCCAGAAAGATCTGGCATTGAGGCAGTTCTTTGTTATCGTACATCTCTTTGAGGAGACACAAAATCTCCTGGGTTCTTTCGATGGCAAAGGAGGGGATGAGGACATTTCCCCAGTCGTTCAGCGTCTCTATCACAACTCTTTTGAACTCTGTGATCGTCTCCTCGGTACTTTTGTGATTGCGGTCGCCATAGGTTGATTCCACATAAAGCGTATCGGCATGCGTACACTCTGCCAGATCCTGCTGCACGATATCATTGTCATTGCCGATATCTCCCGAAAATACGATCGTCTGATCGACGCCTCTCTCATGGTAGGTGATCTCCAAAAATGCAGATCCCAGGATATGGCCCGCATCACGGTAGGTAACATGGAGCCCCTTCTCTATCTCAACAGGAGTGTCATATTCGCAGACATACCAGTCCAGATCAAAGGTCGCCTCTATGTCCTCTTCATCATACAGTGGCAGCCTCTCCTCCTCTTCACTCCCCCGTCTCTGTGCTTTTTTGTACCTTGTTTCATAATCCTCCTTCATGATCTTGGCACTGTCAAGAAAAATGATCTCAGCCAGCTCTGCGGTTGCTTCAGTGGCATAGATCGTGCCTTTAAATCCCTCTTTGACCAGTTTGGGTATACGCCCGACATGATCCAGATGCGCATGGGTGACCAGCAGGTAGTCGATCTCGGAAGGATCAAAATGGAACGGCCCGAAGTTCCGCTCTTCTTCGGGGCCCTGGAACATACCGCAGTCTATGAGAACCCGGGCTCCTTTCTCTATCTCAAACAAATGACAGGAACCTGTCACAACCCCCGCTGCCCCATGAGAAGTAATCGTTGCCATCTTCAATCCTTTTTTATTGATATTCCATAGCATACCATATTCTTATTTTCATGTAAAATATGAGATAATAAAATAATTTATTTTTTCGTCGCTGATGCTCTTTATGGGTGTTTTACTTGCGTTGCACAGGTATGTTGCAAGCGCTATTCCTATTGTGCTCATTGGAAGCATAGCGTTCGGTGACGCACCCCAGACCCGGACGCATCACTATGAAGCTGTCCACTCTGACTTTTTTTACGGTACCGGAGAGACCGACCCTCTCAAGGAGAAACAGAGGATCGATCATTATATAAATATAGCCAATGCCTCCCCTAAAGAGATCATCGTATTGCCGAAAAACGCATTGGGCTATATCGATCAAAACGGACATTATCTCTCTGCGCAGCTACAGCCGGGCAAAAAGGTTTTGGCCGGTGCCAACCTCAAAGATCCTGAAAATGCCAGGATGTATGATAATGTGCTGGTCGAGATCACCAAGGATGGAGTGAGAACACTCTACAAACAACGCGTACCCGTCCCCATAGCGATGTGGATACCCTTTGGCGATACGGGTACCAAAGCCTACATCGACGGCGATCCGCTCATCTGCTATGATGAGCAAAAAATCGGTGTTTTTATATGCTATGAACAGCTGCTGATGTTTACCTACTTTCAAACGATGTACCATGAGCCCGATCTGCTTTTAGGCATCTCCAACCTTTGGTGGGCAAAAGGAACTTCCATCGGGGATATCGAAAAGGTCAATCTTGAGCTGTGGGGGCGGCTCTATCATCTTCCTGTGATCTTTTCGATCAACACTTAATCGTATTTTTTAACCTACATTGTGCCATGCTGAAGAGTAAAAATATACCCTAGTTGAATGACTCTTTTGCCGGTTCAACTCTTTTTGCATACATCAATAACAATATCCCGACAAAGACAATCGATGCCGTGACATAGAGTGCAGCATTATAATCACCGAAATGATCGATCAAAGCGACACTGTAGAGCGGTGCACCCACCTGCCCTATCCCGTAGGCTGCTGTCATCGCTCCCATAAGAACGACAGGGTTTTTTCCTGCCAGCTGGCCGCCGAGGTTCAAAAACAGCGCGACAAGCCCGATGAAGGTACTGCCATAGAGCGCACCGCTCAGCAAATTCAGTATTATATTTGTACTCAATGTGGGGATGAGGATCCCTACGATCTGAAGCGCCATAGCGATGATGATGACATTCACGCTGCCGTAAGAGTGGGCCCATCGCATCCAGAGTATCGAAGAGGGGATCCCGGCGATACCGACAATAAGCCACCCCAGATTCCCGTATCCCTCCAGCCCTTCGAGGGAGTTGATGATATCGGGCAAAAATGTCCCCTGGACCACAAACCCCACACCTTCGGTAAAATAAGCCAGGATCAGAAGGATCACATAGGTAGAAAAGATCGATCTTGAGAGAGGATGTTTGACCGACTCTTTTTTGACCGCTTTATCAAAAGAGAGGATATAAACAGAGTAAAAAGTCACGACAAAGGCAAAGAGAGACAAAGCAAGCCACGCTTCACTCCAGGTACTCTCTTTGAGAATCGTCTGGCTGATCAGTTCAGAGATAACAATGGAGAAACCGATGCCGCTGAAGTGTATCCCCATCGCTTTTGTTTTGCTCTCAAAATTGAGCTTCACCATCACGATGGCTCCGCCGACGATCAGGACCATCGCCGAGCCAAAGCCCGCGATCACTCTGGAGAGCAGCCACAGCGTTTCATTGGTGCTCAAAGCCAGTACCAGTGTCGTGAGGATACTGAGCACCATCCCTATCCTGAAGTATTTTACTTTGGCGTTGATATCTTTGATAAAGATAGAAAAGATAGCCCCTGCCAGATAGCCCGCAAAATTCAATGAGGCCAAAACCCCCGCATAGGAGAGCGTCAGGAAGTCTTCAAGCATAAAGGGAAGCAGTGAAGTAAAAGCGAAGCGTGCCACACCTATACCGACTACGATAGCCAGTATACCGGCGAGAAGTATGGCTGTGTTGTTGTTTTTGTCCAGAAAGTTTTTTATCATGCTGTTTTTTTCCGGGATTATAGTGACAGTAGACTTAATGCTGAGTCGTAAAATAGATTTACTAAATAAATCTGAGTGTTTCGCTGTCTAGAATATGCAGGCTATTATAT
>Ga0209206_10000137_pt1 | contig 13998 bp, 12 predicted proteins | sample ZodSprsou2mmetaG_FD_185478 | JGI IMG/M metagenome (GOLD analysis project Ga0209206, IMG submission 185478) | Hot spring sediment microbial communities from Zodletone spring, Oklahoma to study Microbial Dark Matter (Phase II) - Zodletone Spring... ...
GTATGTTTTTCATCTATCCTGAACTCTTTACTCACCGAGAGATCTACAAGAAAGTGGGAGTCAACCTCATATTGATGCTTGACATCCACATAGCGCTTGCCCAGATAACGGACGATCGGCACAAATGTGTAGCCGTCCAACTCATACTCGGCAGAGAGGTTGGCAAAAAAGAGCGGCACATCAGGGAGCTGGTTCCCTTTTGTTTGGATGTAGGAACCTACTGAAGACTCGATATCCGTTGTAAAGGCGTAATGGTTATAGGTCGCTGCACCTCTGACCAAAAGATTGGAGAGCACTCTGTAGCCTCCGCTCAGTTCAAGCCCGTAAGACTCTGCTTCCGCTGTGTTTTGCTGATAGGTATAGTCAAGCACCGGATCGTAGAAAGTACCCCCTACATTCTTTACTTTGGAGTAAAACAGTGTCGCTTCCGCAGAGAACTTTCCTTCTTCATAGGCGTAAGTGAGATCGAAATTGTCAGACTCTTCAGGTTTTAAGTCTCCCCACATTTTTTGCAGGAGTGCTTCATCTTTGCCGATCGCCGAGTAGTACTTCATCATGCTTCCGCCAAAACCGTAGGCCGGAGTATTGTAGTTGCGCCCGTAGCTTGCCTTGACAAAAGAGAAGTCATCCAGAAAATGGGTCACTCCCAGATTTGGTAAAAAAACCTCATAATCATTGGAAGGAAGCGTAAAGTCTACTGCCGAGACCTGGGAGAGCGCACTCTCATAGCTTATATCCCCTATGCCTGCGGTGTTGTAGCTGGTCAGTTTCGGCGAGCTCAGCCAAAGATATTTCAGCCCCGCATCCACGATCGTCTGGTCAAACTGCTGTTCATAGGTCAGAAACGGCGCACTGAATGTATGCCTTTCATTTGCCTTGACGATACGTTCCCACTTGATAAAGTCCATCGTCGCCGCATCGCGCAGTTTTCTGCTGGTCGGAGGTCCCGGAGGCTCATCCTCCTGATACCAGTATCCGGCTTTTATCTTCGCATTGTCAAAGGTATGTGCATACTCCAAAACTCCCCCGTAGGTATCATGGTCTACCAACCAGTCGATCACCTTATCACCGCTCCCCGAGTAGCTGTACCCCTTGTCATTCAAAAAATAGGGGCGAAAGGTCACTGAATCAGTTGAAGAAAACGGGACCTTGAGTTTCCCCAGGATCGTGTAGGTTTGAAAATCCTGCCTGTTACGGTCATAATAGCTGCTGTCAGTGGCTGCATCGCCCGTTAACTCAGTGTTGTAGTCAATATCTTTATAGCGGGAGAGATCTTTGCTTTGCTCATAGGTCAAGCCTTTGTAGTTGTGTTTCTTCTCATCGTTGTAGATCCCATAGACTTCCCATTCGATCTCCTGCTTTGATGTACTCGCGGCACCGAAGGCAAAATTTTTACGGTTGGGGGATTCCCCCTCCCCTTTGAATTTATCGGCTTTCGTAAGCGAACCGGAAACGAAAAATCTTGCCATGTCGGCGACTTCACCGCTGTCTACACGAAAATAGCTCTTCGTAAAATCGTAACTGCCCAGCGCCTGTTTGAGCTCTGCGGAAAACTTCCCGGATGGCTTTTGCAGCTTCATATCCACCATACCGTTATCGCTTCCGTACCCAAAACCGCTGTCCGCTTTGATCGCCCCTTTTTCTACACTCACACTCTGCACGTTTTCGATATCGACCATCGTAGAGAGTCCCCCGCCCGGGCCGATCCCTTTCAGAGGCAGGCCTTCCAGGGTCTCACCGATATTTCTGTCTGCTTTCCCTCGTATTTTATGGGTGATATCCATTCCGAAAGGGTCATGGGTACGGATATCCACCCCCGCTTCAAGCGAGATCGCTTTATAAGGGTTGAGGAGCTCTGCACTGCTGATCACCTCGATCTCTTTGGCATTGACTACAGATCTTGCACCGATGCTTGATGCTTCACAGACTTCTGTCTCGACCTCTATCTCTTCGAGTGCTACCCTTTTTTCTTCTGCCAGCAGCAGGGAACAACAGAGCGATGATGCCAGAAATGAGAATGCGATTTTTCTCTTTTTCATTGCACCTCCTTCTTTGATAGCAGATCATGTTTGACTTCGCTCCAAGGGTGGCGCTTGACTGCATCCATATTGGTACGGCGGTTGATCATACGGATGGAGAGCGGCTCGATCCAGTTCCAGAACTCCTCCAGGTGCCCTTGAGGAAAACCGGTCTCCTTGAGTGTTTTTTTATACATTGCCAGCCATATCTCGCGGTCATTTTCATCGATCGGTACTTTGAAGTGACGCATTCGCAAGTGCGGTTCTCCGTGAACCGAGGTAAAGACTTCGCCCCCGCCGAGTGCTTCAACGAAAAAATCTGCACTCTTGTCAACTGCCATTTTAAATGCCTCTTCATTTGCCGGGAAAAGCTTGCCTACCTTTGTTTTGAGCAAAAGTTCGTGGTGGTACCATACCATCCCACGAATTTTATCTTCGCCGAGTGCCTTGAAGATCCTGTTGGAAGGGAAAGGCACCGGCGGATAGATAATATCGATCATCGAATCGACTACGCGTATCTCTTCCCCTCCAAAGCGTGCTGTTCTCCCCTCGCGAAGTATCTGATTGACCTGTGTAAATGAATTGATCCTGCCGTTTTGGCAACTGTTGTTTTCTCTGTTGTTTTGCATCTTTTCTCCTTTTTTATTTAATGATATGCACCCAAAAACCGCTCTCGTCGTCAATCATCTTTGACTGAGCCGCCGGCAGCGCTTCCAATATAGCTGGCAATGCCTCCTGATAGAGGCGTACTTTGTCCTGAAAAGGGCGGCGCCACTCCTTATTGCGTTTATTCATCGTCTGTACGATCTCATCACGCAGTGCTACACTGCCAAAACCGCCACCGATATAGGCATGGCCGCCTTCTTTGAGCACACGGACTATCTCCCGGTAGGCCCTCTCCCAATCGTTCCAGAAAGGGACCGAACCCCTGCTGACCACAAGGTCCATCGTAGCATCATCCAGTGCAAGCCTGGAGATATCGCCCACCAGGAAATCACTCCGCCCAATCAGTGCTTCTTTCTCGGCATAATCCCTGGAGCGCGCGATCATCTCGGGTGAGTGATCCAAAAAAGTGATATGCAGGCTGCTCATCCCCGCTATCGCACGCCCCAAAGCGCCTGTACCGCATCCCACATCCAGACAATGCCCCTCTTTTTTCCCTGTTCTTGCGACGATCTGTCCGGCGATCACGGGGTAGATCGGTGCAAACACTTCACGGACGATACGGTCATACCCCTGCGGGTCACCTCCCCCCGGATATCTTTTTTTTACCTCCATTGTTTCCTCCTTTCTTCTATTTATGGTTGTTGTAGTTTGTAAAAAATATCTTCTCAAAACGCGCTTTTTCCTCTTCCGGCGAAACCTCTAAAAGCTCCGGATAAAAAGTGTGTATCAACCATCTGATCCCGAGAAGCCGCATAAAAGAGGGTGGCCGTGAAATGTAGTTAAAAGGTGTTGAGGGCACAAGATAGACCTTTTTGTTACGCACGGCACGAAGATGTTGGAAGTGCGGGTTTTTCCCGATCCCCTCTGCAAAAAGCGGTTCCATCGCGACGATCACATCGGGATCCGCCATCACGACACGCTCCGCGCTCATCTTTTCCATCCCGTAGTTTGAGCTCATCTGACAATCCAGGGCGTTCTCTGCTCCGCTGTAGCGGAACGGTTCAAGATGGAACGATCCCCTGCACTCGCTGAAGAGCCCGTCCGCCCCCTCGGCGAAGTAGTAACGCACCGGCTTGCGCTGGGCAAGCTTTTCCTGAAGCGCATCGATCAATGAAAGGGTCTCACGGGTATACGCGACAAGCGCTTCGGCCCGTTTTGTGTTTCCCGTCAGTTTGCCGTAGAGCTCAAACTGGCCCACCAGATCCTTGATGGAATCATTGCGGACCATCAGCACGGGAATCCCTAGTTTTTCAAGCTTCTGCACGATCTTATCAGCACCGTTCATCCGCCCCCACATCATGATCACATCGGGTTTTGACTCCGCAATCACCTCAAAATTTGGCCGCATCCCCTGTCCGAAAAAACCGCCCGCCACGGGTCTGTCATACGCTTCGCCCACATACGGTTTCTGCTGCTCGCTCCAGGGCATATTCAGCGCAGCGATCACACCCGGGTCGAAGGCCAAAAGACTCATGGTCAGTGGCGGTGAAGCGGCATAGATCTTTGTGACCGCTTCAGGAATCTCTACCTCCCTTCCGTAATCATCTGTGATAACCCTTGCTTCAAGCCCAAGCGTCAGTAAAACTCCTATAACAATGAAGATCCTCATCCTCTTCCTCCTTTATATATATTGTTATATAACGATATCCAAAAAAATTCTTCCTACCTGAAAACAGGAACACAGCGCTTATGGAGACCATGTGTAATGATCTCGGCGTTGATCCCGTAAACACGCTTGATCATATCGCTGCGGATCACCTCTTCGGGCGCTCCGTCCGCTATGATCACGCCCCCGTTCATCACTACCACACGGCTGGAAACAAGGAGTGCATGGTCGGGGTAGTGTGTTGTTTTCAAAAAGGTGTACCCCTCTTTTGCAAGCGAACCGATCAGTTCCAACAAACGGATCTGATTACCGTAATCAAGTCCGTTTACCGGTTCATCCATGATAAAAACATTCACCTCCTGTGCAATGGCACGCGCCAAAAGCACAAGCTGTTTCTGTCCGCCGCTGAGCTGTCCGAACGGGCGGTTTTCCAGCTCTGCTATCCCTACTCTGCGCAAAGCAGCGGAAGCGACCTCATAATCTTTGTTTGAAGGCGAAGCAAAAAAACCGAGCTTTGAGACCCGCCCCATCACCACCATCTCCAATACCGAATAGCCAAAAGGGACATGATGGTACTGGGGGATATAGGCGATATGCGCAGCGATCTCTTTGTGGGAATACTCTCTCAGGCTTCTCCCCGCTATCCTGATCTTATCCTCCCCGTCCAAAAGCTTGAGTATCAGCCTGATCAGGGTACTCTTCCCGCATCCGTTCGGCCCCAGCAAAGAGACCACTTCTCCCCTGAATAGCGAAAGATCGATCCCTTCGAGCACTTTATGTTTTTTATAGGCGAAATGAAGATCCTTCACTTCTATCATTGGTTCTAGTTCCATGCTGCCCTCGCATTTTTCAATACTATAATAAAGATAGGAATCCCTATCAGTGAAGTCAGTATCCCGATCGGGATCTCAACAGTGAGTGCCAGACGCGACACCGCATCCGCAGCAAGCAAAAAAGCGCCGCCGACGATTGCGCTCAGCGGTACCAAAAGCTTGTGCGAAGGTCCTATCGCCATACGGATGATATGGGGGATGATCAGCCCTACCCAGCCGATGATCCCCGCCATCACCACCGCCAAAGAGCTGGCGAGCGTGGCTAAAACGATCGCGATGATACGGATCAGCCCTACATTTACCCCCAGCGCTTTTGCCTCTTCATCACCCAGGCTGAGAAGATCAAAGTATTTACTCATAAAGACCATCCCCGCAATACTCATCAGGATCGGAACAGCCACCAGAAGCACTTCATCCAGCTGCGCCATGGAGAGTGACCCCATCAGCCAGTAGACGATCGCCGGCAAGGTGCTGTAGGGGTCTGCCACATACTTCACCACAGAGAGCAGCGAGGTAAACAACGAGCCGCTGATCACTCCGCCAAGTACCAGCATCACGGTCGAACGCGAATTGGTCACCATCGATCCTACCAGCACCGCAAAGCCCACTGCGATAAAACCGAAAACAAATGCCATCACCTGCACCACCAGCCAGTTCTCGCTCACCAGCATCCCGCAGGCCGCCCCAAAGGATGCGCCGGCAAGTACCCCCAAGATACCGGGTGAAACCAGTGGATTCACAAACATCGCCTGAAAGACCGCCCCGCTTGTCGCCAATGCCGCGCCGATCAGTATCGCCAGCAGGATGCGCGGCAGACGGATCTCCGTAATAATGTTATGGATAAGCTCCAGATTATATGACGCATCTACGGGCGTAGAGAATATCAGGTTGTTCATATACGCACGAAATACCTCTAAGCTTATGGGGTACTGCCCCCAAAGGAGGGAGAAGAGCGCAAGAAAACCCAAGATCACTATTCCCGCCAGGATATATCGGCTCTCTTTTCCGACCATTCTCATTCCTAATACTTCAGAGTGACACTGAAGAAGACCATACGCGGTGTCCCTGTCTGATAGGTGCTTGAGGTAGCAGATGCTGCAAGCACGTTATCGGGCGTATTGATCGTTGAAATATACTTTTCATCCGTAAGATTCGTCGCCGTCAGACGGAAGAGCGTATTTTTTGAACCCAGGAAGTTTTGTGCCCTATAGGAGATATCCAGATCTGCCACGGCAAAACCATCCACCTTTTGCGTATTCTCCACATCCCCATAGCGGCTGGATGTATAACGCACGCTTGGGGTGAAGGTCCAATTGTCCAGATAGTACGAGAGGGCTCCTGTTGCCATGATCTTCGGTGCATCCGGAAGCTGATTGCCCTTGATATCGCTTGTAGCGGTTGCACTCGTCGCAAAATCCTGATCAAAAGCGTAGCGGTTATAGGAGAGTCCCACCATAAAGTCCAGATCATCATTCATGACACCATATGCCGAGAACTCCGCCCCGTACCCCAATGCATCGCCCAGGTTGGCGGGGTAGCTTACCTCCAAATCCCTATCGTAGATATTTGCCTGCTTGTTGCTTACAAAAGAGACAAAAAGACTCGGATGGAGCGTCACCGCTCCGACGGTTATTTTATATCCCAGATCGACATTATCCGAGGTCTCCAGCTCCAGATCGCTCCAAAGCTGCTGCAGCGTGATCCCCTTGCCTTTGAAATTTGCATAGTTGCTTGTATAGGTCGGATAGAGGTTCACATCAAACCCGTAGGTACGCGAATAGTCAAGATAGACGGCGCTCCTCTCATCAAGCTTGTATGCCAGATAGACGGACGGCAGCCAGGTTTTGAAGGTTTTTTCTTCGACGCTCCCCCACGGATCAAATGTCGATGTAGCGATAGCCGTCTCATAATCGAGGCTGGTATTGCTGTCCGTCAGATAGTTTCTGATCGGACTGAGTTGAAAGTTCTGGTACTGCAGACCGGCAGAGTAGATGAAGTTCTCCGCCTCTCCGCTTACCTCCACGAACGGAGACTGCAATTCATGGTGCTCCACCTCTGCCAATGAGGCATATTTTTTAAAGAAAAGCCCCCCGTTTGCATCCACCCCGTACATACGTCTATCCGTTGGAGGCCCGGGAGGAAGCTGCTTGTGGTACCAGTACCCTGCTTTGGCTTTGAGCGCCTTGCTGAAGCGGTGTTCATACGCCGCAACGGCACCGTAAAGATCATGATCCATCTTCCAATTGATCACGCCCTGTTTTGCCGGTGTCGCATCAAATTTTGAAAAGAAGATCTCCCCCTTATCCTGTTTATAGTAGGGCTTGAATGTGATCGTGTCATCAGGGCTTGCTTTGTAAACCATATCAGCAAAGATATTGGTCGTCAGAAAATCCTGCTTGTTAAAATCATAATAATCCACATCGTTTGCCGATGTCGGTCTGGTTGTTTTGAAGTCTTTGTCAAAATAGGTATCAAGGTCCTGTATCTGGGCATAGCTCAGAGCGTCATAGTTGTGGTGTTCATCGCTGTTCCGGATGGCATAGAGACTTGCTTCAAAACGCTCGTTTGGCTATAGGAGAGCCCCACCATGCCGTTGACCCTTTCCAGGTCGCCTTCTCCTTTGTATTTATCGTTCGAGAGAAGAGAGAAGGAACCGAAAGCAGCAAAATCCCCAATCTTCCCCGTATCAAAACGCAAAAACGACCTTTTGAAATTTTCCGTACCAAACGACTGTGACAGGATCGCTCCGGCCTCTTTTTTGGGGTCAAGAACATTCAGATCCACTTTTCCGATCAGGCTTGAAAATCCTAGGTTTTTATCTACCGGCAGGTACCCTTTCAGCAGATCGATCGAAGCAGTATTTTCCATATCAAGCATATATTTTCCGCCACCCGGATTTGAAGAGAGCGGCATGCCGTTGATCATATAGACGCCTCCCGGCCCCGATTGGCTCTTCCCTCGGATACGGATCGGGTCGTGGAATGAAGGTTCATTGGACCCCGCCGTATCTGCCGGGGTAAAATTCACCGACGGGGAGAAAGCGATCACCGTGTAAGGGTTCATATTGGCATGGCTGGAAAGTGTTGCAATACTTTTGGAGGTAAAGTGCTCACTGTTGTCAGTTCTGGAGAGGTTATACTCCTCCAGGAAAAAGGGATCTCCCTCTTCCATGGCTTCGTTGACTACGATCGATTCTATGCTTATTGGATTTGCCGTCAGTGTCGCTGTTGTGACAAGAGACAAAACGATACCTCTTTTCTTCATTCTATTCTTCTCCTAAAATTTTTTGTATCTCTTCGTCTGTCAGTTCTACATTCAGAAAGAGCTTGTAAAACTTTTTGATCTGCGCATTGATATCTGCTCTATACGCTTCGGGGTGAAAGTGGTGTGCCAGCCACTCTATCCCTATGATACGCATAAAAGAGGGCGGCCTGTCGATCCAGTTAAAGGGTCTGTTGGGAACCAGATAGACCTTTTTGTTTTTTACCGCCTTCAGGTGCTGCCAGAGCGGGTTTGACACGATCTCGTTATACACCAGCCTGTTTTGTGCGATGATCACTTCCGGGTTGTATCCCAAAAGCGTCTCGAACGTAATGTGCTCCAGGCCGCGGAGATTGCTCTGGGTACATTTGTGCACATTCTCTCCCCCTGCGTAGTTCAGCGCTTCGACATGAAAGGAGTCATCGCATTCGGTCGCAAGTCCGTCTACCCCCTCAGCGTAGTAGTACCGTGTCGGCTCAGTCCCTTCAAGCACTTTTTTGACATACGCCATACGCTCTTTTGTGTATGAGCTCAGCTGCTCCCCCCTCTCCTTTTCACCGATGGCTTCCGTGGCAAGAAGGATGGAAGAGGCCATAGTGTCTATCTTGCGGAACGGAAGCGTAAGCGTAGGGATCTTTGTCTTTGCGATCTCCTGCGACACCTTTTCATGCAGATAGTCATCCTCCCAGACAAGTATCAGGTCCGGATCGTACTTCAGGATCGTCTCCACGTTCATCCCCGCTCCTGTACTATGAAACGTCCCTATCACCGGAAGCTCCAAGAACGTTTTGTTCAAATAGCGCTCATCCGCATCATTGTTCAGGTTTTTCGCCTCAAAGTTCAAACCGGCCATCTTCTGCGGATTGATCGCATACAGAAGATAGTTCATCGGCGGTGATGAACCAAACACTTTTTGAGGCTGCTCATTGACAGATGCTGCATGCAATGAGAGATTCAAAACCGCTAAAAATAAAAAAATCCTTTTCGTAAACACTCTGTTCTCCTTATAATGTGTTAAAAGCGTATGCAAGCGAGATTCCAGGTTGTATCTCTTTTGACCATTTTTGGCATCTGCCACATATTTTTGATATCGATTTTAAAGAAACTTTTCCCCTCTGTATATTACAATATATAACGATAGTGAAAGCGTATCGTTATATAAACTTATAAACAACGAATTGTATAAAATTATTCTTAAATTTAATCGAACATGTTTTTCTGCCCGGTATCCCTTCTCTCAAGGGCTATTTTTCCTTTCAGCAGTTGTTCATCCTCTGAGCACGGAATCACGAATCCAAACCTGCAATAGAGGGGAGAAGTGTGAATAGCTTAAAAAAAGAAGCCCAAGTCATGCAAGATACTGATATAATACTCCTATGAAGATAGGTACAGACATTATACAGATAGAGCGTGTACGCAAGATGATCGAAAAGTACGGCGTGAAGTTCCAGGAGCGCTTTCTCAGCGATTCTGAGATCGATACATCCAGAAGAGTGGAGTCCGTTGCCGGACTCTGGGCAGCCAAAGAGGCCATCGCCAAAGCATTGGGATGCGGGATAGGCGCAGAGCTCTCCTTTCATGATATTATCATCTATAAAGACCCGAAAGGTGCGCCGCACTTCAGGCTCTCCCCTCAGGCACAGGCACGGCATCAGATCAAAAATTCATCGCTTTCTATCAGCCATGATGGCGGCTTTGCCATATCCATCGTAGTTATAGAGGTATAAAAAACGAACGAAAAACCAGGAGAATAGAATGAAAGTGATCGTAACCCTACTCTTGACACTCTTTATCGCAGGCTGCAGCACCAGCCAGCCGCAAAAAGTCACTCCCAAAGTGATAGAGACAGAAAAGCCCCAGACGCAGAGTGCCCAAAAGTATACTCCCCCTGCTCCACCTAAAAAGTCTTTTAAGCCCAAAGAGGTAAAAACCGACAACTATACCTCAGAGTATATGTATCCTTCGAACAAAGTGCAGCCCAACCCGGTCAAAAAAGAAGAGAAAACGGAACAGAATACCGCCGGCGACACGATGACAAAAGAGGAGTGTATCGCAATGGTCGGAGAAGAGAAGTTTGAAAAGTATACCGAGATGTTCTCAGGCGAAGCAGCTGCGATCAAACGATGCACACTGATTAAAGCGATGCAAAACCACTAAATGTGTCATGCATCAGCTCAAAAGTTTTACTTTCTGAAGTGCACCATTTTAAAGCGGTCACCCATCATCGTGGGAGCGATCAGCGTCTTGATCTTATCCGCCTCCCTGACATAGGCTGCCTTGTCCGCCTGCTTGGAAAACATCTCCAATATATCGATCAATCCGAAACGGATCAGCGCTCTTGCCTGTGTCTCGTATGCCTCTTCGGCAAAACCCGCAGCCTTAAACGCCTCTATCACATGCCCAAAGTTCACATCATAGGTGATATCGTCTTTCCGGTAAGCGTCGGCAAGCTTCAGTTCTTCATCAAAGAGCGGAAAGGTTTCATGTTTTCTGTAGACCCGGATGGAGAAGTCATTGCGGACATATTTCTCCCCGTAGTCAAAACTGACAAAATCGCACTTCTCTATCCCCCCGGCCATCGCCTTGGCAAAAGCCTCATACCCTACAGCGACCTCACCCTGTTTCAGATAATATTTCTGAGCCCATTGCAGCAGCTTCTCAGGCGCCTCTTCCCAGCTTATCGTATGATCGTCAACGACTGCGATCTTCCCATCCTTCAGGAGTTCGCAGGGAAACGCATCAAAGATCTCATTGGCCACCACAAAGGCATAGTCTGCTTTCACGTCACTCATATCATGAAAGTGTGTGATCTGGATATCCTCACCGAAACGCTCTTTGATATACTCAAGCTGTGCTTTCTGAACTTCAGGTTGACGCTCTACGATACCGAACTTCAGCGTTTCGACCAAACCAGGATCGCAGGTATAGAGCCACTGGATCATATCGCAGAGCAGATAGCCCTGATGCGCCCCTACCTCGATCAGCCATCCGTTACGGTCCGCCTTGCCTTCGCTCAAGAGCCTGTAGAAGTGGTTGGCGATACTCGCACCGAAAAACCTGCTGGTGCTGACGGCGGTATAAAAATCCCCGCTTTTCCCAATCGCTTTGAACGTTTTATAATACCCGTCCTCCCCGTAGAGCCACTCATCCATATAGGCACTGAAACGCATTACTCTGCCATCCTTGCATAGAGCTTCAGCAACTCTATCTGCTTATCGATGGCATAGATCTTTTGGTCAAGTTTTCGGATCTGGAGTGCGTTTTGCATCACTTCCGCATCCAGAGAGGTCTTCTCCCCTGCTTTCGCTAAATTGCTTGTCACTTCATAAAGACTCTCATAGAGTTTCTGATCTTCGCGCGCCAATACGATCTTTCTCTCCAGGATCTCAAGGTTGCTGAGGGTCCACTCATACTCCTGCTCCACGGTCTCTTCGCGATCCAGTACCTGCACCTCAGCCTGAAGTTTCGCTACCTTGCTCGCCTCGATATCGTCAAAGGTGTTGATATCCAACGGCATACTGACAGAAAGTCCATAACTATAATATTTCTCTTTCAAATTAGGATTTTGAAAAAGTGGGTTAATATCTCCATCTGTATACTGTCCATTAACACTTACTGTCGGGAGATACTTCGCCCATGTCATCTTCTGGTTATGGCTCTTCTCCAGTGCTTTTTGCCTGTCTCTTTGCAGTTCAAGGTTCGCCTCTTTGTAGGTTTGCTTGTTGACAAGCTTCAGGGTGGGAAGCTTCAGGGTGTCAGGATCTTTGTCGCTGAGGAGTGAAAACTGTTGCTGGTATGCCCGCAACCCAAGCTCCAGCTCGAGCAGCGTGGTCTCATCCTGACTTTTTTTCAGCATCGCCTGGTCCAGGAAACTGCTGTCAAGCAGCCCTGCATTGTAACTGTCGCGCTTCTGGCGGATATCGATCTTGTCATTGTTGATCTGATAGTGCATCTTGTTTTGCTGGAGCCTGTTTTTATGGATATTGAAGAGGGTCGTGACCGCGTCAGTGATCATCATCCGTCTTTGAAGATTGATCTCTGCACTGTTGGCCTCTCGCAATGCCTCGGAGTACTTCATCGCATAGTAGATACCGCCCGAACGGAAGATCGGCTGATCGATACTCACAGTGAAGTTTTCAGTAATAATCGTACCCGTCTTGAATTGCTCATTAAAATTTTTACTATATCTCAGCATCACAGGATTGATCCAGCTTTTATATAGCTTGTCGCTCTCCAGCTCATTGGTCTGCATCTGATAATCAAAGATCATCGATTTCTTGGTAGAGAGGATTTCTCCCAACTCATCCGCATAAGAGAGCATCGATACTCCCGCCGCCAGTAACACTATTCTCATTATGCTTTGTTTCATCTGTAAATCTCCTTTTTACTGAGCAACATCTCTTCTCTTTCGTGGCTATATTTTCGTTCTGACACCCTACATACCTCTATTTTGGTGCGTGGCTACGCACCCTACGCGCTTTTTACTTTTTAATTTTTAATTGCAACTTACCTTCTTCAGTGCGGACTCCAGGCGCTTGAACCCTTCATCCATCTCTGACCTGGTGATCGTGATGCTGGGCAGGAAACGGACCGTGTTGCGTCCCGCTTTCAGGATCACCAATCCCTCCTTCATCGCACCTTTGATCGTTGCAGCCTGAATCTCCGCAGATCTTGCACGCAATCCTCTCATCAGCCCGATACCTACCTCTTTTTCAAAGAGGTTTTCATAACGCTTGGCGATATCCTGAAGCTTCTCCTCGAAGTAGAGCAACGCTTCAGCTACAGCACCGCTCTCATGGTACGCCGAAAGGATTTCCAGTACCGCCAGCCCTGCAGCCGTGCTCAGATAGTTTCCTCCAAAGGTGCTGCCGTGGTCACCCGGGACTAGAAGCTCCTTGTGCTTGGTCATCACTGCACCGATCGGCACTCCGCCGCCCAGTCCTTTAGCCAGCGTGATGATATCCGGTTCGATCTCATAAAGGTTGGATGCAAGGAACTCGCCGGTACGGTAGACACCCGTCTGCACCTCATCCACGATCAGCAAAATGCCTTTCTCCTTGAGGTGTGCGGCAAGTTTTTGGATCTCCTCTTTCTCGAAAGGCTGGACACCGCCCTCTCCCTGTACCAGCTCGATCATCACCGCTACGGTCTCTTCATCGATCGCTCTGTAGACTGCTTCGATGCTCTTCTCATAGCTGAAACCCTCAGGATAGGGTGAGAAGTTCGGTGTATGGAAACTCTCCTGCCCCGTCGCCTTCACTGTCGTGATCGTACGTCCGTGAAACGAGTGCTCAAGCGTGATCACTTTGTAACGCTTATTCTCAAATTGCGTCTCACCGTACTTGCGGGCGATCTTGATCGCCCCTTCGTTCGCTTCCGCACCCGAGTTGGCAAAGAATACACCCATATCATATCCGCTGAGTTGTACCATTTTTTCTGCCAGTTTTGCCTGCGGTTCGATCACCTGGAGGTTTGAGATGTGGATGATGTTCTTTGCCTGGTTGCAGATCGCCTCAACCAGCTTGGGGTGGTTGTGCCCTACAGAGTTTACCGCGATACCAGCACCGAAATCGATATAGTCTCTTCCATTCTCGTCGTAAAGTGTAGCCCCTAC
>Ga0209206_10000138_pt1 | contig 13973 bp, 17 predicted proteins | sample ZodSprsou2mmetaG_FD_185478 | JGI IMG/M metagenome (GOLD analysis project Ga0209206, IMG submission 185478) | Hot spring sediment microbial communities from Zodletone spring, Oklahoma to study Microbial Dark Matter (Phase II) - Zodletone Spring... ...
ATGACCTTGCCCTTGGGCGTGAAGACGTAGATCTCCTCCGGGATGAGGTTCGTTTGCAGCGAGCGGAGGAATTCCTGGGGGTTCTTCTTCTCCTCGAACAGCGCCGCCATCTCCCTGAGCCAGTGGAGCCGCCGGTCCTCGCCCGCGGGCGTGGACGCCGCCTCGTCCTTGTACCGCCAATGGGCGGCGATGCCGTTCTCCGCGAGATCGTGCATCTCGCGCGTCCGGATCTGGATCTCGAACATCTTGCGGCCCTCCGTGATGACCGTCGTGTGGAGGGCCTGATAGAGGTTCGGCTTGGGCATGGCGACGAAATCGCGGAAGCGCTGCGGGAGGTGGGGCCAGCGCTGGTGGATGATGCCCAGGATCGCATAGCAGTCCTTGACCGACCCGGTGATGACCCGGAGAGCCAGGAAGTCGAAGACCTGGTCGAAGCCGATGTCGCGCTTCTTCATCTTGCTCCAGACGCTGTAGGGCCTCTTGACGCGCGAGAAGACCTCGGCCGGCAGGCCGTTGGCCGCGATGAGCTCCTCGAGCGCCTTCGTCATGGCCTCGAGGTCGGCCTCGGCGGCCTTTCGTTGCGGCTCGACAGCCGCGGAGATCTTGGCGAACTCCTCGGGGGCGACATAGCGGAACGAGAGGTCCTCCAGCTCGGCCCGGATGCGGCCCATGCCGAGCCGGTTGGCGATGGGCGCGTAGATGTCGAGGGTTTCCCGGGCGATCTGGCGCTGCTTGGGCTCGTCGAGATGGCGGAGGGTCTTGAGGTTGTGGACCCGGTCGGCCAGCTTGATGAAAATGACCCGGATGTCGTCGGTCATGGCCAGGATGATCTTGCGGAGGGTCTCGGCCCGGCGCACCTCGGGGGAGACCTCCTGGACCCGGCTGATCTTGGTCACGCCTTCGACGAGGTCGGCGACCTCCGGGCCGAACCCTTCCCGGATCGCGGCCGGCGTCATGTCCGTGTCCTCGAGGACGTCGTGCAGGAGGGCGGCGACCAGGGTCGTCTTATCGAGCCTCATGTCGGCTAAATAGCCGGTCACCTCGAGGGGATGGCTGAGGTAAGGCTCCCCGGAGCGGCGGACCTGTCCTTTGTGGGCCTGTCCCGCGAAGACATAGGCTTTGCGGAGAGCCCCGATGTCCTTCTCCGTGATGTACGAGGAGGCCTTTTCGACGATATCGTCAAACCGGACCATGGCCGCGGCCACCCCCTTGGTCGATGATCCACCGGGCCGCTTCGAGGACGCCGGCGGCCGTGTGGGCCGCGCGGACGCCGCGGGCGGCGAGCGCGGCCGTCGCCGAACGGCCGTAGCCCGTCAGAACGAGGACGGGGGTGGCCCCGACGTTCAGTCCGAACAGGATGTCGGCGGGCTTGTCCCCGACCATGAATGACGCCGTAAGGTCGAGGCCGAGGTCGCGCGCGGCCCGAAGGCCCAGGCCCGGCGCCGGCTTGGCGCAGGCGCAACGGCCGTCCCCGGCGGCCGGGACGTGGGGGCAGGCGTAAAGGCCGTCGAGGGACGCGCCCAGGCGGGCGAACTCCTCCCGGAAGCGCAGGTGCAGGGCGTCCATCTCGGAAGCGTCGAAATAACCCCGTCCGACGCCGGATTGGTGGGTCACGACGACCGCGGCGAAGCCGGCCCGCTTCAGCAGCCGGACGGCCTCGATGGCCTCCGGGTAGATGTGGACCTGGCGGAAGTCGGCCGGATAGCCGGTGTCTTCGTTGAGGGTCCCGTCGCGGTCGAGGAATACGGCCCTGCGCTTCGTCATGGCAAACGTTCGCCGGCGGCGCAAAACTCCGGGCAGCCGGCTAAGAGGCGGGCTTGTCCGCCTTGTCGGGCTTGGTCTTCGCGCCGTCGCCGGAGCCCGACGGCGTCCCGGCCCCGGCCTCCGTCTTGGCCCTGCCGTCCTGTCCCGGCTTGGCCGGCTGAGCGCCCTTCTTGGCATAGTCGGTGACATACCAACCGTTGCCCTTGAATTGGAGGGCGGGGGGAGAGATCCTTTTGACCATCGGGCCGCCGCAGAGGGGGCATGTCTCGAGCGGCTTGTCGCCGGCCTTTTGCAGGAGCTCGCAGACCTCGCGGCATCGGGTGCATTGATATTCATAGAGGGGCATGGTCCGATCTCCGGAAACAAAAGTCTATTATAGCAGAATTCGCCTCCGCTATCCCGAGGCTACTCGTGAAAGACGATGGCTTCGAAGACGGACAGCTTGGCCCCTCGGCGCCAGGCGTCGCGCGGCAGACCGGCCTTGACGCAGCATTCCCCCAGGAAGGTCTCGCGGTCCCAGCCGTGCTCGACCGGCACCTGAGGCAGGAGCAATCCCCTGCGGTCGTCCCGTTCGACGATGAGGCCATGGGTGCCGACCTTGACGCGGCGGGGATCGTCGATCTCCCGGGGCAGCGTCAGGACCGAGATCTCCACGCGGAGCTCCCGGAGCTCCGCGGCTCTGACGGGCGGGAAGCGGGGATCCTCGGTGGCCGCGTAAATGGCCGCCCGGACGACGGCCTGGCCGAGCGGCAAGGTGGGCTCGATGAGGCCGATGCAGCCGCGAAGCTCGCCGGACCGCCGGAGCGTCACGAAAGCGCCGCGGAAGGCCCGGAGCTTGTCCTTGCCCGAGAGGTCCTCGATCTCGACTCGCCGGGCCAGGAACTCCTTGATCGCCGCCCTGGCCAGCCTCAGGAGCTCGGCCTTCTCCTCTCGGTCCAAGCTGAAAGCCTCCTGGACCGGCCCGGCCCCCGCGCGCACCGCGGCGGCCAGGTAGCCGACGACGGGGCCTCCGGACCCGGACGAGTCCGTCCGGGCCAGGAGCTCGACCTCGGGCCGGCCGATCTTGTCGGCCAGAAGGAGGACCGCGGCGACGGCTCCGCCGCCGCACATGATGTTCTCGCCGGCCTCGACCTTGCGGATGATCGTCTCGATCCTCAGGTCCTCGATGAGCGAGGCCGTGGCCGCGTCCGTGGCCCGGGCTTTGTCCTTCGGCAGATAGTGAGAGAGGTCGGTCGAGGCGATGACCACGACGTTCTTGCCCCGGCAGGCCCTGGCCAAGGCCGCGGCCAGGGTCCGGATGGTCGACCGCGATTGGTCGCCCATGACGATGGGCACGATGGCCGCGCCCGGCAGGGCCCTCTGGACGAAGGGGACCTGGACCTCGACCGAGTGTTCCTCGGCGAAAGCCTGGGGCTTGAAACGGAAGCCCGAGGCCTTGGCGATCGCGCCGGCCAGGTCCGCGTCGACGCGGGCGACGCCGAGCGGGGTCTCGAATCCCCCCTCGGGCCAGATCGAGGCGCCCTCGAAGGCGACCCGGTGGGAAGGCCCGATGATGACCGCCGTTTCGACGCCGCGGCCCCGGACGAGGGCGTAGGAGGCGGCCGCGGTCCGGCCCGAATAGACGTACCCGGCGTGGGGGACGATCAGGCCGACGATGCGGCCCGCCCGGGGCGGGGCCTCGGGCCGTGACGCCGCGGCGGAGTCCAGATAGCCGTCGATGTCGGCCGCCAGGCGGGCCGGATCGGCGGGATAGAATTGGCCGGCGAAAACGGCCGGTCGGACGCCCTGCCCGGCCGCCGACGACGGGAAGAAGACCGCCAGAGCGGCCAGGGCAAGAAGGGCTCGAGACATGATCGTTCTCCGCGGCGGGTCCCCGGCCCCCGCACTCTCAATATATCGGCGGCCGGTCGAAAAATCAATCGAATCAGGCCCGGGCCGATTGACATTTCGGCGCGTTTCCATAAAATAGGGAGAGGGAAGGTTCCGATGAAAGGCTTCTTCAAATTCCTGTTGGCGATGCTGACGCTGGGCACGGCGTTTTTCCTTGGCCAGTATTACGGGAAGGAAACGGAGAAATCCAAGATCCCGATCTTCCAGGACGATTCCGAACGCCCCGAGTGATCCGTCCGAGCCCGGTCCGGTATAGAGCGCGGAGGGCCCTGAGATGAAGTGGAGCGTGACCGGCATCCTCATCCTTTTCGCCGCGTTCATCGCGCTCCTCATCTTCAGCCCGAACCTGTCCTGCTTCGGCCGGCGCATCAAGTCGCCCTTCTATCCCCTCTTCCGGAAGAGGAAGCGCAAGGTCGAGAAGCCGCCCCCCAAGACCGAAGACTATGGGTTCCATTAGACCGGCCGCCCCTGGCCGGCTGCTGCTCGCCGGAACCCTCCTCGTCGGGACCTGGCTCGCGGCCTGTGTCCGCAAACCGCCCGTTCTGATCCCCCCGGCGGGAGGCGTCGAGGCCGTCGAGGGCTTCGGCTCGGCCGCCATCGCGGGAGCCGAGGCCTCGATCAAGGGCAAGTTCGGGTTCGTGTTCCGGCGCCCGGACCTGGGCCGGATCGAAGCGGTCGATCCGATCGGCCGGACGTCCTTCTTGATCCTTTGCCGGGACGGCCGGGCCTGGTTCGTCCTGCCCCGGCGCAAAGTCTACGCCGAGGATGAAGCCGCCGCGGTCATGGAGAGGGTCCTCGGCCTCGCGCTCCTCCCGGACGAGGCGATCCGTCTTCTTTCGGGGACCTGGGGCCCCGGGAGCGATGGCGAGGAGGGCGGCTGGCAGGTCGAGGCCGACGAGCGGGGACGGACGGTCCGCGGCGTCCATGGCGACTTCGCTTTCACGGTCCGCCGTCACTTCCCCGGCGCCGGCGTCCCGAGGGAGATCGGCGTCGAAGGGCCGGGGGCCTCGGGACGGGTGAAAGTGCTCAAGCTCGGCTTCAATCCTCCGCCCCGGACCGGGATCTTCGACGTCTCCTTCCTCCGGGCCTATGGTTTGAAGACCTGGGACGAGCTTCTGGAGCTGCTGGACCGATGATCGTCAGGGCTTTCGCCAAGATCAATCTTGGCCTCGAGGTCGTCGGCGGAAGGCCGGACGGCTATCATGACATCCGGACGCTGTTCCAGACGGTCTCCCTCGCCGACGAGCTCGCCTTCGAGGCCGCCCCCGACGGAGCGCTCGACCTTTCGGGCGACGATCCGGCCATCCCGTGGGACCGGACGAATCTCGTCCATCGCGCCGCCGTCCTGCTTCGCGAGAGGACGGGCTCGGACAGGGGCGCACGGATCGCCGTCCGGAAAGCCATCCCCGCCGGCCGAGGTCTCGGCGGGGGGAGCTCGGACGCGGCGGTGACGCTCCGGGCCCTCAGCGAACAGTGGGGCCTGGGCTTGGGGAGGAAAGACTTGGCTCCTCTCGCCCGCCGCCTCGGGGCCGATGTACCCTTTTTTCTCGAGGGCGGTCTCTGCCTCGGGGAAGGCATAGGCGACAGGCTGACCCCTCTGCCCGACCTCTCGTCCCTGGCCTGCCTGCTCGCCTTCCCGCCCTATCCGATCGCCACGCCGACCATCTACGCGGGCCTGGACGCCTCCTTGACTTCCCCCATGAAAGAAAGTAAAATTATGCGCTTTCTGGAGACCGGAGACTTCGGACTCCTGGAGAACGACCTGGAGCGCGTCATTTTCAGGGCCCATCCCGAGCTCGCGAGTTGGACACGATCCTTCCGGGAAGAGGGGGCCCTCCTGTCCCAGGTCAGCGGTTCGGGCTCGGCCGTCTACGGCCTGTTCCCGGACACGGCGAGCGCGGATGAGGCGCGGAGGAGACTCCCCGGCACATGGAACGCCCGTCTCGCGGCTACCCTGCCGCGGGCGAGCTATTGGGCCCGGCTCGGCGCTGGGGCGTAGCCAAGCGGTAAGGCAACGGACTTTGGCTCCGTCATCGGAGGTTCGAATCCTCCCGCCCCAGTTCGGACGATATATGGCGAGGAAAGGACGATGAAGATATTCACGGGATCATCGAACACGGCCTTGGCCCAGGAGATCGTCGATTTTCTCAAGATCGACCTCGGGCGCTGCGTTCTCGACCGCTTCAGCGACGGCGAGATCCACTTCTATATCGACGAGAACGTCCGCGGCGAGGACATCTTTATCATCCAGTCGGGATCGTCCGACGCGAACAGCCACCTCATGGAGCTGTTCATCATGATCGACGCCTTCAAAAGGGCGTCCGCGGGCCGCATCACCGCCGTCATCCCCTACTTCCCCTACGCCCGCCAGGATTGGAAGGACCGGCCCCGGGTCCCGATCTCGGCCCGGCTCGTCTCGGACCTGCTCGAGACCGCCGGGTCCAACCGGATCCTGACCATGGACCTCCACTCGCCCCAGATCCAGGGCTTCTTCGGCATCCCCGTGGACAACCTCATGGCCGCCCCGGTCCTGGCCGGCCACATCAAGTCGCTCAAGCTCGACGATCTGACGATCGTCTCGCCCGATGCCGGCGGCGTGGGCCGGGCCCGTGTGTTCGCCCAGCGCCTGAACGCCAAGCTGGCCATCATCGACAAGAGACGGCCGGCCCCGAACGTGGCCAAGGTCCTGCACGTCATCGGCGAGGTGGCCGGCCAGAACGTCGTCATCTTCGACGACATGGTCGATACGGCCGGCACGCTGACCCTCAGCGTCGAGGCCCTGGCCAAGGAGGGGGCCAAGAGGATCTTCGGCGCCTGCACCCACCCCGTGCTGTCGGGGCCGGCCCTCGACCGGATCGTGCCGTCCAAGCTCGAACGGATCTTCGTGACCAATACGATACCGCTGACGGAGAAAGCCGCAGGCTCCGGCCGGTTCGCCGTCCTCTCGGTCGCCGAGCTCTTCGGCGAGGCGATCCGGAGGATCAACGAGGGAAGCTCCGTCAGCTCCCTGTTCACCTAAGGAGAACGCCATGAACATCGTCGTCAAGACAGAAAAGCGCCAAGACCTGGGCTCGAACGCTTCGCGCCGACTTCGGGCCCGGGGGCTGGTCCCGGCCGTCCTCTACGGCGGCTCGATGGCCTCGATGCCGCTCGTCCTGGACAAGAACGACGTCGTGAGGATCATGCGGCTCGAGACGGGGGAGAACACGATCTTCAAGGTCGCCGTCGGCGCCGACGAGTACGACGTCATGATCAAGGACATGCAGGTCGACCCCGCCTCCGACGAGCTCGTTCACGTCGATCTCGTCAGCATCTCCATGGACAAGCCGATCCGGGTCACCGTGCCCGTCGTTCATCGCGGCGAGCCCGTCGGGGTCAAAACCGAGGGGGGCTTCATCGATTTCGCCACCCGCGAGGTGGAGATCGAGTGTCTCCCGCGGGATATCCCCGAGAGCCTGTCGATCGACATCTCCGGGCTGCACACGCAGCAGTCATTCAAGGTCGGGGCCATGGCCGTCCCGGCCGGGATCAAAGTCCTCACGGAGCCCGACACCGTCCTCGTCCTCATCTCGGTCCCCCATAAGGAAGAGGAGTTCCCGGGCGAGAAGCCGGAAGAGGAAGTCGCGGCCGAGGGGGCCGAGGAGCCCGAGGTCATCAAGAAGGAGCGGGCCGAGCCGGAAGAAACGGAGAAATAGCGCTTGTGGGTGGTCGTCGGGCTTGGCAACCCGGGTGACGAGTACGCGGACACGCGCCACAACGCGGGCGTCATGCTGGTAGAGCGCCTGGCCCGGGCTTGGGGCGTCGAGCCCCGCGGCCGGCTGTTCAAGTCCCGCACGGCGCTTGCGCGCAGGGGCGGCGAGGACATCTTCCTGGTCCTGCCCAAGACCTACATGAACAGGAGCGGGACGGCCGTGCGGGCGGTCCTGGCCGGGAAAGGCGTGGGTCCGGACCGGCTGGTCGTCGTCACCGACGATCTCGACATCCCCCTCGGCGAGATCCGGGTCCGCAAGGCCGGCGGTCCCGGCACGCACAAGGGCATGATCTCCGTCGCCGCCGAGGTCGGGTCCGAGGCCTTCCCGCGCGTCCGGATCGGCATCGGCCCCTGCCCGGCGTCCCGGGACGCGGCCGACTTCGTCCTCGAGCCGTTCAAGCGGAACGAGCGGGCCGACCTCGGGCGGGGGCTGGACCAAGCCGCCGAGGCCCTCGAGATGGTGCTGGACGGCGAGATCGAGCGGGCCATGACCCGCTTCAACAAGCGCGTCGCGCCGGGCCTTTAGAAGCGACTTTTCGCGCTTTTCCGAACCCGCTCTCGAGGCGGCGAGGGATGCCGGCCCAAGGCCCCCGTGCTGGAAGGGGGACCCGCCGCAGGCGGGGGAAACCATATAAGAAGGTTTCCGGGGTGCGGGGGCAAGGGACGACATCCCGAGCGAAGCCGGAGAGCAGGGTTCCGGGAAGGGGAAGAAGGGCCTTGAATTTTCCGCCGATTCGTCTAGAATAGGCCTTTAACTCCTTGTTCCTTCCCGAGAGGAAGGAGCTGCCCAAGCCATAAGGAGGTTCCATTGAGGCAGTACGAAACGGGGTTCGTTCTCTCCCCCGCCCTATCCGAAGAAGAGACGACACAATTCATCCAGCAGATGGCCGAGATCGTGGCCAACAAAAAGGGCCACATGGTCAAGCAGGACGTCTGGGGCAAGCGCAGGCTGGCCTACCCGATCAAGAGGTTCCAGGAAGGCTTCTACGTGTTCTTCACGTACGAAGGCGGCGGCGACGTGTCCGCGGAGCTGGAGCGCCGGTTCAAACAGAGCGACGCCGTCATGCGTTTCATGACCGTCCTCAAGGACGCGCGCGATCTAGCCGGGCGCAAGAAGAAGAAGAAGGGGGCCGATGCGAACGCCCCCGCTCCGGCCGAAGCGAAAGAGGAGAAATAAGATGCCGCGAGACGACAGGCCCGAGCGCAGCGAACGGGGCGGCTATCGAAGGTACTACGCGCCCAAGAGGAAGTTCTGCCGGTTCTGCCAGAGGAACGTCCGGGGCATCGACTACAAGGCCGTCGAGATCCTGAGGAAATACATCCCCGACCGGGGCAAGATCACCCCGCGCCGGATCACCGGGACGTGCGCCTTCCATCAGCGGAAGCTGTCCCTGGCCGTCAAGAGGGCCCGGCTCATGGCCCTCCTGCCCTACGTCGAGGACTGACATGAAGGTCATTCTGAGACAGGACGTGGAGAAGCTCGGCCGGCGCGGGGACGTCGTCAACGTCGCCCCCGGGTTCGGCCGGAACTACCTCATCCCGAGGAAGATGGCCCTGGAGGTGACGCCGACGAACCTCAAGTCGATCGAGATCGAGCGCGCGGCCCTGAAAAAGAAGCTGGAGATCGAGCGCAAGTCCTTCCAGTCGCTCGTCGAAAAGCTAAACCAGGTTTCCCTGACGTTCGCCCGGCGGGCCGGCGAGAGGGACGTCATCTTCGGCTCCGTCTCGACCGCCGACATCAAGGAGGCGCTCGACGCCCTGGGCTACGACATCGACAAGAAGAAGATCCAGCTCGACGAGCCGATCAAAAGGCTCGGTCATTTCGCCGTCCCGGTCAAGATCAGCGCCGATGACCGGGCCGAGGTGAATGTCGTCGTCGTCCGCGAGGACGAGGAGGAGGGCGAGGGCCCCGGCCAGGCCGGGGAGCCCGGCGGGGAGCCGGCGTCGGACCAGTCCTGAACGCGACCGGCCGGGGCGCGGCCGGACCGAGGTGGCCATGGAACTCGACACGATGTTCCTGAAGAAGACGCCGCCGCATAGCCTCGAGGCGGAAAGGACCATCCTCGGAGGCATCCTCGTCCAGACCCAGAACCTCAACGTCGTCCTGTCCACGATCTCCCCGGAGGACCTCTACAAGGAGGCCCACAGGAAGATCCTGGAGCGCATCGTCGGGCTGGTCGACAAGGGCCTGGCCGTCGATCTGCTGACCCTGACCGAGGACGCCCAGAGGGCCGGGATCCTCGAGGAGATCGGCGGGGCCTCGTACCTCGCCTCGCTCCTCGACGGCGTCCCCCGCAACCTCAACGTCGAGTACTACGCCCAGATCATCAAGGAGAAGGCCCTGCTCCGGCGCCTGATCCTGTCCTCGACGCGGATCATCCAGGAGAGCTACGACCAGAGGGAGGACGCCGACGAACTGCTCAACGCGGCCCAGGCGGCCATCGTCGAGATCGCGGAGCAGCGCATCAAGCCGGGCTTCCGTCCCATGCACCAGCTGACCGGGCCGACCCTGGAATTGATCCGGGAAACGGCGGCCCGCAAGGAGGCGGTCACCGGCATCCCCTCGGGCTTCCGCTTCCTCGACGGCATGACGGCCGGGTTCCAGCCCTCCGAGCTGGTCATCCTGGCCGCCCGCCCGTCCATGGGCAAGACGGCCCTGGCCCTGAACATCTCCCAACATGTCGGGCTCAAGACGGACAAGGCCGTGGGCTTCTTCTCCATGGAGATGGCCGAGGCCCAGATCGTCATCCGCCTGCTCTGCGCCGAATCGCAGATCGACATCAAGAAGACTCGGACCGGCTACCTCAGCGACCGCGACTTCGAGAAGCTCAAGCTGGCCGGCGAGGCCCTGTCCCAGGCCCGCATCTTCATCGACGAGTCCCCGGCCCTGACGATCATGGAGATGAAAGCCAAGTGCCGGCGCCTGAAGATGGAGCAGCGGCTTGATGTCGTTTTCGTCGATTACATCCAGCTCATGCGGACCGGCGGAAGGTTCGAGAACCGCAACCAGGAGATGTCCTTCATCTCCCGATCCCTCAAGGAGCTGGCCAAGGAGCTGCGCATTCCCGTCGTCGGCATCTCCCAGCTCAGCCGGGCCCCCGAGAAGGGCCGGCGCGAGCCCAAGCCCATGCTCTCGGACCTCCGCGAGTCGGGGGCCATCGAGCAGGACGCCGATGTCGTCATCTTCATCTACCGGCCCGAGTTCTACCACCCGGACGACGAGACCCTCCGGGGGGTCGCCGAGGTCAGCATCGCCAAGCAGAGGAACGGGCCGATCGGCAACCTCCAGCTGGCCTTCATCCGAGAGTACGCCCGCTTCGCCGACATGGAGCAGTTCGCTCCGGAGTACTGAACCTGGGCGATTCATGACAACGCTGCATTCTTCAGTCAGATCCGAAGAACCAAGAGCAGCGTTTTCACCCTTCGGGCAAACCGATCCGGCCGCATCTGCCGAGCTGCTAAGGGTTCGCAGTACTCCGAGTCCAGCTTCACCCTTTGACCTCTTGCCTCTGCAGCCGCCTCGGCTCGTGAATTTTCCCAGGTTACACAAAGAGGGGGGATGAGGGACAAGACCGTTTTCATCTGCCAGAGCTGCGGCGCCCGCTATCCCAAGTGGATGGGCCGCTGCTCCTCCTGCGGCGAATGGAACTCGCTCGTCGAGGAGATCGAGGAGGAGGCCTCCCCCGGCGGGCTGGCGTTCGCCCCGGCCGAGCCCGTTCTCTACAAGGACATCAAGGACATCCCCCGCCGGAGGTTCGCCGTCGGCATCGAGGACGTCAACAAGGTCCTCGGCGGCGGGCTGGTCGCCGGCTCGCTCGTCCTCGTCGGCGGCGAGCCGGGCATCGGCAAGTCGACGCTCCTCCTCCAGGTGGCCCGGGACATGGCCGCCGCCGATGCCCCGGTGCTCTACGTCTCGGGCGAAGAGTCCCTCGAGCAGATCAAGCTCCGCGGGGACAGGCTGGGCGTCCGCAACGGCCGGCTCTTCCTCCTCGCCGAGACCAACCTCGAGCGCATCCTGGCCCAAGCCGAACGCGTGGCGCCGAAGGTCCTGGTCATCGACTCGATCCAGACGGTCTTCTCGGCCAAGATGACCTCGGGGCCGGGGACGATCAGCCAGGTCCGGGAGGCGGCCAACCAGGTCTTCCGATTCGCCAAGAGCCGTCAGATCCCGGCCTTTCTCGTCGGCCACATCACCAAGGAGGGCTCTCTGGCCGGCCCGAAGTCGCTCGAGCACATCGTCGACGTCGTCCTCCTCTTCGAGGGGGAGCGGGACCACAGTCACCGCGTGCTCCGGGCCATGAAGAACCGTTTCGGCCCGGTCTCGGAGCTGGCCGTCTTCGAGATGACGGCCTCGGGGCTCCAGCCCATCCTCAACCCGTCCGCCTTCTTCCTCCGCGAGCGCCCCCGCGGCGAGCCCGGCAGCGCCGTGGTCTGCACGGTCAAGGGCACGAGGCCGCTCCTGGCCGAGATCCAGGCCCTGGTCTCCTCGACGCTCTTCTCGGGCAATCCGCGCCGCATGACGATCGGTCTCGACCACTACCGGACGGCCATGCTGCTCGCCCTGGTCGAGAAGAAGGCCGGTTACAGCTTCGCCGGAGAGGACATCTATATCAACGTGGCCGGGGGCATGTCGATCGACGAGCCGGCGGTCGACCTCGGGGTCGTCATGGCCGTGGTCTCCTCGCTCAAGAACATGCCCCTGCCGCAGGACATGGCCTTCTTCGGCGAGGTCGGCCTGTCCGGAGAGATCCGATCCGTCGGCCAACCGCTCGTCCGGATCAAGGAGGCCCAGGCCCTGGGCTTCGGGACCGTGCTCGCCCCGGCTGGGAACCTGGCCGCCCTCGACCGGAAAGAGATCCCGGCGATCGAATGCTGGGGGGCGGGGACGGTCCGCGAGGCCCTTCAGCGCGTCTTCTGACGCCGTCCGGGATCGCCACATGACACGCAGGGAGAGACCATGAGCGCAGGAGCGAAGCCATGACAGGCGCCGCCGCCATCATCGTGGCCGCGGGGGCCGGCCGGCGTTTCGGGGACAAGAAGCAGTTCGCCTATCTCAGGGCCAAGCCCGTCCTCGAATGGACGCTGGAGCGGTTCCAGGCGCATGACTCCATTGAGGCCATCGTGCTCGTCCTCCCCGACGAGCAGGACTTGAAGCATTACCGCCTGCGCTACGCCAAGATCGTCGACATCGTCCGCGGCGGCGAGCGGCGCCAGGATTCGGTCTGGCAAGGCTTTCGCCTCCTGACCGCGTCGGAGCCCGAGATCGTCCTGGTCCACGACGGGGCCCGGCCGCTCGTCGGCGCCGAACTCATCAGCCGGATCGTCGCCGCGGCCCGCGCCGACGGCGCCGCGATTCCCGTGCTCCCCCTCGACGACACCATCAAGGAAGTCAAGGACGGCCGCGTCTCCGGGACGGTCGACCGATCCTCCCTGGCCCGGGCGCAGACCCCCCAGGGATTCCGTTACGAGGTCCTGAAGGAGGCTCTGGAGACCGCCCGCCGGGAGCGCTTCTACGGGACTGATGAGGCCGCCCTGGCCGAGCGGGCCGGCCTGGCCGTGACCGCCGTCCCGGGCGACCCGCGGAACATCAAGATCACGACGCCCATCGACATTTCCATCGCGGAGGCGCTCCTCGATGCCTAGGATCGGGATAGGCTACGACATCCACAGGCTCGAGCCCGGCCGGCCGCTGGTCCTCGGGGGGATCGAGGTCCCGCACGCCTCCGGCCTGGCCGGCCACTCGGACGGCGACGCCCTCGTCCACGCCGTCATCGACGCTCTTCTCGGGGCCCTCGGCGAGGGCGATATCGGGACCCTTTTCCCGGACACCGATCCCCGCTTCGAGGGGGCCCGGAGCTTGGGGCTCCTCGAGACCGTCATGGGCCGGCTCCGGTCGCGCGGCGGGACGGTCGTCAACGTCGACACGGTCATCGTGGCCGAAGAGCCGAAAATGGGTCCCTATATCCCGGCCATGAAGGCGGCGCTCGGCCCGGCCCTCGGCCTGCCCGAGGCGGCGGTCGGCATCAAGGCCAAGACCAACGAAGGGCTCGGGCCCGTCGGCGAGAAGCGGGCCATCGCCTGCTACGCCGTCGCCCTGGTCGATCTCCCGGACTGAGCTTTTTCAGATCGGGCTCGGTGATCATCTCCGCGCACCGCCTCGGAGGATCCCCTCGCCCTCTGAGCTTTTCCAAATCGGGCTTGGGGATCATCTCCGCGCACCGCCTCGGAGGATCCCCTCGCCCTCATGAGAAAAGTTCGAAGACGCCGTCGCGTGCGCCGGACTCGGCGGCAAAACAAATCGCTCGGCTCTCGCTGAGCCTTGCTCAAACACGTTTTGCCGGTTTGCAGGCAAACTGCCCTCGTCCGGCACGCGCTCCGTCTGAACTTTTCCAAATCGGGCTCGGGGATCCTCCTCGACGTCTCCGTCCGGGCTGGGTTGACTTGGCCGCGCGTTCCGCATATCCTCCGCTTACCAACCGACGAGGAGGTCACATGGACAAGCGCGCTCTCAGGATCGCGGCGGCCGCCGCGATCCTGAGAGCGCGCTTGTCCATGTGACCTCCTCGTC
>Ga0209206_10000139_pt1 | contig 13963 bp, 10 predicted proteins | sample ZodSprsou2mmetaG_FD_185478 | JGI IMG/M metagenome (GOLD analysis project Ga0209206, IMG submission 185478) | Hot spring sediment microbial communities from Zodletone spring, Oklahoma to study Microbial Dark Matter (Phase II) - Zodletone Spring... ...
ATCCTGTGTTATTTACAGTCTGATTAATCCCCTCAAAACGAAGATTCCCTTGTACTGTCAGGCTTTCGTTGTTGATGAACAAATTGTCGTGTGCGCTTCCGAATCCTCTGAATATCAGATCACTACCAATGGTTAACGTTCCTGTAAAATCATTGGTAACAGTCGCGAGATCGTCACGAAATTCGAAATCATCAATGGTGCTGATCATGCCAGCCCCGGAAATATTCAATGTGACTCCTCCCTCAATGTAAATATCTCCGATATTCAATCCTGATACAGCGTCATCAACGATCAGTGAGTAAGTAAATCCATCCATAAACCGGATCCTGGTAAAAACGGAGGAATTACCATCCGTTGAACCGCCGTTCTCAATGGTGAACGTACCTCCATTATTGATGTTCAGCGTATAATCGCCTATCCAGTTGAGTTGGCCCCCGGATTCAATGGTAAGATCTTTCGTGTCACCGTTTACATCGAAACTGATGATATGCCCCTGGACAAAAACATCGTTGTTTGCATTCGGGATGCAGTTACAGGTCGGTCCTGTAGTGGATAGAGACCAAACAGTGGGATCATTCCAGTTCCCATCTTTGAGGGAGTAGAGATTCTGTGCAGACAGATCCGATTGAACTGAGAGAAAAATAATCGAAATGAGCAGAAGAAGCAGGCAAACCCTCCCCCGCCCGGGCTTTTGCAGGTCAGTTTTAGGGTCAGTATTTCTCTTTCCAGTGCGGACGGGAATCACCTGATAAAAAAAATTATTCCAGGCACCCTTAAGGGACCCGGATGGGTGCAATGCATGATGAACTTTTCTACAGACTCAAATATGCGCAATTTCGTTGCTTATACGCAATTATATACGCGCAAGTTTCCAGTATTTAGAAAAATTCAAAAGTAGATTCGAATTGCTAGCCATGAAAAAATGAGTGCAGCACTTCGAGCGAACGGATCTCTCCCATCCCGTCCACATGCATTTTGTAAAAACGGATCAGCTCTTCCAGGACGTTCTTCCGCTGCCGGCTGTTCAACCCGATGTCTTCCGAATTCTGGTAATTGCGACTCATGTAGAGGCTCCACCGCCTGCTTTCGGCTTCATCCAGCTGGATGTCCGGATGGCTCATGCCGGACCGGAAAGATCCGCTTGCCAGGTCGAAATACCTGTCAGTTTCACCGAAATTATTTTGTGGATAAAATCCCAGGTACCTGGTCAGCTGGAACATGAAAATGATGTGGAAATCGGGTGAGGGTTTCTGCAGGGCGTCCAGGTAGCGGATGGTGCTGATCAGGAAGTGGGAGAGCATGGGATTTTGTTCCTCTTCCTTCAGCACCCGGTACAATACCTCGGCAATAAAGATGGCCTGGGTGCTTTTGGTAATGTCATAGGGAATGGAATTGAGCGGGGTGGCGCGGCTGACTTCCCTGACCATCTGGATCTCCCTGCCTTCTTTGTGATATACTTCGAAATCGAGGATGAATAGGGGCTGAAAGAGATTTGAGCGGTTCTGTTTCCTGGATTTCCGTACACCTTTGACCATGTAGGACTGCCTGCCGGACTGTTCGGTGTAGCATTGGACGATCAGGCTCGATTCCCCGTAGCGGGTTGTATGCAGCACAATCCCTCTTGTCTTGCGGATCATCTCATTTCACGATTCAATCTGTTCTGCGAATCATTCCTGTGTTTGTCACCCTGGTCGAAAGAATCGAAAGAAAAGCCCTAATGGATGAACAGGACCTTGGTGACGTGGGACAGGGTACCTTCCCCGCCGGAGAGAAAGATCATGTAGATCCCGGTGGCCACGCGATCGCCCCTGAAATTCTTCCCGTCCCAGACAGCCTGTCCCCCCAGCGATTCCGTTTCATACACAAGGTTGTCGCCCATATCGGTGATCTTGACATTGGTCTTTTCCACCAGGCCCTTGATGGCTACCAGGCCTTCGTAGGTTTCCCTCACCGGATTGGGATAAACGACCACGTTGTCATACTGTGAACTGCCGGTCAGCGCCTGTCCCTTGTAAGAAATGATCCCCTGGTCGGTTCCGAAGAACACCTCTCCGGATATCCCGTCCACACAGATGTCCGTAATGTTGTCGGAGAGCAGGGGACTGTTGGCGGCATTGAATTGCTTTACCTGTTCTGTCCCGTCGGGCGAGACCAGGTATACACCTCCGCCGCCGGTCCCCAGCCACTTCCGGTTGGCACCGTCGACCTCTATGGCGGTGACCAGCTGGGATCCCAGCAGGGGATCCACATAATCTGTCCCGTCATCACGGGGAACCCAGATCTTCTGGGCATGCACCGAACCTTCTGTGAATAACCTGTAGGGGCTGTAGATCACCAGGATCCCCTGGTTCGTTCCCAGCCACAGGTTCCCGTTCCTGTCCTCAGCAAAGGAGTGCACATCATTGGTGATCACCTTGCCGAATTCATCCACCACGCTGATCTTTTCATACACATCGTCGGAGGTGTCGTCAATGGTCCCGTTGTCGTCCATGGCGAACAGTCCGTTCCCGCGGGGGACGATCACCCATTTTTGGCCGGACTGTGTCACCAGGATCCTGCCCAGCGCGCTGAAATCCGAAAGCAGGTTATCCACCCTGAAGCTTTTCCAGGTACCATCGGTTTTCAATACCGACAATGGTTCCGAAACCCCTGTGTTGGTCATCCAGAGGTTCCCCATGGGATCATGGACAATGCCCCCGATCCTGATGAAGTCGCCTCCCGGAAAAATACTCTGCAGGGTGCTGTTGGACTCCCCGAACTGGTTCACCTTCTGTCCGTCGCGGTACTCCAGCAGTCCGTACCCCCAGGAACCGGCAAAGACATGTGTTGGATCCAGGGGATCCACGGAGAGGGTGATCAGGTCCCTGTGGGTCCGGGTGGTGTCGTAGTCCCATTGTTCATCCCTGAAGGTTTCGAGGACAGCCAGAAGGAACTGGTTGTTCCAGGATCCCGTGATACCCCCCTGCACCGCATACAACATGTTCCCCGAAGAGGCCATGTCGTAGACGCTGGAGGTGTAAGGACCGTTGGGTACGATGGACCACTTTTCACCTCCCTGATCCGTCACCAGTCCCTCCCCGTTGTCGGCCACCCAGAGCGTCCCGGAGCCATCCACCGAGGCGGAACGCGGGTTGTCCGTATACAGTTTCCGCACCACCAGCAGATCATCGCTGATCACATTTACATGAAAACGGTCCACCAGGGTGACCACATCTCCGTGATTCATGATTTTTCTGCACCGGTCGCTGGTAAAATAGGGATAGGTTTCCCAGGAACTCCCGGTGTGATAATAGACCCTGTCCTGTTCACCGGCAGGGTCCTCCCAGGAGGCGAAAAGGGTCCCCCGGTAGTGGGCAATGCTGTTGTATTTTCCCGTAGGGTCGGGAAGATCCGTCAGTGTTTCCCAGGCGTTGAAGTCGAACAGGAACGGATCGGCAAGCAATCCTCTCCGGATCCCCTGGTTGGTGGCTGCATATATGTATGTCCCGTCGGACGTCACCTGGTTCACTCCCAGTGCCTCCCCGTTGTCCCCGATGTAGTACGTCTCCTTGATCTCGTTCCTTTCAAGGTTCAGCAGAACGATCCCGAAGCCGGTCGAAATATAGACCATGTGCTCCATGAAATACAGGTCTTTGATGGATTTGTCCCCGGGAATCTGCTTCTTCATGATATCGGGAACGTTGAGGATCTCCTGCTCCCTGATCACATCAATATTCGCGTTTTTGTAAGCAATCACCAGCGTGCCCGTCGCCTCGCTCCAGCGCATGGCGATCACACCGTTATCCGACAGTCCGTCTATCTTGGAAAGCTTTTCGATGGAGTTGTCTTCCAGGTTGTAGTAAAAAAAACCCCCGGTTGATGAGCAATAAATCCTGTCTCCAGCAGCTTCCACCAGCGTGCAGTAGGCGTAGGGAAGGTGGGTGCGCCATTCACCCATTTTGATCTGGCCTCCTACGGGATGCCACAATGCCAGCCCGATCATCAGCATCCAAATACCTGCACCGCGTTTCATATACATCTAGAAGGATTTCTATAATTACGAAATTTCCACCTGCATATTACATATTCTTCAGGAATTCCGCCAGTTTTCGTGCAGCAATGGCCCGGTGGCTGATCTGGTTCTTCATGGAGAGATCCATCTGTGCAAAAGTCCCCTCATATCCATCGGGCCTGAACACCGGGTCATACCCGAAACCTGATGTCCCTGCCGGTTCCTGTGTTATATTACCTTCAACTCTTCCTTCAAACAAGTGCTCTGTTCCATTTATTACAAGAGCGATGACCGTTCTGAATCTCGCCTTCCGGTTCTGCATTCCCTCCATTTTAATGAGCAATTTTTTCACGTTCCCAGCCGATACTTCCATTTCCGGGAACACCGGATCCCCCATCCTGGAATACCTGGCCGAAAATACACCCGGTTCCCCGTTTAATGCATCCACCTCCAATCCCGTGTCATCGGCAAAACAATCCAGTGCGTACCGGTCGTAGACATACCGGGCTTTCTGCATCGCATTTCCCTCCAGGGTATCCCGGTCCTCCGGAAGCCGATCCGTGATGCCCTTCTCCCGTAATCCGCATAGTTGAAATGATGCTCCAAGTAAAGCCCCTACCTCCTTCAGTTTATGCGGATTATTTGTTGCAAATATCAGTTCCATAAAAAAAGAAAAGGCCATCCCGGGGGACAGCCTTCGAATTTATGAAAAAAGGATGAATTATGCGCCTCCTGTTGCACGGAAACCTCCTGAAATCCTGGCGGGCCTGGGATTCAGGCACATGACAGGGAGGTTCTCCGGGTTGGCAAGGAGGTACTGTTCGGGGGCTCCCAGAATATAGTCGATCCATCGGATATCGCGGGTGGCCATTACCAGGATCAGATCGGCCTTGTGTTCTTTGGCAAAGCTGATGATCTCCTTCTTGAAACTCTCCTTCCCCGTGGAGGTCATGATCTGATAAGCCACGTCGTGTCCCTTCAGAAAAGTCTCAATGTACCTGATATTGGAAAGGATCTTCCTTCTGAAGCCTTTGTCCCTGGCCTTGGATTTCAGGATGATGAATTTGGATCCGAAATTCCTGGAGAGGTAATAGATCCAGTTGGCCTTTTCCTTGTTCTCCTGCCTGAAATCGATGGGCAGCAGGATGGTGTCAAATCCTTCCTTGACAGGCTTGTCCTGGACAATGAGAAACGGGATCCTTGACGAGACCACGACCTTCAGTGCTTTGCTCCCGAAGAGTTTCTGGGCGCCCACCCTTCCGTGGGTCCCCATGATGATCATCTCCGCTTTCATTTCCGTTGCCACTTCTCCGATGGCATGGAAAATGCTTCCGGTTACAATTTCAAAATGCGGTGCTTTGCCGTATTCCTTTCGCATTTTCACTGCTGATTCTCCGATCTTCTTTTTCTTCGGCTCGATCTCTTTCTTGTCACCGACCACATGCAGGAGGAGGATCTCCCTGTTCAGGATCTTTGAGATATTTACAGCGTGCTGAAAAGCGTTCTCAGCCACCTGTGAGAAATCCCACGGTACGATTATTGGCCTTTCTAACTTTTCCATAAATAACCTGTCGTTTAGTTATCAATGAAGGGTTCAGATATTTTTATATTTTTGATAAAACCTGACAGCAGGTGATCGCCCCGATTCACAAGTTATGAATTTATTTCTCAAGTCATACAGGAACCATTTTATTTTTTTTCTCATCATAACCTGTGGATCCGGCTTAAATAAAGGGTTCACGAAGGAGAGGCAGGTGTACCTGACTCCCTGGATCCAGGAAATCAAACTTCCTTCCCGGTTCGCTGACATTCCCCCCAGGTCCTTCTTCCCCGATGAGCTGGGGCACATCTTCCTCGGAAAGGACAACGGGCTCACGGTCATCGACGGGGAAAGGTCATTCCACATATCCATGGACGGGCCGGTTTACGTAACCGGAAAAAAAGGTTCCGACACCCTGTTCTATACGTGTAAAAATGATCTTGGTTACATCACAGGCGACCGCAGGGGCGGGTTGCGGATCAAATCGCTGAAACATCGCATTCCTCCCGCTTCCCGAAGTTTTCTTCCGGAGCAGCTGGTCCTGTTCGAAAACGGTTATTTTATCAACACCGATCGCGGGGTCTACTACCTGGGACCGGATACCCTGCAGCATTTTATTTTCCCTGCTCCCGTTCGCAGAATGCACCGCGTGGAAAGGCAGCTGTACCTGAGCGTGGAAGGACGGGGAATTTCCCGGTGGAACGGGTCATCTTTTGAGGAGTTTGTCAAGCTTGACCGGTCCGAAGATGAGCGCCTCTGGCTGCTGGGAAGGGAGGGAAACGGGTTGCTGGCTCTAAGCCCGAACGGAACGCTTCGTCTGCTCAGTACGGATCAGAAAGCCCCGCCCGTAACGGACCACCTCCCCTTCCTGGAGGGGATCACCTTTCTGGAACAGATCAACGACAGGCTTGTGCTGGTCTCCACCAGGGAACACGGCATCGGGATCTTTGACAACCGGGGCCATATGATCACCCTTTTCGAAAACAAAGGGGGTCTCCCAGAGCAGGATATTCAGCAGATTTACGCTGATGGGGACAATGAGATCTGGATCCTCGCTTCCCGTTCCCTTCACAAGATCACCTATCCCTCCCCCGCCGCCTCCCTGCAATTGAACACGGCCGAAACAGGCATCATCCAGGCTGTTGTCATGACGGACAAGGGATTTGCCCTGGGCACAAGCCGGGGAGTGTTCACGATTGAGCAGGATGCAGATAACGGTAACCTGTGGAATGTGCAGGACCTTCATCCGGGGGCCGGGGAATCCGTCCATCTGCTGGCATCATGCGGCAATCTGCTGATTGCCGGCGGTGCAAGGAACCTGACCTGCATCGGTGACGGCCATGCTGAATGCCTGGATCAGGGCGCCTTCACCGGGCTCATCTCCCTGGACGAAGATGCTTTCGTTGCCGCCGGTGACAGGGGAATCGAACTTTACAGGCTTCGGGAGAACAAATGGGATATCCGGCAGATCGATCCTTCTCTGATTTCCGCCCATTCTTTTGTCCGGTTTGAGGAGGGGATCTTCTTTCTCTGCGCGGAAAAAGTATACATGCTTTCGGACGATCCGGAAAGCACCATATCCCTTCCAGTTCAACCGGAGGAGATGCCCTACCGGCTGATCGCGCTGGAGGGGAAACTTTATCTGCAGGGGAACAGCCGGTTGTATGCCTATGACGGGGAAAGCCGGGTTTTCAAACCGGCTCCTGAAGATCCGGCCGCGGGAATCCTTTCCACGGCTGATATACTTTTCCCCATCGGCCCCGGCCAGTACCTGGTGGTGCAGAACGAGAGCAGGTATCGCTCCCGCATTCTGAATATCAGAAACATCAGGGAATCATCAGAGATGGAGATGGTATTCCCCGTCCTTCAGCAACTGGGAGAAATCGTTGGCCTCCATATGAAGGACAGCGTGGTTTATCTCACGGGGAAAGACAGGATCGCGCTTTTTGACCTCCGGGAAATCGGACATCATCAGGAAGAGGTATCTGTAAGGATTGACAGGATCTGGAGCGATGACACCGGTCTGGTGGACATGGAATTCACCGGATCCTCCAAAGGAAGACAGGGACCGGGAGATATGGTGCTTTCACACAGCAGCAATGAATTGGAAATCCACCTGGCCGGACTGGAGCACCAGAGTTATCCGGATCCGCTTTTCAGGTACAGGCTCCATCCGGGTCACAAAGAATGGAGCGCGTGGAACGGCAGGAGGGATATTTCACTGAGGAACCTGCATCACGGGCAATACAGGTTCCTGGCGCAATCGAAGGATCTATTCGGGAACATCTCCGAGCCGGTGGCCCTTCATTTTACCGTCAGAGCCCCGTTTTACCAGACCTGGTATGCATATGTGATCTATGTGCTTCTGTGCCTTTTCGGTTTGTTCCTCCTCCGCAAATGGAGGTTGCTGAGTTACCAGCGGGCTGCCCCGGGTGTCTCGGCACCTGTCTATACCAGGCCGTGGGAGACCGGCTCCGAAAAGGAGGGATCTGCCTTTACTGAAACCGGCCGCCAACCTGACACGGTCACGGAGCAGCAATCGAAAGGCAGGGGCAGGTGGGACAAGTATGACAGGGCTACGGTTTTGTTTTCTGATATACAAGGCTTTACGAGGATCGCGGAGGAAATGAACCCGGAATTGCTCATTGACGAGCTGGATAAGTTCTTCTTCCATTTCGACTCCGTGGTGGATAAATACAACATCGAAAAGATCAAGACCATCGGTGATGCTTATATGGCCGCGGGAGGGATCCCCGAAAAGAACAGCACCAACCCGGTGGAAGTGGTCCTTGCCGCCCTTGAAATGCAAACGTATATGCAGCAGCTGAAATCCACCAGGGCCAGGATCTGGGACCTCCGCATCGGGATTCACACCGGACCGGTGATCGCCGGGGTGATCGGCCATAAAAAGGTATCCTATGATATCTGGGGGGATACGGTCAATACCGCATCCCGTATGGAATCCAGCGGCATGCCCGGAAAAGTGAATATTTCCGGCATTACCTACGAACTGGTGAAGGACTACTTTATCTGTGAATACCGCGGGAAACTGCCGGTAAAATACAAGGGAAACATCGATATGTACTTTGTGACGGGGCTCCGGCCCGAGCTGTCGGTGGATTTGAAGGGGATCCCGAATAAAAGATTTTATGTCAAGCTTCAGCTTCTCAGGCTGGGGGACCTGGAGGAAAGGGTGTTTGATCAGATCCTGGCTGAATTTCCCGAATCACTTCATTTCCACACACCGGAATATGCCCGCAGGGTATATGACCAGTCCTTCCTCCTCTGCCGCTCCGAGGAGCTGGACCAGGAAGAACGGTTGCTGGTCAGGACCGCGGCACTCATGGTGTTCACCGGTCTCACGCAATCTTACACCAATTTTGAGAACCGCTCTTCCGTCATCAGCAGGGAAATCCTTCCCCTCTATAAATATTCAGAAACCCAGATCGACCAGATCTGCAACCTGATCCTTTCCACCAAGGCACCCTTTGATCCGCATAACAAACTGGAGATGATATTGATTGACGCCAGGATGGAATATGTGGGACGACCCGATTACAGGAAGCTGATCAATGACCTCTACCGGGAAGCCACCGAATCGGGCAGACAGGTCACCTGGGAGGAATTCACGAAGGAGCAGCTGGAGTTGCTTTCCGGTTTCTGCTTCTTTACCCTGGCCGGACAGCGGCTCAGGGAGATCCCCGCGGCAGAACAGATGGCAAAGCTGGAAAGGGAAGGTTGAACCTAAAACATCCTTATAAAACATCTGTGCATAATTGGCGCTCACAGGGGTAATCATTACTTTTGACTACTTATTCAACGAATATGCATTGCTATGGACCTTGACTGGAAGAACCTCGGGTTTGCCGTAAGGAAAACCGATTATCATGTCAGATGTGTATACCGTGACGGGAAGTGGAGTGATCTGGAAGTCTCCCCGGATGACCATCTATCCATCCATATCGGGGCCACCTGTCTGCATTACGGACAGGAATCCTTCGAGGGACTGAAGGCCTATCGCGGGGCAGACGACCGCATCAGGCTTTTCCGTCCCTGGGACAATGCCCGGCGCATGATCAACTCGGCCCGGGGCATCCTGCTTGCCGAAGTTCCCGAAGAACTGTTCCTGGAAGCCGTGGAAAAAGTGGTGCTGCTTAACCGGAATTACATTCCCCCCTACGGCACAGGGGCCACCCTGTACGTCCGGCCGTTGCTCATCGGAACGGGACCCGAGGTGGGTGTGCGTCCTGCGAAGGAATATACGTTCCTGGTCTTCGTAATGCCTGTCGGGCCTTATTTCAAAGAAGGCTTCAAGCCAGTGAGCATGGTGATCTGCAGGAAACATGACAGGGCGGCGCCCCTGGGGACCGGCCACCTGAAGGTGGGCGGCAACTATGCAGCCAGCATGAGCTCGGTGGCAGCGGCACACGAAAAAGGATTTGCCACCGCCATGTACCTGGATGCCAGGGAAAAGAAATACATTGATGAATGCGGCCCGGCCAACTTCTTCGCGATAAAAGACAACACCTATATTACCCCGGACTCTCATTCCATCCTTCCCTCCATCACCAACAACAGCCTCCAGGTGCTGGCCGAAAGCTTCGGGATGAAGGTGGAAAAACGCCCCGTCCCAGTAGAGGAGCTTGCACAGTTCGACGAGGCCGGAGCATGCGGCACCGCCGCGGTGATCAGTCCCATCGGGAAGGTGGTGGATGAGGAGACGGACAGGGTATATACTTTCGGCGACGGAGTAAATCCGGGTCCGGTGACAACCCGTCTGTATGAAACCCTGACCGGGATCCAGAACGGCGATCTCGAAGATACATTCGGCTGGGTCAAAATCCTGCAATAATTCCTATCTTAGCCCCATCTATTTCCAGATGAGATGTCAAAGAAGGAAACAAGGACATACACCCGCAGGATCCGCAGTTCTTACATCACCTCGATCATCAGCATCTCACTTGTCCTCCTGCTGCTGGGCATTGTCGGTCTGTTGCTGATCAACGGGCGGAACATCCGCAGGCAGGTCATGGAGAACATTGGTTTCAATGTGATCCTGAAGGACAATGTGAAGGAGGCGGATATCTACCAGCTGCAGAAGATCCTGGACGCCAGGCCTTATATCCTGTCCACCGACTACATCACCAAAGAGGATGCCGCCCTGGAGACCGAACAGATGCTCGGGGAGGATTTCGTCCGTTTCCTGGGATACAATCCGCTTCCCCCTTCCATCAGGGTCAGGCTGCACGCTCCCTATGCCAATCCCGATTCGGTGGCAAATATCGAAAAGGACCTGATGCAGTACGACTCCATCGAAGAGGTCTATTATAAAAAATCGCTCCTGTACGCCGTCAATGAGAACATCAGGCAGATCTCGCTGGTGATCCTCGGATTCTCAGTGCTGCTGACCCTGATCTCGGTCACCCTGATCAACAATACGATCCGTTTGTCCATATACTCCAAGAGATTTATAATCAACACCATGCAGCTTGTAGGTGCCACCCGGGGCTTCATCCGGCGGCCCTTCCTCTTCAGGAGTGCCGCCACCGGACTCACCGGAAGCCTGGTGGCCCTTGCCCTTATCTTCGGGCTGATATACCTGCTCCAGAACGAATTTGAGGGAATGTTCTCGCTGCGGGATTATGACCTGCTGGCGCTCTTATCCCTGGCCGTGATCCTCACGGGTGTGCTGATCAGCTGGATTTCCACCTTTTTTGCAGTGAACAAGTATTTGAATATCAAAACAGACAAATTGTACTATTAATCGCCCGCCATGAGCAAGAAGAAAGACGAGAAAGCGGATTTCGCTTTGAGAAAGGAAAATTACCTCCTGCTGGTGATCGGATTTGTGATCATCGTGATCGGGTTCATTCTGATGATCGGAGGCAAATCGGAGGATCCCACCCTATTCAACGGGGAGGAGTTATTCAGTTTCCGCCGCATCACTCTGGCCCCGATCGTTGTTCTTGCAGGTTTCATTTTTGAAATCTGGGCCATCATGAAAAAACCCCGGAAGGGCAACGAACAATAATTTCCCGCCGAATTATACATGACCTGGATTGAAGCACTCATCCTTGGCATTGTCCAGGGGCTCACAGAATTTTTGCCCGTCAGCAGCAGCGGTCACCTCGAGCTGGGGAAAGTCCTCCTCAACACGGAGGTGAAGGAGGATCTGACCTTTACCGTACTGGTTCATTTTGCCACCGTGCTGAGCACAATTACCGTTTTTTTCGGAGAGGTCAGGGAGCTGGCACGGGGTGTACTTGCATTCCGCCTGAATGAACCTACCCGGTACCTGATGAAGATACTCCTCTCCATGATCCCGGTCCTGATCGTGGGAATATTTTTCAGGGACGAGGTTGAATCGTTGTTTTCGGGGAACCTGCTGCTGGTGGGAATCGCCCTGCTGGTGACCGCCCTGTTGCTGTTATCCACACAGCTGGTCAGATCCGGTTTGAAAAAGATCCCCTATGCAGATGCTTTCATCATGGGAATCGCCCAGGCCATCGCCGTGATTCCGGGGATCTCCAGGTCAGGGGCCACCATTTCGACGGGACTGCTCCTGAAAAACGAGCGTGGCGAGGTGGCCAAATTTTCCTTCCTGATGGTCCTGCTGCCCATCATCGGGGCGGCCGGAACGGATCTGCTGACCATGGATGCCCCTGCCGGATCGGCCTCGGTCCCGGTTATTTCGCTGATCACCGGTTTCGTGGCTGCCTACCTGTCAGGGTTTCTGGCCTGTCGCTGGATGATCTCCCTGGTGAAGAAAGGGAATCTGCACTGGTTTGCGCTCTATTGTGGGATCATCGGCATTTTGGCTATCATATTTGCCTGATTGAATGGAATATCATCTTGCTGAAACATATCTGGAAGGAGCCGTCCTGCTCATCGATAAACCGCTGGAGTGGACCTCCTTCGATGTTGTGAACAAGATCCGGCAATCGCTGAAGCACCACCTGGGGATCAAAAAGATCAAGGTGGGACATGCCGGAACTCTGGATCCGCTGGCCACCGGCCTGGTGATCGTCTGCACGGGAAAGGCCACCAGGCAGATCACCCGGTTCCAGGAACTTGAAAAGGAATATGAGGCAGCGATGAGGCTGGGGGCCACCACACCTTCCTTTGACCTTGAGACAGAAATTGATGCTCTGCATCCCTGGGAACACATCACCCTGCCCATGGTTGGGCAGGTACTTAAACGCTTCACCGGTGACATGGAACAACTTCCGCCTGTCTTTTCCGCCAAAAACGTGGCAGGCAAAAGAGCGTATGAGATGGCCAGAAAAGGGAAACCAGTGGAACTGAAAAGACAGCCGGTGCAGATCCACCACCTGGAGCTCCTTTCTTATCATCCGCCCGTTCTGTCAATCAAAGTGATATGCAGCAAAGGCACCTATATCCGTGCCCTTGCCAGGGATCTGGGTGCCGCACTGGGATCGGGAGCACATCTCACCCGGCTCCGGAGAACCCGGATCGGATCCTATCACGTAAACGAGGCCACTTCTTTGGAGAACTTTTCAAAAAAATTGAAACTTTTGTAACAAATTTGTGTTCTTTACGTATAACGATGCTCCAATTGGGCAAAAACCCCATTATACTCAATGAAGTTATCCCAGTACAAATTTAATCTGCCACAGGAACTCGTTGCCAAATTTCCTGCCCAGAATCGCGATGAATCAAGGCTCATGGTACTACATCGCGATAACCGGGAGATTGAGCATAAAACCTTCAAGGAAATCATCGACTATTTCGGGGACAAGGATGTGATGGTGTTTAACGACACCAAGGTATTCCCGGCCCGGCTTTACGGAAACAAGGAAAAAACAGGTGCCGAGATTGAAGTGTTCCTTCTGAGGGAGCTGAACCGGGAGCAGCGGCTCTGGGATGTACTGGTGGATCCGGCAAGGAAGATCAGGATCGGGAACAAACTTTACTTCGGGGAAAATGATGTGCTGGTGGCAGAGGTGATCGACAACACGACCTCCCGGGGAAGGACCCTTAGGTTCCTGTATGACGGTGATTACGACGAATTTAAAAAAACGCTGTTTGAACTGGGTGAAACCCCCCTGCCCAAATTCATTGACCGGAAGGTGGAACCGGAGGACAGGGAACGTTACCAGACCGTATATGCAAAGCACGAGGGTGCCGTGGCGGCTCCCACCGCAGGGATGCATTTCAGCCGCGAACTGCTCAAAAGACTGGAAATTAAGGGGATAGAGTTTGCCTACATTACGCTGCATGTGGGTCTCGGAAATTTCAGGACGGTGGATGTGGAGGACCTGACCAAGCATAAGATGGACTCCGAAAGAATCCGGATCTCCGAGGATGCAGTCAGGATCGTAAATGCAGCGAAAGCAAGAAAGAGCGCCGTTTGCGCGGTGGGGACCACGGTAATGCGCACCCTTGAAAGTTCGGTTTCCACAGACGGATTC
>Ga0209206_10000140_pt1 | contig 13926 bp, 7 predicted proteins | sample ZodSprsou2mmetaG_FD_185478 | JGI IMG/M metagenome (GOLD analysis project Ga0209206, IMG submission 185478) | Hot spring sediment microbial communities from Zodletone spring, Oklahoma to study Microbial Dark Matter (Phase II) - Zodletone Spring... ...
ATGCGGCACTGTTTCGCTCTTTTAATTTCAACGGTTTTCGCATCAAGGCCATCAGAATGTCAATTTTCCCGGAGAAACGAATTAACAATAGGCTCCACTTCGGGTAGTCAAATGATGCATTAGGCTCAATAAGTACCATACAAAACGGCATCACTTTTAAGTTCCTGTAACAATCAATAATGGCTGTGGCACAAAGGCTTGCTCCAAAAAGGATATATTGTTTGTCTTTTACATCCAGATCAGACAGTACCTCTATTATGTCTTTTCCAATCTGTGAAATACTGAAGTCAGCATCGTCGGGTGCCAGAGAAGAGGATTTCTCGCGTGTTTCAACATAATGAACTACAAAACTGGAGGTTAATTCCAACAATAAATATTTAAATGAGCGCATGACCGAAACCAATCCGGGTAACATGATGACGGGCATGCAATACCTCTCTGATGGAGGATGAAATGAGATGATCCTCAGAGATACCCTATCCGGTAGGGTCGCCCTGTGCTCCATTATGTTGACTCCAGGACTGCAGAATTCCGCAAAGTTTTCTTTTTCAGGAAACATCAATCCAGCTTTAATTGATCCCTGCATCTTTTATATTAATCGCATCTCGATCCACGGGTATTCTTTGCATTCAAAATCTTCTGCGGTCTCTTTGAAACCGGAAAAAATATGAATATCAGAAATAACCGGGACAGAAAAAAAATGGTTAGCTGCTCTCCCCAATGGATCATTCAGTGCATGACCAAGGATCATTGTATGGTATTTTTTCCTCCTGTAATCATTATGGATTCTGTCTAAAAGAGTTTTCAATATCGCCGGATCCCGGTTTTTTACAGCATAATCAGTGATTGTTACGTCACGAAATGGCTCTCCTGCAGATGGTAATGGTGGATACCTCAGCAATACAGCCAGGGCATTGAATGCAAAACGTAGTATTTTTAGTTTCCTGCTGTACTCCACAACACGGTTCGTCTTTACCGCAGACATATCCCATACGCAGCAAACACCCACTATTTCATCTTCCTGTTCAGCAAGGTAAATGTTCTCCAGGTTAAAACCTGGCAAAACCTTGGTATAGTGTATCATGGCCTCTCTGGTCACTACAGATCCGAAGAGCCTGTTCCTGTTTTCATCCTGAAGCAATTGAACGATACGTCCAGTATCCGGAAGTTGTGCTTTTCGCACCCTGTATTTTGAATTTTCCCTGAGTTTAAAGATTAACAATCTATTATGAACCTTCCAGTATCCAATTAATTTTGAATATGGCATTCTGGGATATTTCGGATGAAACCGGTTCAGCAATTTCTTTGCCGCGATATTTCCATGCATCACAATAAAATATCCAACACTGGCCTGATGGGAATACTCATCGAAGAAAAAGTCGGACATTTTATATAAGAATCCCTTGCCACGGGCGTTTTGGCTCAAAACGAGATAACCAAAGTATGGCACCAATATTATATCTCCATGAATAAAGACTTTGCGGCCAAGCATCATGGCGAATCCCTCCAGCTTGTTTTTCACAAAAAAGCCACAGCAGCGTATTTTTTCTGACATTATTGAAGGAAGGAAGAATATATCTGGATGGCGATCAAAAAATATCTTTAATCCGTTGCTTTCAATGGGCGAATCCCGCACGATGGATAGCATCTGCTCATTCCATCGTTTATCGATTTCCTTGAGCTCAAATATTCCTTGGTGCTTCATTATTTCCGGAAGTTCTTTGAATATACATAGGAATTATACTGTAAAACGGATAGCGATCCTTGGCTTCCAGTACATCTGCCAAACTGGAATTTACGTGTATCGTATCTCTCAAATTCTCAGGCAGCGAATGCGGATAATGTATATACCTGAGCAATATTTTTGATTCGACCGGTGCTTTATCACCAATGTTTGTCATCAGATTGAAATATTCTTCCTTCGAGATCCAGTCCCCGATATTGGAAAGCGCATATTTATTAAAGTACCCCTCCGGATATTTAAGAATATGTTCGGAAATATCATCCTTATAAAACTTTAGCTGGTCTTTTCTTGCTCTCAGGAGATGAATACCCGGTTCCATAAGGTACTCGGGCAGGGCCTCTTTGAAGAGGATCCTGTTGAACAGTGATAATTGCAACAAGTAATTATCCCTGGCAATTGTTGAAGTACAGAAGCTTCTGAACCGACCGAAAAAAAATGCGGCAATATTTCTCTCACCGCTAAATCTCAAACCTTGAGCATCCATCCCCCGGTTCTTATAGATTTTAGGATGAAAAGCCAGGTTGAAAATGAAACGTACTTTTTTTGAGTCAAGATGTTGATCAAAATAATCCATCTGTGCCTCCACATTTTCGAAATCAAGAAGCTTCTGCACCTTTCTTTTGCCTAATATTCTCAGGCCTAACCAATTGAACATAGAAAGATATCTTTCGAAACGGCCAAGGTGAATCGGACCCTTCACAAACAAACGGGAATGTTCACGCCAGAAATTGCTCTCTTCTCTTGTGAAATTCCAGGCAATGTGTCGGAATAACCTCATTCTTTCCGAGCCCCGGCATGGGAGATAACCAATAAATCGTGCTGCTTCTTCGGGTTCAAAATGTATTGCTGCTGCCATTTTAAGCCTCGATAAATGCAATTGTGATTGCGATGTATCAACTGCATTGATATGGATGTTGGAACATGAAAGCATATTTAGGGGAACTTCACCAGCACTTGCAATGCAGATCAAATGATCTCCATCATTGATATCCAGAGCTTTTCTTTCCGTTTGCACATCATCCTGAGAGATTCCGAAATTATACAGGTATTTCATTTTTTTTTGATTTATAACTTACTATTCCTCCCATTCGTTGGAAAAACCTATGTTTTTCTGCAAGGGCGGTTATTTCGTCCACTGCGTCTGAGTTGATTTTCCCATTTAACGGGATCCTTATTTCTTCAAGGCCGCACAGGATTGCTTCTGCCGCGCAGCAGAATGCCGTTCCCGGTGGAGTGTATGTACTGATAACAAAGTCTGGATCAAAAGGCAATTCAATGTAGGAAGCAAAAGGCAGACTGATCACATTGTTCATCCTGGTCACCTCAGAAGATATGCCGGACGGAACGGAATTATCCATGATAAGGACTTTTCCATCTTTCCTGATATGATGAGGGAAAATAATGGGATCATTGGTGTTGGTTGAATTTACAATGACATCGCATTGGATCAGGCTTCTCAGGTCTGTTTCCCTCTTAACGGTTAAACCATCAGGGATGATTTTCTCTTGTTCAAGATATTCATGAAATTGATTCAACTGATTCATGCTTCTTCCAACCAGGATAACTTCTGAAAATATATCTGGCCTCTGAATTAACCTGGCAGCCAGAATGGAACCGATATTCCCGGGAGCACCAACAACTGCAATTACTCCTCTCCTGTAATACCATTCCCTTTTTTTAAGTGCTTCAAACAGCCTCTTTAAACCCGATGCCACGGTTAGTGTATTGCCAGTAATGACTTTCACATTTTTCGGTGAGGTCAAAGCCAATCCGCTATTTGAGAGTATGGATGTATAGCCTCCGAGACTAATAACCCTGGAACCGTTCAGTGCGGCCATATCCACAGCCTTTTGAATTTTGTTAACGACCTTTCTCCGGTTTCCTGCCCGGTGCATACGCTCCAGTTCTGCTGAATCTAACGGAATAGCCATACAGGTAAAATGGATACGCTGGTTAACAATATTCTTCTGAAATATTGTTACGGGATTCATTTCCAACAGCTTTTGCATCCGCTTGAACAGAATTCTGAGACCGGTATCGGAAGCATGCCGAAAATCTTTTTCAAAGGCTCGCAATTCATCCACAGGATAAGCGAAATGACAGATAAAGGTCACCTGCACTGATCCGGGTGCCGGTTTATCCAGGTATTGATAAAAATGATTTGCTTTTATTTTACTTTTTACCGGCTCAGGAAACCGATTCTCTTCCATCAGGTGTTTAAAAAGCTGATAGTACTTCTTATGATAAATGAGGTGCACCAGGTCTTTGATGCCAAGAATGAACCTGTCAATTTCATTGTTGGAAATATATGCCGATGGTTCGATCCTGAGAACATTAGAAGCGACCAGGGAGGGTAAAATGCGGATATTATGGGTATACAGCAAATAGGATGCAAAGAGATAGCCGAGCATCTTTTTCTGAAAAAGCAGTCGAGGTAAAATGGAGTCGCATGTTATATGATCATCAAAGCAAAGACCCTGCATCAGGCCCTGACCTGTTATTTCTTTTATGACATCCGGGAATTCTGAGCGGACCTCTTCAAGTTTGTGGCGTATCCTGTTTCCGGCGCATAACGATTTCCCCGGGATGTTATCCTTATGAATTATTTCCAGAACCTTAAGTGCTACCGTAGCTGCCAGTTCTCCGTAAGCGAAAGTGGAGGAGTAGAATTTATCAAACTTTGACTGGTAACAGGAAGATTCGATAAGAAGGGCACCTATTTTTTCAATTCCTCCCCCAAGGGCTTTGGCGAAGAGATAGTATCTGGCATGGATCCCTTCTGACGCCAGAAAAGATCCTGAACGGCCAAGCCCGCACTGGATTTCATCCAGGATCAGGGGATATTCCCTTTCTGAAAAATACCGTAGGAAATCCTTATCCATTGACCTGATCCCGCCTTCTCCATGAATCGGTTCAAAAAGTGCTGCTATGATGGAGCTTACCCTGAAGGATTCAATGGCATATTGCTTGTTTCTAAATGCAACCCGTTGGAGATCCAGGAATGCCTTTTGTTCTTGATGTAACAAATCGCTCTTCCAATTTGGGTTTCGATCATCGATATAAATTGGAGTTATTGGGAGAATATTTGAAAAGCTGTCTCTCTTCTCACTCCTGGCGAGCAGAGATCTTGCAGCACTGGTATGGCCATGAAAACAGTCATTTGAAACAACAACAGAGACCCTGGCATTTTTAATTTTTTCCTGGTTCTTTTCCCATGTCTGCCTGATCAGATCACTTGCTTCAATACCATACAACTGGGATTGCTGTTCATGCATTTTTTCAAGTTGCCGACGCCACTGAAAGCAAGCATGATGGAGTGCCATTTCAGTAATTTCTGCTCCGGTGGATCCAAGACAGACATGATATTGTCTATTCGTAATATTCCCGACTACACCATTAAGTTTGTCTGCCAGCATTCCTGAATGGTTTTGAATACTTCCCTGGTTGGATAAACTTACTTTTCCGGTTTGAATGAAATCGATGACCGCTTCTGTCAATTCCTTATGATTGTGCCCCAGAAGGTTGGTCCCAAAACCTCCTGTCATATCCAGTATTTCGAGTTCCTTTTGTTCCCTGAATGTAAAGAGAGAATCCTTGTAACTTCGATGATAGATATAATCCATCCTAAGTTCGTGAAGCATGTTGCCTATATAAGGATTTAAATGAAGGGTGAAAGGATCAAGGCTGTCCACTTTGTATTTCAATTTACGGATGATATCCCGTCGTGGAAACACACTGACCAGGTCTGCAATCAATTCTACATTCTTCAGGTTAATCCTGTGGTGGGAAATATTCCCTTTTGCGGTACATGGAGCAGCTTCATCTACCAGAGCAAATCTCCGGATGGTATAATGCCGGTAAGCGAAAGGATCGATACATCGGAAAAGCTCATCATTTGTTTGTTCTAAGATATTAGTATAATATGAGATTTCCCTGGGACTTCCTGTGAAAATAAGCACTGCAAGGCCGGGTTCACTGGAAATTGGGAAAAATTCAAGGTGGTCACAATCCAGGGCAACTTTCTTATAATAATCCCTGACTGTTGCGATTGGGATCTTGACCCCGAAGCCGTCCTTAAAAAAATCAGAACTTTCACGTCCTGCATAAATTAGTTTTTTGTTTTCGAAACGGACAATATCACCCGTTCGGAAATAGCCGGCACTGCCTTTTTTCAGTCTTCCCTCTGAAAGAATGCATTTACAACCAAAAGGCGACTTAACATACAGGCGGTACAAATGATCCACATCGAATTTCTCAAGGGCTATTTTAACACCGGGTAGAGGAGCTCCCATGCTGGTATTCTCCATTTGTTCATCACTCCGGATAAGTAAGGTGTTTAATACCTGTTGCGTTTCAGTGGTCCCAAAGGCATTATTAACGCGAATGTTAAAGGTTGATTCTATATCGGAAACGACTTCGGGATTTATTTGCGCACCTGTTGAAATAATGGTTTTCAGATAAGGTTTTAATTCTGATTTTAATTCAGGGAAAGTCCGCATTAGTTCAAGAAGTAATTTAAAAATTGCCGGACCTCCGGTCAGGTTTTCAGGTTTCATTTGCATCAACAAATACCTGACCCGTTCCGGTTTTTCAATAAACCAATCTGTATTGATCAGACATACGGGACTTCCACACCAGATGGCATTAAAAAAAATACGAATACCTATCGTATGGGTAAACAAAGGAGTAAATCCTCTTCCTCCCAGTATTTCCTTTTTAAAGAAGCCAGCGCATTGCCAGCTGACGCAATTCCGAATGAAGGCCCCCTGATTATAATAAACCAACTGTGATTTTCCTGATGACCCCGATGTGGTTATGATAAGTGCATCCGTATCTAAATCTGTCAGATGCATGATTTCCCCCGCTAATTGGGACATATTTGGATTGATCAGATGATCTGTCTCACTGATCAATTCGTGAATCTTAAAATCTGCAAAAGTGTCAAATAGAGGTATTTTTTGCCGTTTAGCGGAAGCTCTGATTTCCTTTACCAGTTTCTTTTCTTTTTCATGATGATTCAGTAAGGATATTTCCTGCTCAGGAAATATAATCCCTCGGCTATTGGTTATTTCAAGCCAGCTATCCAGTTCGGAACTCTCCACAAACATTGGGAGAAATACCCGGACACCAAATGATGATAATGCAGCGAAAAGAATGGATAGGTAGCATTCATTGTTGCCAGACATACTTACAACCAGGATGGTATCTCCAATATTAATGCCCTTATTTCTGAAGGCAATATAAAGATTCAGCAGAATGGACCGGAATTGTGGCAGGGAAATCTTAAGTAAATTGGTGTTATCATGACTCAGTATCACATCACAATCTTCATTCCTATGATCCAGCTTTCTGAAAATCATTTCCGCGAGATTCCTGCAGGGCACTTTCGCCAGAGGGATCTCAGATTTTATGATTTGATGGAATTTCATTGGAATTCTGTTTATTCTGTTTCTTAGAAAAAAGTCTTTTGCTTTGCAGGATTAATGGAAGGATTATAATATCCCCATATAATGCAGCAATCATAGTGGTGATCGTCAAAACCCCGAAGAGTTTTACCGGATTTGCATCCGAAAAAAGAAATACGGAAAAACCGGCAATAAAGATGATTGAGGTAACTATTATACCGGGGCCGCCTTCTGCAAATGCAGTATAAACATTTTCAAATTTCCGGTACCAATAGAGCATATGAATGGTATCATCCACAATGATGCCCAAAACAAGACATCCTGTTGGAAAAGTCACCATATCCAGCGGAATACGGAACCAGCCCATAATCCCAAGTAGCATCAGGATAGGAACCAGGTTAGGAAATATTGCGGCAAGGAATAACCTTATATTGCGTAAATAAATAAAAAGGATCAGGAAGACGAACGAAAAGGCCATTAAAAGACTGTTCCTGAAGGATGTTGCCAGATGGTCTGATACAGAAACATACAGTGAAGCATAACCCGTTGGTCTGGGAATCTCCTGTTCTCCTGAAAACAGGTCATCAGCAAGCTTGCCTATTTTGGAAACCAGATCTTTTCCCTCTTTGGTTGTCAGTTCCCGGACATAAAAAACAATCCTCCCAATCTCCCCGTTCCCAGAAACAAAACCTAAATGCTCAATATTCAGCCAAGAAGGGAATGACAGATAGCTTATGCTGGCACCCACTTCATCAAGTTCAACCACATCATCTATCCAAAGCTGCAAAGTCTTTTTCTCAGTAGCCCTTATATTCACCTGGTATTCTACAGGCATTATGGGCCCGACATTATTTTCAATGAATTTGTAATCTTTAACTGCTTTGTTACTGGAGGGAAGGACCTTAAAGACATCTATTTCGGATCGGATCCGCACTATCCCGGGAATTAAAGCCAATGAAAAGATTATTGCATAAAACAATAAATGTTTATTCCAGTATCTTGGAACACAATCAAGATATCTTGTAATGGGCATTTCCTTTTCAGGGGGATCTATCCTGGGGTAATAAAAAACAATAGTCCAGAATATGCCCCCCAGAAGACCTGTGATAGCAGCTATGCCAAAATCTCTCAGGAGGCGGGATGAATCTAGAAGAAATGGAGAAAAACTTGCACATGTTGTCAACACAGAAAGAACTGCAGGCTTTAGAATCTTTCCAAGGTCGCCATGATGATTGTAGATATGTACTGATGTAGAAGTACTGTAAAATAATATCAAGATTGGCAGGGTTGCCATTATGGTATTAAACTTTATGTTCATGTACCATGCAAGGATAAATAAGAATGAGATACTTCCAATAGCGATAAAAATGGTTTTTAATATGATCCGTGCATTTCTTATTATTAATACCATAAGCACAATAAGCAGGGCTATTCCAATGATCAAAGAATGTTTTGTTGCAGTTCGCGTCATATCGTTAATTGCCTTATAAATGACCCCTGTTCCTGCGATATGAAATTCCAATCCCGTAACCTGGAGCAATTCCGTAATTTGCTGAACCAGTTCAGGTCTGTTTGGATTTAAATGGGAAGGTGGAAGGTATGTGAGATAATAAGAGTGAATACTATCAACTGGCTTTTTCTCATAACTTAAAAAAGGAGGAGGCCAGACACCGACATTCAGGACATGTTCCAGTTTTTTCAGTTTTTCCACCAGGCTGTCAAGCTTGTTTAAAAATACCCTCTGGTTGGATGATGGATCTTCGACAATAGAGATAATGATGCTGGCGTCCGTTTGAAATTCTTCCAGGAAGGACTTGTAATCTTCAATCAAAGTTGAGTGTTCAGGTACCCAATTCTCCAGGGAGTCATCAAACTCTATTTCCTCGAATATCAGTACGCAAATAATCAAAGTTGCCAGGACTGATAAGATTCGAAGAATTTTTATCCAGTTCTTTATTGTAATAAGCATCAAGGTATACAAATACATTTGTTTATATCCGAATATCTGATTACGGAATTGCTTCTGCTTTATCATCGATTCAGTCGGACACCAGCTACAGCAAAGTTCTGATATGAGGTGGCAGATTAAAAATTGAAAATTACAGGGGATTGGAGCAGATTTGCAGAAATTAATAAATGGATTTCATCCGCTGAATAAAGTCATGGATCATTAAATGATTTCTGCAAAAGGAATACAATTACTGGATGCTGATGCAATATTTACTTTGATCATACACATGTAATCAGGAGAAAATGCAAAACTATTTCCGGTTGTCCTGGGCGTTGAACTCACCACAGACCGATCATCCAGCCGATGCGCTGATCCGAACTTCGGTCAGGACATTAATCGTAAACCGACCATGAATAACTGTTGACTCCCCCGAGTACGTTGGCTGCCGGGCTGAAGGTTTTTCGCGTCTGGCTGCAAGGAGAGTCAATTATTAAAGGAAACAATTTAGTGGCAAAGAAAAGCTCTGAAATAATGATCCCGGATGAGGTGATCATGAATAAGATCTACCTGATCAGGGGTAAAAAGGTGATTTTGGATCGGGATCTGGCTGATCTTTACGAAGTAGAAACCAAACAGTTAAAAAGAGCTGTCAGAAGAAATCCAAGCCGGTTTCCTGAAGACTTCATGTTAGAACTCACAAAGGAAGAATTGGATAATTGGAGGTGCCAATTTGGCACCTCCAATAGAGAAATAATGGGGCTCAGAATACCTCCATTTGCTTTTTCTGAATATGGTGTGATTATGCTGGCCAGTGTGCTTAACAGTGAAAGAGCGATTCAGGTGAATATTCAAATAGTAAGAATCTTCACCAGGATGCGTGAGTTGTTGGATTCTAACAAAGATATAATTCTTAGATTGGAGAAGATGGAATATAAAATAGCAGAACATAACAATCAGATCCCGGTGATCTTTGAATATATGAAACAACTTAGGCAAGCCAGAGAGCGGGAAATGGATCAAAAGAACCGAAAACGAATAGGATACAAACGAAAGAATGAACAATAAACCCGCGTAAGAAAAAGATTCATTAACGTCTCTGCATCAAGTCCAGCTATCAACCGTCAAAGAACTGGAAGAGTTTATACAGCAAGACATCAAGATGTTGGGTGGCTAAAATGCCAGCTTCACACGCACAAATATATTGCGTCCGGGTTCTATACTGATGGCTCCCCTGTTGGTTGAAAGGTGGTTCGTGTAGCTTGTGTTCGTGATGTTGTCGATGCCCAGGAACACCTGCAACCGGGCGACGGCCAGGTTGAACTCTTTCGTGCTCAGGGACACATCCAGGCGGAGGTACCCGCCGGTTTCGGTTTCCCCTTCGGCGATTTTATCCTGTTTTGCCGCGCCGCGCAGGATCAGCTCGACCGATCCTGCTTTCGGGTTCGTGTAACGGATCCCTGCCCGTCCGTTCAGGGGAGGGATCATGGGGAGGTCTTCATCCGCCTCCGTATCTTTGCCGCGTACACAGGATCCTGATCCGAACAGGACGAGGTTTTTATATGCGTGATACTCGAAATTGATATCCCAGCCGTAGAGCAACGCTTTGCTCACATTTGAATTGATCAGCGCGGGGATCGTATCCGGTTCGGTTCCCGAGACGAGGGTATAAACGAATTCCCCCGGGCTCTCCACGATCATGTCAGAGATCCTGTTTGCGAAGACGGCTGACTGGAAACTGAAGCCGGGATTCCACATCCGTACTCCCAGATCGGCAGAGATGCCTTTTTCAGGATCCAGGGAGGGGTCGCCCAACCGGACGAAATTTCCCAGGTCAATGTATTTGTACCGTTCCTCCAGGGAGGGTGACCTGAACGAGCGTGCCACGTTCAGCGAAAGGTTAATGTCCCTGTGCAACTGGTACAGCGCGCCCGCGTTGGCGCTCCACGAAAGGTTCTGTTCGCTGTTCTCCTCGAAAGTCACCCGCCGTGTGGGCGGTGAATCGTTCCGGGTGCCGTTCACGACCAGGTAATCCACATCGAAACCCCGCTCGTTTTTTACAATGATCTCATCCAGACGTCCGCCCGCAACGAGGGTGAGCCGGTCGTTCAGCAGGTGGACCTCGTCCTGCAGGAAGATCCCCGCGCTCTGAAAACCTGACGTGGGGATCGGCGTTTCGCCGCGTTCCAGGTGATTGGTAAGGATGACTTCCCGGTCGGGGTTCAGCACTTCGACCATGATGTATTTCTGGCGCTCGGTGCGGAGATTGCGTCCCCAGACGTCGATTCCCGCGATGAGCGTATTCCTTTCGGTAAATTCCCAGGTGCTATGCAACTGCAGTCCGTTTGTGAGGTGTATCCCCAGAGGGGTGATCAGTTCGGGAGTGGTTCGCTGGATGTTCCCGTTGGGCAGGGTCGATTCCGACACCGTATTCGGTACCATGGATACCTCCCGATAGATGTACTGCGTGAAGTAGTTCAGTTTGACCGAGGAAAGTCTCTCCGTGAGGTCAGTGATTTCATAGCTGGCGGCAAGCAGGTCCCTGCTTATATCCGTGTAGGTGGCTTCGGCCGGACCGGGAAAGGCATCCCCGCCCGGGATGCCCACGTCTGTGGACCAGTTTCGCTGGTACTGTATTTTCAGTAAATGATTGGTAAAAGGTTTCACGCCCACTCTGGCAGCGATGTTGTTCATGGTGTACTGGCTGTTGGGCAAATCGCCTTCCGGGGTTCGGATGTCATCCGCATCGCTGCGGGTGCCGCTCACCCTGAGGTACCACCTCCGGGAGCCGGTTTCAATGGCAGCATGGTTGGAGAAAAGGGTATTGGCTGATGCGAATCCCGAGATGATATTCCCCGAGAGGTAGGGCCTTTCGGCAAAATGGCCGTCTTTTGTGATGATGTTCACGATCCCGCCCATGGCTCCGGTGCCATAGAGTGACGATCGCGCTCCCTTGATGATCTCCACCCGTTCCACATCATTCACATCCACCATGCTCAGTGAAGCGGTCAGATCGGTGGCCGTCTCCACCCTGTTCCCGTCGATGAGGGATACCAGGCGGTTCTCTCCAAAGCCGCGGATGTTGATATTGGTGGCCCAGATCCCGTCGCCTCCAGCGGTGATCCCGGGCTCCTTGTCCAGGACACTGGAGAGGGAAAGTGCCGATTGCTTCTGGTAGTCATGGGGCTTTACCACCACCATGGAGGCCGGTACTTTTCTTACTTCCCGGTCGACCCTGAGACTGGAGACCACCACCTCGCCCAGGGGAATGGGATCTGAGAAAAGGGAGGCCGAATCCGGGGCGGTATCTTCCCCGGTTGTGCCCTGCACGGTTGTGTCCTGGCTGTAGGCGACCTGTGATAACCCGAGCAGGCAGATGGCTGCTCCGTAAAAAAATCTTGGAATACGAATCTGTGTGAATCCCGCAAGGAGGGTAAATGATCTTTCTGTGCTCTTTTCCATCAGAATACCTTTGGATTAGATGTGAATACTATATAAAACCTTGATTAAGAATATAATCCTAATCTCAGTACAGGTGTGGTCCTGATTGTGGACCGCCGCACAAAAATAGTGTTATTTTGTTAACAATAAAAAGAGTTTTGGGTGAATTGCCCGAAATCACATGTTTTGGATATTTTTGCTCAAAGTTTCGAGACCATGCGCAGCATCATTCTCCTTTTCATCCTCTGTGGTTTGTTGGGCTGCGGCAATCCGGCAAAAGATACCCGCGTTGATCACACCTGGACGATCGCGACGCTGAAGGGGCCTTCCTCCATGGGGATGATCCGGCTGATCGACAGCCTCAGCAGGGCGGATCATCCCGGAATGCGGATCGAGCTCCTGAACGAGCCCATGCAGGTCCGGAAAATGATGCTGGACGGGAGTGCGGATTATGCCATCCTTCCCACCACCATGGCGGCTATCCTGTACAACAAGGGACTGGACTACAGGCTGATCGCAATTCCTGTATGGGGAACGCTTTACCTGTTCGGGAGCGATACAGCCATCACCCGGTGGGATGATCTCCGGAACAAGCGGGTTTACGCAATGGCCAGGGGGATGACCCCCGATGTGCTGTTCCGTCACCTGCTGCAGAAGAACGGGATCACTCCGGATACAGACGTCACGCTCGACTACAGCTTCCCCACCCACATTGACCTGGCGAATGCTGTGGCTGCCGGACAGGCTGAACTTGCCGTAATTTCCGAACCGCTGGTGAGCCTGGTGATGCATCGCAACAGCAATGTACGGCCCATCCTTGATCTGAACCGGGAATGGGACCGGCTGCAGGGGATCCCCATGGCCCAGACGGCCTTCCTGGGCAGCGCTGAAGCGCTGGAGGATTCCGGACAGGTGGAACGGCTCATTGCGGCTTACGAAAGGTCAACCCGCTGGGTCAATCAGTATCCCGACAGTGCGGCGGCGCTGATTGTGAAGCACAACATCCTACCCGATGCGGAAGTCGCGCGTAAGTCCATCCCGGGATCCAATCTCAATTTTGTGAGGGCCGGCAGGATCCGGTCGGAGGTGGCGGAGTACCTGGAGGTCTTTTATCACATGAATCCAGATATTATCGGAGGGAAAATGCCCGATGAAGATTTCATTTACTAAAAAGCAGTACATCGGTGTTGGGTCGGTCCTCACGATGCTGGCGATCTGGAAGATCCTGGCCCTGTATTTCGATTCTGCATTCGTGCTGCCGCATCCTGAGGACACACTCGTCACGGTTTTGAGACTTTTCACCGATGCCGGGTTCCTCGCGGTGGTCGGGACCACCGTATTACGCGGGATCATCGGGTTTGTCATCTCGGGGATCCTGGGACTGGGGG
>Ga0209206_10000141_pt1 | contig 13789 bp, 17 predicted proteins | sample ZodSprsou2mmetaG_FD_185478 | JGI IMG/M metagenome (GOLD analysis project Ga0209206, IMG submission 185478) | Hot spring sediment microbial communities from Zodletone spring, Oklahoma to study Microbial Dark Matter (Phase II) - Zodletone Spring... ...
TTACCGAACTTTGCGATAAAGATAATAACTAAAGCTATGATATTTATCTTAAAACTAAATAACCAGATGACTAGGGGCAACTATCTAAAGATAAGGAGAACAAAAAATGAAAATTGGAATTGTAGGGATGCCATTGGTGGGCAAAACGACCTTATTTAATCTATTAACCGGCCAACATAAAGAAACCTCTTCTTATTCCACAAAGGGAACTAAAAATATAGGGATAGCACCTGTTTATGATCAAAGAATAGATTGTTTAAGTACCATGTACCACCCCAAGAAGACCACTTATGCTGCTATTGAATTTGTGGATATCGGTGGTATTTCACCGGAATTACCCGCCAAAGAGAAAGTGGAGATATTTAATCTTATCCAGGATGCTGAGGCTTTGCTTTTTGTAATCAGATTATTTGAAGACCCGATGATTGTCGGTGAGAAAGACCCGATTGTTCAGATAGAGAATTTAAAATATGAACTTTTACTGAGGGATTTAGAAGTAGTAGAAAATAGACTAGATCGGTTGAAAAAATCAAAGAAAAAATTGACTCACGATGAATTAGCAGAAATGGAGATTTTAGAAAAATGTAACCAAGGGCTCAGTAATGATCAATTTCTTTCTAACCTTGAATTCTCTGAGGACGAAATTAAAAAGATAAGCGGTTTCAGTTTTTATACCTTAAAACCAATTATTATTGCCTTGAATCTTAGCGAAGAACAATTCAAGACGAAATTATATTCCCAAAAAGAGAAAATAGATAAAACTATCCAGGACGGGAATATGGCTAGTTTAAATATCTGTGGCAAATTAGAGATGGAAATAAGTGAGTTAGAACCGGAGGAAAGACAGCTATTTTTGGATGATTTAGGATTAAAAGAATCAGGAATTGAAAGATTATCAGGTGTATGTTACAAACATTTGGGATTAATATCTTTTTTCACTGTGGGCGAAGATGAAGTTAAAGCCTGGACTATCAGAACAGGTACCATAGCAAAAAAAGCTGCGGGAAAAGTACATTCCGATATAGAAAGGGGTTTTATTCGAGCTGAAATCGCGACATATCGGGATTTGGTTGCCCTTGGTTCCATGCATGCCGTAAAAGAAAAAGGATTGTTAAGAATTGAAGGGAAAGATGCCTTCATCGAAGACGGGGATATTATCAATTTCCGATTTAACGTTTAAAGCAAGTTTTTAACTTAATACTTGACAAAAATATTTTTTTAAATTATAATTACTACCAAAGTAATAGTTATAGTAGTAATTAAGCGAGGTGATTTTTATGAGACTTTCTACCAGAGCAAGGTATGGTACAAGATTGATGTTAGAATTAGCCTTAAATTTTGATAAAGGCACTCTTTTTTTAAAGGATATTGCTAAAAAGGAAGAGATTTCCGAAAAATATTTAAGTCATCTGGTAATACCCCTTAGGGCAAGCGGATTGGTGAACTCTTCTCGAGGAGCCCACGGAGGATACAGATTAGCCAAATCTCCTTCTCAAATAACTCTCAACGAGATTATAAAAACTCTGGAAGGAGGGATAAGTTGTGTGGAGTGCGTAAAAAATCCCTCTGTTTGCAACAGGGCTTCCAAATGTGCCACTCGAGGTATCTGGGAAAAATTAGATGAAAAAATTTCCGATGAACTTAGCTCTGTTACTTTAAAGGATTTAATGAACTCGCAAAAGGAAATTGACTAACTATTACTATTAGATTTTACAGGTCTGTGAAAGGTACAAAAGGAGTGAAATTTATGAGAGTTTTATTGATGTTTTTTGTCATATTATCTTTATTCCCGCTTATTGCATTTGCTGATATAGAAAGTTGTGGATTTGCATGGAGTTGGAATCAAATGATGAATTTTGGACACGGAGGAGGAATGTTTATGATGTTTATATTTGCCATTATTATTGGATTGATCATTTATTTTATTATTACTAATACAAAATCAAATAGATACACCGATGAGGGATTTAGTAATAATTCTTTAGATATTATTAAAGAACGATTCGCCAAGGGCGAAATTAGCGAAGAAGAATTTGAAAAAATGAAAAAGGCTTTGAAAAGATAATCAATCTCTAGCGCTGGACATAAAATATTTATAAGAAATTAATAAATTAAAAATTAGTTAGGAGAGAAATATGAATCTTTTGTCAGCTATCGGCAATACACCGCTTGTGGAGTTAAATCATCTCAATGGAAATTTGAAAGTAAGAATTTTTGGAAAGCTTGAAGGAAATAATCCCGGTGGGTCAATTAAAGATCGTCCTGCTTACTATATGATCAAAAAAGCCGAGGAGTCCGGTAAGCTTACAAGAGGAAAAATGATCCTTGAACCTACCTCGGGGAATACCGGGATTGCACTGGCAATGATAGGAGCAGCCAAATGTTATAAAGTGAAACTTTGTATGCCCGAATGCGTTAGCCTGGAAAGACGCAGTATTATTGAAGCATATGGTGCTGAAGCAGTGCTTACTCCAGCTAAGGAAGGGACTGATGGTGCCATCAGAAAAGCTCATCAGCTCATTGCCGAAGAGCCGGACAAGTATTATATGCCCAATCAATTTGAAAATGAGAATAATGTTCTTGCTCATTACGAGACCACTGGACCGGAAATATTTAGACAAACCAATGGAGAAATAGATATTTTTGTAGCCGGTATAGGAACCGGAGGAACTCTAATGGGTACAGGTAAATATCTTAAGGGAAAAAAACCAGAGATTAAAGTTGTAGGAATTGAACCAATTATGGGGCACAAAATTCAGGGACTAAAGAATATGCAGGAGTCAATGATTCCCAAAATTTACCATTCCGAGGAATTAGATGAGAAGATTACTGTTGAGGATGAACCAGCTTATGAGGTAACACGATTGCTTGCCACCAAAGAAGGTATTTTTGCTGGTATGTCTAGTGGTGCTGCAGTAGCAGGAGCCTTAGGTATAGCCGAAAAGTTGGATTCAGGAATAATTGTGGTCATTTTACCTGATCGGGGAGATAGATATTTAAGCACAACCTTATTCCGTTCTACCTGTGGTAAATGTCCCCCCTAAAGCATGGTTCAAAAGAAAAAAGAGCGAATAAACAAAAGGAGGTGAAAAATATGGCTATTGATCCGGTATGCAAGATGGAAGTAGATGAAAAAAAGGCAAAATTTAAAAGTAAACATCAAGACAAAACTTATTATTTTTGTGCTTCAGGTTGTAAAACGGCATTTGATAATAATCCAGAAAAATACTGTAAGAAAGTAGAGAGCGATCATCCCAAACGTCGCGGTTGTTGTTAAATTTAGATTAGAAGGAATAAAAAACTATTTATTTTGGGGAAATAAAATACATACCGAGTAAAGCCTCTAATCAACAATAAATTGTAGATGGATAAAGCAGTGAGGTTTCATTTTAACTTAATTACTACTTATAGAATAGAATAAGTAGTAATATCCGAAATATTTTACCGAAGCATGGGTAAGATTTAACTGATAAATTAATAGTGGGATTATGATTATTTTTACGGTAAAAGGAGAAAAGATGAAAAAAACAAGGAATATTAAATTGGTGGGAGTTTTGTTAATTGTCATATTAACGGTCTTGATTATTTCAGGTTGCAGTAGCGTTAATGGGGATAACCGTGAGAGGTATGGTGTTAAGATTACCGAAAACAAAGCGGTCAGCGTAAAAGATATTTATACCAATCCGAACGAATTCCTAAACCAAACAGTCAGACTGGAGGGAGAAATTGTCCGAGAATGTTCCTCAGGATGTTGGTTCTTTTTAGAGGATAAGACCGGTACAATTTATGTAGACATCAATCCTTCAGGTCTCAGTATTCCTCCCAAGGTGGGGAAGAAAGTAGTAGTGGAAGGCGTGCCGGAAAATAAAAATGGAAGAATAAGCATTGTAGGAAAAGGAGTTGAATTTTAATGAAATTCCTTGTTTTAGCTTATAAAAATTTGAAACGGAGGAAATCCCGCTCTTTTTTAACCATTGGCGGAGTAGCGGTAGCTGTAGCAGTTTTAGTCTGTCTTTTAGGTTTTAACGCCGGATATCAAAAGGCTTTAACCTCTGATGTCGATAAGATGGGATATCAGGTGGTGGTTACTGCCAAAGGATGTCCCTACGAGGCGGCAACCATGATACTTAACGGAGAAGCGGGGCTTAAATTCATAGATGAGGATATCTATAAACAAATAACCAGTGACCCTGATATTGATAAAATTACACCTCTTCTTGCTCAGTTGGCTTATGACCCGGAAAAAATGGAGGGTAAAGGAGGATTTACTAACTATCTTGGAATTGAAGAGAGCTATATGCCGCTTAAACCAAATGTGGAAATTATAAAAGGAGAATGGTTTTCGGCAAATGATGCCAATGAAGCAATTTTAGGATATGACGCTGCAGAATCTGAAAAAAAATCAATTGGTGATAAAATATCCATTCCCGGAAAAGATATTACACTTACCATAGTCGGAGTTTTTAACAGAACAGGTTCCCAGGAAGACGGAACGGTATTTTTGCCCCTAAAAACAACTCAAAGAATCTTTGATATAGAAGGCAAATTGACTGGTATAGGAATTAAATTGAAACAAATTGAGAAGATTTCGGAATTTGAAGATAGGCTATACCCGATCGCCAGCATTCAGGTAATAAGCATGAGCCAGGTAAAAGGGACCATCCTAAATCTAGTAAATTCAGCTAAAATTTTGATTATGTCTGTTGCCTTTATCGCTATATTTGTGGCGATTATTGGGGTTATTAATACCATATTAATGAGCGTCTTTGAACGAACACAAGAAATAGGCATTATGAAGGCCATAGGAGCCTCAAGGTTAGATATTTTTCAACTCATTTGGATGGAAACACTTATTGTTTGTACTCTAGGTGGCATCTTTGGTTCAGTGATCGCGATTTTTGGTGGAAATTTGGTGGAAATTTTGGTGAGAAAGGTAATGCCTTATACACCGGGTGGTAAATTACTCTTAATTACTCCGGAGCTTTTGCTTTTTTCTTTCTTGGGAGTAATCATAGTGGGCATAATTTCAGGGGTATACCCGGCATTTAAAGCGGCTTCTATGAGACCCATAGAGGTAATAAGGAGTGGAGAGTAATGAGAGAGTGGGTCATAAAAGCAGATCATTTAAAGAAGGAATATTCTTCTACATCTCAAAGAACAGTAGCCTTGAAGGAAATAGATATAGAAATAAAAAAAAGTGAATTTGTAAGTTTCATGGGACCATCGGGAGCAGGAAAGACTACTTTCCTGAATTTAATTGGATGTTTAGATAAGCCTACTTCAGGTAGATTAGATATTTTAGGGTACGACCCAATAAAATTAAATGAAGAAAAACTTAGCCGCGTTCGAGTTGAGAAAATTGGGTTTGTATTTGAGGATTTTTTCTTGCTTTCATCATTAAATGCGTTAGAAAATGTACAGCTACCTTTAATCTTTGCTAAAAATTATTCGGATACTGAGAGACCGAAAAATCTTTTAAAAAGAGTAGGATTAGGACATCGTCTAACCCATTATCCCAATGAGTTGAGTGGAGGAGAATTACAGAGAGTGGCAGTGGCTAGAGCCCTAGCTAATAATCCTGAGATTCTACTTGCCGATGAACCAACAGGTAACTTAGATAGCAGGAATGCACAGGAACTTTTTAATCTATTTCGAGATCTTAACAGAAAAGAAGGTGTAACTATTGTAGTTGCTACTCACAATGTAAAATTAGGTTTTTCAGCAGACAGAGTTGTTCACTTGCAGGATGGGAAAATAGAAAAAGATGAAAGGCTGGCGCAAAAAGGTGGCAGATAAAATAATTTTGGAAGCAGTGAATTTAAAAAAATATTATCACCGGGGGTCAGAAATTGTGAAAGCTCTTGACGGAGTAGAATTAAAAATTAAAGAGAGTGAGATTGTATCAATTGTTGGCTGTTCCGGATCAGGAAAAACCACTTTAATGAACCTGATTAGTTGTCTTGATAAAATGACTGCAGGGAGTTTAAAAATTGGTAACACCGATGTTACTTCTCTTGAGGAAAATGATTTAATAAGGATCAGAAGAGAAAATATTGGGTTTGTCTTTCAGCGATTTTATTTAATTCCCACCTTAACGGTTAGAGAAAACGTAGAATTACCTTTAATTTTTGCTAAGAAAAACATTGACGAGAAAAACATATTAGATTTACTAAAAGAAGTAAATCTTGAAGATAAAAAAGAGATTCAGGTAAAATATTTATCCGGTGGAGATAAACAGAGGACAGGTATTGCCCGGGCATTGGTAAATAATCCCAAGATGCTTATTGCCGATGAACCTACGGGTAAATTAGAGACAAAAGTTGGGTTTCAAATTTTAGAACTTTTTAAAAGATTAAGCCAAAAAGGCTTAGCCGTATTTATTGCGACCCATGATTTAGAATTGGCTCAAGCTGCCCAAAAGATAATCCATCTCCAGGATGGGAAGATCATTCCCAAAGAAAAATCTGATCTATATTATTGATATAGGTCTGCACAAAAAAAGAGTAAGAAAGGAGAAAATCTATGAAAGGTAAAAATATAGTAATATTTTTTTTGATAGGAGTAATTATAGTATTGGGGGGTATTTTGGTATTTAGTAATATCCAAAATGATTCTTCTAATGCTCCCCAAAATAATTCTATTACCCAGAATATTTCCGGACCTCAACCAAGAATTACAGTTGTAGAAGAGGAATGGGATTTTGGAAAAGTGATACAAGGCGAAAAACCCAGCCACATTTTTACGGTAAAAAATGAGGGAGAAGGAGATTTAATTATTGATAGTTTAAAAGGATCTTGCCCCTGTATAGAAGCTTCAATTTCTGCTAATCTCATTAAACCGGGAGAATCAGCTGAACTTAAAGTATCTTATGATACCACTGATTATGTGGGAAAAGATGAAAAACATGTCCACATTTATTCTAATGATCCTCGGGCAGCAGATAAAAGAGTTAATTTATTTGTAGAGACAGAAAAACTTATAGGGCTATATTTAGAGAAATAAATCAACTTGTATTAAAATGGTGAAAGATATTTTTCCATGATTAAAATGAATATATTATTCGGATTTCTTGTAGAATTTAAAGAGTATCTTATTGAAGTATTACCTTTTTTGGTTATAGAATTTCTTTTAAGTGGCTTGATCCATGAATTTGTTCCGACGAAATTGGTGGAAAGACATTTTGGAAATAAAGGAATAAAACCTATTCTCTATTCTACCCTTATTGGTACAATTCTCCCTGTCTGCTGTATAGGTTCCCTTCCGATCGCAGTTAACCTTCATCAGAAAGGTGCTAAGCTTGGTCCTGTTTTAGCGTTTTTGGTGGCTACGCCTGCTACCTCAATAACCGCCCTTTTAGTAAGTTATCGTTTTCTTGGAATAAAATTTACTATTTTCTTATTCTTCTCAGTTGTTTTGATGGGATTAATCATGGGTATTGTCGGTAATACCATTAAAATTAAAAAGTTAGAAAGTGGAAAAGATCCTCTATCTGGCGAAAAAGATAATTTTACCACAGACTCAACCTGTGGAAGGAATATAGACAATTGTAATGTATTGAAATCGGAATATAAAGAAGATTCTTCAAATTTTGAGGAAGATCCGGGAAAATACGTTAAGAATGATAATTCTAAAGACTGGATCTGGATAAAGAATAGATTAATATCGGTAGCCAGATATATTTTTTCAGATATGCTCCGGGAAATTGGTCCAGAAATACTTTTGGGTTTAACCTTGGCGGCAGCTGTGTCCACCATTAATCCCTTGGGGAAGTTTGTGGGGAAGCATTTTGACGGTGGACTTGGTTATTTATTCAGTTTAATCTTTGGGTTGGCCATGTATATCTGTTCTACTGCTAGCGTACCCTTAGTTCATGCCTTTATTTCCCAGGGCATGAATGTAGGAGCCGGTATGGTGTTACTCATAGCCGGACCGGTTACCAGCTGGGGAGCTATTCTGGTGCTGAGAAAGATCTTTGGTAATAAAACACTGGCTATCTATTTGGTTCTTATTAGCATTCTCTCTTTACTTTTTGGTTATCTATATTCTATAATCTAAGTAATATCCGTAAATTCATAAAATAGAATAATATCTATAGGAATTATTTTTAAAAAGCTATTTATAGATAATTATCAATTATATTAATAGAAGGGCAGGCATAAAAATAATGGCAACATTAGAAGATTTTCAAAAAATAGATATACGGGTGGGAAAGATAATCGAAGTAAAAGATTTTGAAGGGGCTAGGAATCCTTCTTATAAAGTAAAGATTGATTTTGGAGAGTTAGGCATAAAGGTCTCTTCAGCCCAGATTACTAAATTATATTCTAAAGAAGATTTACTTAACCGGCAGATTGTAGCGGTAGTTAATTTCCCCCCCAAAAGAATAGCCGGATTTAAATCAGAAGTATTAATTTTAGGAGTTATGAAAGAGGAAGGAGAAGTTATCCTGCTTCAGCCTGATCGAGAAGCCCCCTTAGGCTATAAAATAGGGTAGAGTAATTCGAAAAACTTCAAAGTTTCAAGGTATTTTCCACAATGAATATCATTGATAATATAAAAGTGAATCTGGTAGCAGAGTTAATTAAAGAATCTAAATATGCAGTGGTGTTAACCGGGGCGGGAGTTAGCACCGGATCGGGAATAGCAGATTTTAGGACCCCCGGAAAAGGTATCTGGGAGAACGTAGACCCTTTTAAAGTTACCTCTATAGCCGCATTTAAGGAAAACCCACAGCGTTTTTACCATTTTTATCGACCTCGTATTGAGATGTTATCCCGAGTTTTTCCCAATCTTGCACACCAGGCGATTGCCCAGTTGGAAGAGATGGGTTATGTTAAATACCTCATAACTCAAAATATCGATAACCTTCACCAGAGAGCAGGTTCAAAGAAGGTTATTGAAGTGCACGGGAATTTAAGAGAAGCTGTTTGCCAAAAATGTGGAAAGATGATTTCTTCAGAGATATTAATGGATAAGATAGAAATATCTGAAGAGAAAGTCCCTTATTGTGAATGTGGTGGAGTGTTTAAACCAAATGTAGTCCTATTTGGAGAGATGCTCCCTAATTTGGAAAGCGCTATCCATCAATCTATGCAAGCAGATTTAATGCTAACTGTCGGTTCATCACTCCAGGTTAGTCCGGTGAATACGTTGCCTCAATATTGTCTGGAAAGAGGAGGCAAGGTAGTCGTAATTAATTTTATGTCTACCCGCTTGGACTATTTGGCTCAGGTAGCTGTTCAGGAAGATGTCTGCGATTTTTTACCGGCGGTGGTAGAAGTCTTGAGACGAAAGTAGTTTAAATTAAATATAGAACTGCCCCTTTCTTATAAAGAAATTGAAAAATTTGACTTTTTCTAAAAAAGGTTTTATTATAATAATATATAAAATAATTTAGTAAGCATTAAAATATTTTAAGTAGATAGTATGATATAATATCTAAAGGAAATTATATGGCTTCTGATATAAAAATTAACCTTGAATTAAAAAAATATATTTCATTGACTGAGATTATCGCTGAAATGTTTGGAAGTAGATGTGAGGTATTGATTCATGATTTTAGTAATCCTCAACATTCGATTATTGCCATTGAAAACGGCCATGTAACAGGAAGAAAAGTCGGCGATCCTATTACTGACTTTGCTTTAAGCGCATGGCGAAAAGGTGGCTTTGGCGATATCAAGGAAGATAAAATGGTTAACTATAAAACGAAAACAAAAGATGGGAGGATCTTAAAATCTTCCACTCTATTTATAAAAGATAAAGACAGCAAAATTGTGGGATGTTTATGTATCAATTATGATATGACAGGTCACTTAATGTTTGAGAAAACAATAAATGAATTCTGTACTATAGTAGATTTAAGTGAGCAAAAAGAAGAAGAAACCTTTGTTAAAGATGTAGATGAAATTCTTGAAAATATCATTAATAAAGCAATTGAAGAAATAAACAAGCCCATATCGTTAATGCAGAAGGAAGATAATTTGAGAGTAGTAGAAATGGTCGATGAAAAAGGCGGTTTTATGATCAAAGGAGCCATTGATCAATTGGCTCATAGCTTAAATGTTTCTCGTTATACTGTTTATAATTATCTTGAGGAATTAAAAGCAAAAAAGAAAAATAATAAATTAGAAAAACAGTATAGTGATAACAAATTATAATATTATAATTATTGCCTTTTGAGCAAAGCAAAAATAGAAAGAGGAGTAATTATTAAATGGAAAAAGAAATATTAATCAATCATGATGGACCTAAAGCAATTGGACCCTATTCTCCTGCTTTGAAAATTGGAAATTTAGTGTTTACTTCAGGACAACTGCCCATTGACCCCATTACAGGAGAAATAGTAGAAAGTGATATTGAATCTCAAACCAGAAGATCAATAGAAAATCTAAAAGTAGCTTTAAAACCTTATTCGATTAATTTAAAAAATATCGTAAAGGTAACTATCTTCCTCAAGGATATGAATCATTTTTCTCGGGTTAATGAGATTTATGGTCAATACTTTGCCAGTCAATTTCCTACTAGAAGTTGTATAGAAATTTCACGCCTTCCCAAAGATGCACAAATAGAAATTGAAGCTATTGCGTATTGCAATGAGTGATGATCAGGTAGTGTTTTAGAGTTTAACTGGAGGAACGTAATGGAAAAAAGTCAAGAGGATTTACTTACCTTATTAAAAAGAGGAATTGCCCCGGCTACAGGATGCACCGAACCTATTGCAGTTGCCTATGCAGTAGCAAAAGCTAAAGAGCAGACTTTAGGTAATTTAGAATATATAAAAGTTCAAGTTGATTCAAAAATCTACAAGAATGGCCTAATTGCAGCCATACCAGGTACAAAAGAAAAAGGTTTAATTGCCGCCGCCGCTTTTGGTTTTCTTGCCGGAAAGACTGAAAAAGGATTTCGAGTTATCGAAGGATTAACAGATGAAGATATAAAGAAAGCGAAGCAATTAATCAAAGAGAATAAGATAACTATAGTTTTGAACAGAAATTTAAAGGGTCTATATATTGAGGCTAATCTGGTCACTGATCAGGATAAAATCAGAGTCATCGTTTTAGATAACCATCTTAATGTTGTAAAAATAGAAAAACTTGATAAACATAATCAGTTTAAACCCTTTAGAAGAAAAAGGCAAGGTTTTAATTTCTCAAATAATTTTATCCAGGAATATACGTTGGATGATTTCCTGCAATTCATAACTAAAACACCACAAGAGGAATTATTATTTTTAGAAGATGGTGTAATGATGAACTTGAAAATAGCACAGGAAGGATTGAAAATAAAATCAGGTGTCGCTTTCGCGCTTACTAATTTGATTCATGAAGGATTATTGACTGATAATATGATTACTCGAGCTCAAATATTATGTGCCGCTGCCTCAGAAGCCAGAATGTCTGGCAGCAGACTTCCGGTAATGAGTACGGCAGGGAGTGGAAATCATGGTATTACTACTTTCTTGACCAATTATGCGGTCGCAGAAAAACAAAAAATTTCATCAGAAAAATTGATTGGATCCTTGGCATTGACTCATCTGATTACCTTCTTTATTAAATCTTATACTGGTACTTTGTCTGCCATGTGCGGTTGTGCAGTAGCGGCAGGAATAGGAACTAGTGCGGGCGTGGTCTATCTCTTAGGAGGTAATAAAGAGCAAATCCTTGGTGCACTCTATAACATGGTTGGTTCTATTTCTGGCCTCATCTGTGATGGGGCTAAGGAGGGATGTGCTTATAAATTGGCTCTATCTTCTGGATGGGCAGTACAATCAGCATTACTTTCTCTAAAAGGTGCAATAATTAATAAGAATGATGGAATAGTAGAAGCTGATTTTAAAAAATTATTTAAAAATTTAGGTTATATATGTGACCCCGGAATGGCATCTACGGACAAAGCTATACTAAAAATTATATAAAAAAACATAGAATAATTTAAAAATAATAATTATTAATATTCGTTTAATCAAAAAAAATAAAATACCGCAAATTTATCCTTGGATGAATAAACAGCTGGTGACATGTTCCAGAGTATAACATCCGCTGATATTATCTAATGATTTTACAAGATAAAAAATGAGGGGGGGCAAAGCTGAAAATAAAAAGCATCAAGAATTATTTTAAAAAAGAGGAGGCAAAATTTAGATTAAGAGTGTAGATTAAGAATTTAGATAAAAACTAAAAAAGAAAGGGGAAAGAATGTTAAAGTTAAATGAAAATAAAATTAGTTTGTTTTTGATATTAATAGCAATGCTTTTGTTGATTGTGTCTTCTGGATATTGTGAGGCAAAATATAAATTCAATGCAATAGCAGATGAAGCCATCTGGGGAGAGACGGGATTAATATTACAAACTTTTGAATCAGGTGTTAAATATCTTAGTGATGGGGATATTGATATCAAAATGTTCCCAGCAGGTGAATGGGGTACAGGTGAAGAGGCAGGTTTGCAATCACTCCAATTAGGAACTTTAGATATAGTAGTAACTATGTCTGCAAATCTTGGTTTGTATACAGACGCCCTTTATGTTTTTGATATTCCTTTTATGTTTAAAAATTTGGTTGATGCAATGTTGTTTACTTTTGCATCAACTACAGAACATACTCCATTGGTTAAAAAATTATTAGAAAAAGCAAGTGAAGAGAGCGGAATAATAGTATTAAGTATGGCACCAATGGGAAGAAGGGATATTTTTTCTAATAAACCTATAAATTCAATTAAAGATCTTAAAGGAATAAAAATCAGAACCATGGCTAGCCCTATACAGGTAGATGCCTTTAACTTTATGGGAGCAATTGCTACACCATTGCCTTATTCAGAATGTTTTACCGCCTTACAATTGAAAACTGTGGATGCTGCAGAAAATTCTCCGGCAGCTTACACCATGATGAAGTTTATTGAACCAGCACCTTACTATTTTGGCTCTGATCACTATTCATCTGTCGTAGGTATAGCAATGAGCAAGAAATCGTGGGATTCGCTCCCTAAGGCATATCAAAACGTTATAAGACAAGCTGCTGTTGGAGCAATGAATGTATCAAGTATATGGTCTTTAGGATCAGCTGACTATTCTTTAAATGGTGAAGTTAAAAATGGTGCAAAAGCAATAGTAATGATTACACCTGAAGAAAAGTTAGAATTAAGAAAGACGGTATTACCAAAATTATTGGATAAATATGGCAAAACAATAGATATGGATATTTTGAAAACATTGGCAGAAGGAGATAAAGTTATAGCTGATTGGTTGGAAGAAAATAAATAAAGAATAATAGTTAAAACAAAATAATGATAAATAATTTTATCCTATAATTTACAAGAGGCAAAAGCAAATTTTGCCTCTTGTAAATTAAACAAACAATTTATATCTAATTTAACTTAATTGACAAATAACATAGAACAAGGAGAAATAAATTGCTAAAAATACTAGAAAAAGTAGTAAATTATTTTACATGGATTGAAGATAGAATGCTTACTATAGCCCCCCTGCTGTTATTAATAGTAAGTATTTTTGCTGTTTTTAATAGGTATTTTTTTAAATATTCTATGGGCTGGTATGAAGAAATCTCAATATATTTATTTATGTTATTAGTTTATTGGGGTGCCAGCAAGGCAGCAAGAGATGAAAGTCATTATAGTGTTAATATTATAATAGACAAATTTAAAGGTAAAGTTCGAAGTTATTTAATAATAATTATTTGGTCGGTTTGTTTGTTAATTTCATTGTTAGGAGTTTATTTTGGGATTAAAATGAGCCTAATTACTACCATGAAAACAGTTTCACTTAAAATACCA
>Ga0209206_10000142_pt1 | contig 13786 bp, 14 predicted proteins | sample ZodSprsou2mmetaG_FD_185478 | JGI IMG/M metagenome (GOLD analysis project Ga0209206, IMG submission 185478) | Hot spring sediment microbial communities from Zodletone spring, Oklahoma to study Microbial Dark Matter (Phase II) - Zodletone Spring... ...
TTACCATTGATAACCTGATCGACCAGCCCGATCATCCTGCCATCCGGAAACTGATCATCGTGAGCAAGGTGTTTTCTGATTTCAAATACAAGCAGGAAAAAGAGTACCTGAATGCCTTCAAGGAGAAATTGATCCATATGACCAGTCTGCTCGAGATTCCCCGTCTTTCCGAATATGGGTTCAGGGAGGAGTACATCCCGAAGGTCATCGAGCAGACCTCTCACAAGTTCCACCCGGTCACACTCACGAATGAACAGATGACCGAAGCCTTAAGAAGCAGGATTTAAGTTCATCCGGGTCGTGTCGCAGATCGATTTTATGCTCGCTGAATTGATGGAGAAGTAGTGCTCGTGAATGCGTTTCTCCTCCAGCGTTTGAATCGCAGATCCCGGCAGATGGCGGTTAAATTCCCTTTTTTCCCAGACTTCAGGATTGGTGAAAGGATTGAGCGTGGCATCATAATTCACGGTGCTGCCGTCCTGGTAAAACTTGATGGGATCCCCGTCATATCCGTCAAGGTAGACGATCAGGCTGTCGTAATAGAATGAAAAATAGGTGTACCCGTCCAGGTAATCATTGTCAATGCAATAGAAATCTCCAGCGACACCCGGCTGGATCCATGATCCCTCTGTATATTCGGAAGTATATGGAAGGGTATAGATCGGTACCCCGGTCGCATTGTAAATAGACAGCCAGGATTGATCGTCAGATGCACACCCGGACAGGAGTATTAAGATGCTTATGATCCCTGCTATCCCTCTCATCTACATCTTATTATCAATTACAATACCAGTATTCGACATGAAAAGTTTGATGGCGATGGCCAGCAATATAATTCCGAAAAACTTCTTAAGGATGTGCAATCCACTTGGTCCCAAAAGCTTCTCGAAAAATGTCGTCAACCGGAGTACAAGATACACAATAATCATATTCAAGGAAAGGGCAATCAAAATATTTATTGAGTGATATTCTGCTCTCAGAGAGAGAAGTGTGGTGATGGACCCTGCTCCGGCAATGAGCGGGAATGCGATGGGCACAATGGCCCCGCCCCCTTCGCTGTCGTGCTTGAAGAATTCGATTCCGAGGACCATTTCGAGGCCCATGAGCAGGAGGATGAATGAGCCGGCAATGGCAAATGATGAGATATCGACCCCGAAGATTCCCAGCAGCGGTTCTCCGATAAACAGGAAAAGGAGCATGATACCGAAAGCAACCAGGGTTGATTTTGCCGGGTAGAATGAGGGGGATTTGGCTTTGATGTCCAGGATTACGGGGATTGAACCGAAAATATCGATGATGGCAAAAAGCACCATGAAAGCGGCCACCACTTCCAAAATGTCAAAATGCATCTCTCAAAGATTTGGTTAGGATCTGTAAAGATGCATTTTTTTTCAATAATCGCCCGGTTAATCCCTGGTCTTGATGGTGCAGCCCACTGCCTTGGTGGTGGCAGGATCAGGCGCATTGCCTGCCATGAGGGCACCGATGGCGTTTTCAAGGTATCGCGCGGTCACGGCTGTGGCATCCATGGCATTGTCATCGATGGCACCTACATATGCCACTTTAAATTTACCGTTCCTGTTCTCAAGCAGATAGATATGGGGAGTACGGGTAGCGCCGTATGCCTTGTACACCTCCTGGGTTTCATCTTTCAGGTACGGGAACGGAAAATCCCTCTCTGCGGAACGGGCTTTCATTTTATCGAAAGTGTCCTCCGGCGATACCTGGTCATCGTTGGGATTGATGGCCACCACCGGATATCCTTCCGGACCGAATTTATGATGCAGTTGTATGATTCGTTGTTCATATGCTTTCGCAAATGGACAGGGATTACATGTAAATACAACAATCACACCTTTCTGGTCGCTGTAGTCGGAGAGTGAAACGGTCGAACCGTCCACATTCCTGAGTGTAAAATCAACCGCGTTGTCGCCCGGTTCGAGACCGGCACCCAGCATCACAATGGCTGCAAAGAAAAGCGAAAATGTCAAAATGGTCTTTTTCATGTCAGTTACGGATTAGAATTACTTGTTCAAGCAGTTCCTCATGGGTCAGTTCTTTCTCCAGGAACACCCGGTGTTCGTTTTTGTATATCAGGGTGGCGGGGATGGCTCCAGACCATCCCGGGTCCACCCGGTCGATCCATTCATTGTACCGGAGATCAGTCATCAACATGACAGGTGCCGTAATGTTTTTCTCCTGGAGGAAAGGGATGACCCTGCTTTCAATCTGGTTCGGAAAATCCAGGCTCACCAGGATGACCCTGACCCCCGATGATGCCTGTTCACTGTGGAGATCCTCGAAGTAGCCGATCTCTTTCACACAGGGAGAGCACCAGGTAGCCCAGAAATTGATCACGTAGGTTGTGTCATCGGTGCGATGTGTCAGGGAGAGTAGTTCTTCCCTTCCGATCTCTGTAACCTCCTGAGCGACAACAGCAACTGTGAAAAACACAGCCAGCGCAAACACAACGGCATATCTTCTCATTGACTGTAAAACACCCCCGGTGCTGATTTGTTTGATCAGACCGTTTTTTTCATCAAACAATTCCGGTCATTATTTGTATTCTACATATGGAGATTATTAAACATTTGCATGCACACATAAACTGTTAAACCATGCCATATACACTGCAGACAGGTGCTCCGGCACCCGATTTCAGATTACCTGCCACAGACGGGAACACATATGCACTGTCTGATTTCAGGGAAGAGTTCCTGGTGGTTTTCTTTACCTGCAACCATTGTCCTTATGTACTGGGTTCCGATGAAATCACCAGACAGACAGCTGAGAAATTTGCAGGCAGGAATGTCCGGTTTGTTGCAATCAATTCCAACAGCGCGCGTACATATGAGGTGGACGGATTTGAGCATATGGTGAAGCGGATGCAGGAGCATCAGTTCCCATGGATTTACCTGCATGATGAAAACCAGGAAGTGGCCAGGGCTTACGGTGCACTGCGTACTCCTCACTTTTACCTGTTTGACGGGGAACGAAAGCTCATCTATACGGGAAGGGGGGTGGATCAGCCCAGGGATCCGGAACGCATCACCGTGAATGATCTTGACCGTGCGCTGGAGGAGGCGACCGCGGGAAGGGGGGTCTCCGTACCGGTCACCAATCCCATCGGATGCAACATTAAATGGGAGGGAAAGGAGAAACACTGGATGCCGGCTGACGCCTGCGACCTGGTGTGATCAGGCAGAGTAATAGCTCCGGATCTGTTTCTTGCCCAGATGGATCCTGCTTTTTACGGTCCCGATAGGGATGTTCATCTGTGCGGAGATCTCCTTGTAGGAATATCCCGTCAGAAACATCCGGATGGGCTTCTCGTAGACACCAGGCAGAAGATTGATGATCTCGTGTAGTTCCTTTCTTATCAATTGTTCGTCCGGTGTTTCATCGGGAGCGGCCTGGGTAAACTGAATCTGGTTCAGGTCGTCCGTGTCACTCACCTGTTGCCTGTAGTGGCTGCTTCTCAGATAATTGATGTATGTATTCTTCAGGATGGTGTAGAGCCATGCCCTGATATGATCGTCGCGAAGCAGTTTTCTCCTGTTCTTAAGGGCTTTGTAGCTGGTCTCCTGCACGAGATCCATGGCATCATCCTGGTTTTCAGTCAACTGCAGGGCATATAGAAACAGCTGTTTCTGCAGGTTCACCAGGTGTCCCGTAAAATGATCCGGACTTCCGTTTCCTTTTCTGTGTTCCATCGCTGATTGATGGATGGTTTGCAACGATTAAAAGGTAGCAAATATCAGAATACGATTCAAGCTGTTTTTATAAAATGATATGAACCATCAATATGAAGGAGGCGGGGATTTCGGTGTGATCAGTTGGTGAGATCACGCTGGAACATTTCGATATTCCTGGCTATTTTTTCCACGAGCAGTTCCCGTGATTCCCTGGAAGCCCAGGCCATGTGGGGAGTGATCAGGATCTTCTCCCTGTCATACAGTTTGAGCAGGGGACTGTCAGGTTTGATGGGCTCGTGCTCCAGTACATCCAGTCCCGCGGCACCGATCAAATTATCATTCAATGCCTTTGCCAGGTCTTTTTCATTGATGATCCCTCCCCGTCCCAGATTGAGTAGAATGGCACAGGGACGCATCAACTTTATCTTTTCATAGGTAATCAGGTCCCTGGTGCTGTTGTTCAGCGGAGCATGGATGGTCACCACATCCGAGCTCTTCAGCAGGTCATCCAGGTCAAATCGTTTATAGCTGATGTGGTTGTTGCGCCCGGTGGTGGAGTAAAACACCACCTCCATGCCGAAGGACTCCGCGATGCGTGCCACCTGCCGGCCGATGGTTCCCAGTCCGATGATGCCCATCCGCTTTCCTTTCAGTTCCCAGTAAGGTTCCCCGTGATGTGTGAAGGATCCGCTTCTGGAATAGGCACCGCTTTTTACGTAATGATCGTAGTAGTATGGCTTGTTTACCAGGTATAACAGCATGGTGAATGTGAGCTGTGCCACCGAATCTGTGGAGTACCCTGACACGTTTTTAACCTCGATCCCGTTGTTCTTTGCAAAGTACAGGTCCACATTGTTCACTCCCGTGGCAGCCACGCAGATGAGCCTCAGGTCAGGAAGCTGTTTCATCACCCGTGCATCCATCTCCACCTTGTTCACGATGACCACATCCTTTCCGCTGCAACGCTCCACCACCTGGTCCGGTTCGGTGGCATCAAAGATTTCAAGATCCCCGAGCTTTGCAATCAGCTTGAAGTTATTTACCTTTCCTATGGTGCCCCCGTCCAGCAGTACAATTTTCAGCATGGTTCCTTCGGTTTGAGGTCTGTGTATTCAAACCAGTATGCTTTTAACAAGCATCCCATAAATTGGTTCAATAGTCCCGGGGTACTTTCCGGAGGGTTAAGGTTTGTTAAAACAGGATGAAATCGGAATATATTGAATACATTTAATCCCATGTGCCTCCGGGGCTTCATGGTGACCGGCGTGTTGGTGATCGCTGCACAGTGCGGCCTTGCGGGTCAGGCCGGGGATTCTGTTTTCATGCTCACCGGTTTTGTGTACGATGGCATGTACAGACCGGTTCCGGCCACACATGTGATCAACATCAATGCAATGACAGGCGATGTGACCGATACTTTGGGGATATTCAGGTTGCCCGTAACGATGCCGGATACCCTGTTCTTCAGTAATATCACCTACAGGGATACCCTGCTGCCCGTCGCTTCGTTCATGACCAGAAGGTTCATCAGGTTGAAAGAAATGCATCATCCAATCCCCGAAGCGCGGATCTTCAGCTGGGGAAACAGCTACGAGGATTTCAGGAAAGCGGTGATCAACCAGCCGCCTGTCACCTCCCTGGGTGCTAAACTCGGGCTTCCACGACAGGATCCCGATTACATTCCCTACGACATGGATGAGGAAAAAATCAAAAGTGTGGGCTTCCTTCTCACCTCACCGGTCTCTTTCTTTTACCACAACCTGAGCAGGAAACAGCGCTCGGCCAGGAAACTGTTCATGATGGAGCGAAACGCGGAGGAGCAGGATGCTTTTGAAGAGATTGTCAGCCGGTCAAATATTTCATCAGTCACGGGCCTTGCCGGAGAAGAGCTGGACGGATTCCTGCTGTTTCTGAATGAGCGGATCCGGTGCGATTACAGGTGTACGGAACTGCAGATCTATACGGAAATCCATTCCCTGTGGGAATTGTACCGTGAAGGCCGGTTACAGGAAACCGGTCAATGATCCTGTCCGAGAGCGGACTGCAGTGCCGTTTTACACGACCTGCTGTTTCTCGCTGTCCCAGAAGACCTTTCGGTCCTCACGATATGCAATGGTGGCCATGGCAGCCGTGATCCCCTCCTCAAAAGCCTGGTCAATGTTGCAGCTGGGTTGCTTTCCCTGCCTGATGCCTTCCAGCCACTCCGCGATGTGGAGGTGGGTGGTGTCCATCCTCCGGCCGCCCCGGTAAGTGTACAACAATCCCCGGTCGGCGAAGTACTGCTCGGTGGGGGTGGTCACGGCATCCACATTTTTGCGTCCCGGAATGTAGGTGTAAATAGGCAGGTCTGTCCGGATCAGTCCGTTTGCGATCTGTTCTTTGTACCTGGTGCTTTCCTGGCAGGCGTAGATGCGGATGCTGTTGCCCAGTTCCATGGAGGCATCGTGGCCCATGATCACTTTTCCCCGGTCCCTGTTATTGGCCAGGGTTGCACTGTACAGCAGGGATAAGTTCAGCCGGGGGTATTCAAACGTTGCGTTCCAGACATCCGGGACTTCCCTCACCTCGTTCACGTAATGTTCAGGCCGTTCATAGAAATATACCCCTCCCGAGGATACAGCCGATTCCGGGATTCCCATTCCAAGGATCTGGTTGATGGCATCATATTCGTGGGTGAGGAGGTCCCCGGAAAGACCGGTCCCATAGTCCCACCAGCACCGCCAGCGGAAGAATCGCTCGGCGCTGAAAGGATGCTTCACTTCGCAGGGTTCCTCGAACTGGTTCCAGTCAACACTCCGGCTGTTCGCATCCGGGTGGATATCGTACACCCATGCTCCGTTAGGGGTGTTGCGGTTGGTGCACACTTCGATCAGATTGATGGGTCCCAGCAGGTTCTTCTCCACCGCTTCCCTTGCCTTGATATAGCTCTCAGTCTGTCTTCCCTGGTGACCCAGCTGGAAGATGACATTGCTTTCCCTGACTGCATCCCTGATGGCAAAAACCTCTTCCACCCTGCGGGCCAGACCTTTCTCCACATAGATATGCTTACCTGCACGGGCGGCATCGATGGCCATCCGGGCATGCCAGTGGTCGGGAGTGGCGATGATCACAGCATCAATATCTTTTGCCGCCAGCAGCTCCCGGTAGTTCCTGTATCTTTTTGCCGGTTTTTCCATGGTACCGTCCGGACCTTCCCTCCCCACATTGGAGGCGGCAGCGAGGGCCCGTTCCGCGTGGACATCAAACAGGTCACACACGCCGTTGACCACCACATTCAGGTCATCCTGCCCGAGAAAATCCTCGTACCTGTGATCCCTGGAATCTTTTGCGGCGGCATCTTTCCATTCAAGGATCGTTTCCGGCTGCACGAAACCGGCCGCTTTCATCAGCTGTGTCCCTCTGATCCCATAACCGATGATGCCCAGTCTGATCACGTCTCCGTCGTGTGCATACCTGGTATATTCCAGATCACCCGTGCTCATGTTCAGTTCCCTGGCCAGCCTGTGGCTCCTGAGATGGTCCTGCCTTCTCTTCCTCCAGGCTCCGTAAGCAAATGCACCGATAACGGGAAGCGTGGCGAAGCCTTTCAGCAGGTCGCGCCTGTTCATGCCGTTCTCCTTCCCGGTTTGATTTTGTTCGCTCATATGATCAGATCCTGTATTTTTTAAAGATGAACCGGTCGATGCCCACTGTATTCCACGTGGGAAACAGGAGGATCACCCAGAGTGTGAGTAATTCGATGAGGTTTTTATTGACCCACAGATAATTCCCCTCGCTGGGGATCACATATGTGGCCCCGATCAGGGGAGGATGTGACAGGTAATAGAATGCCAGCAGCACCATACCCGCGATGGCGGCAGGCCGGGTAAACATTCCCAGGATCAGTCCTGCACCGATAAGGATCAGTCCCCACATGTTCAAAAAATCGATAACGTTGAGCAATGCGGAATTCCCGGCCATGGACAGGAAAATCCCCTCGAGCCATCCTTCAGAGTCCATGAGGTATCCGAGGGAGGACCAGTCCGGATTCAGCAGCTTGCTGATCCCTTCGTAAAGGAAATGCCATCCGATGGCAACCCGGAGGATCACAAGTGACCAGAGCTGCCAGGGTGAGAATTGATCGCTTTTCATGATGAAATCTTATAGAAATGAGCTTTCAGAGGAACGTTCCGAAAGTAACAAAAGAATTTGAAAAACCGAATGAATTAATGCTTGCTTTTTATGGTTTTAATGACTGTTAGCCGGTTTTCGTGATCGATTCTCTTGTAGTCGATGGAATCCGAAAAGGTACGAACCAGGACGATCCCCATTCCGCCGGCTTCCACGGAAGCCGGATCGGTGATGGGCGGGGGATGGTACTCCATGGGATTGAAGGGGATCCCGTCGTCTGTGATCCTGATGATCAGCAGGCGGTCCTCTTTTCCCACCATCACCCGGATGAGGTGTGGATCAGCGTCCTGGAAAGCAAACCGGATGATGTTCGAGATCAACTCTTCCACGATGACCGTCACCTGCCGGAGCTCTGAGACGGGAATGGCCCATTCCTTTGCCAGAGCGCCCAAATCGTCGCTGATCCTGGAAATATCCTGGATGTGGTTCCTGTAGTGGAAGACCTTTTCCATGTCAATTGTCCCTGATAAACTCCACGGGATTGATCCGTGCCAGGCGCCATGTATGATAAAACACTGCGAACCAGCTGAATATGATTAAAACCCCTGCACATAAAATGAATATCCAGACCGGGATATCGATCCGGTAGACATAATTGCGTAACCAGCGTTCCATCAGAAACAGTGCTGCCGGAATGGAGATCACAGTGGATATCAGGGCCAGCCACAGGTAATGCATCAGTTCCGGCAGGATGATCTGGTATACCATGGCGCCGTTGATTTTTTTCAGGGCCGCTGATTTGAGGCGCTTCTGCATGAAGAAGCCGCTCAGTGCAAACAGTCCCAATCCTGCAATGATGATGGAAAGAATGCTGAATACAGTCAGGATATTGATCTGGGTGAGCTCAGGTTGGTACAGTTGCTCGATGAGTGCCGGGGAAAATGTAAAATCAAGGGGATAGGAGGGGAACAGTTTCTCCCAGACGGTTTTCAGGTGGTCGATGGCGGGGGCTGGATCGCCGGAGGGCATGACCGAGAAACAGAAGAGCCATGTGTACTTTGGAAAGATCACCATGGGGGAAACCTGGTAGTCAAGTCCCGACAGGTGAAAGTCCCGGATGATTCCCGTTACGGGTCCCGGCCAGATGAAACCGGGGTAGTTGAAATGAAGTGTCAGATTGCTGCCTATCAGGTGTTCCGGTGTGTCAGTGATCATCCGGGCGGCGGTCTCATTGAGAACAAAGAACTCGGCAGAATCCAGCGGATCATACTTTTCGGGGAATCCTGTTCCGTGAACGATTTCAAGGTTGTAAAAGCTTAGAAAATCTTCATCCACCGGAAACAGGAACAGTTGCTTATCCCCCTCATCGATCCCGTCGATCTCAAATGTATTGGCATCCATGGCTTCTCCGGTGGGTTCCTCCATACTGGCTGTCACTGCTTTCACGTGGGGGCTCTCGAGCATCATCTCCTTAAATGTGCTGAATTCATCCACGATGGGACGGTGCAGCCCGTAAATATGAATGGCTTCCCGCTCCGATGCCCCAAGCTGAACCGACATGGCAAAGCGGGTCTGCCTGCTGATCATCATCAGGCTCGATACCAGCACGAAAGTGATCATGAACTCCAGTATGATCACTCCCCGGACGAAGAAAGTCCTGCCGGTTGTATCCGGCGGCGGGCCCATTTTGGCCGAAAGGTACCTGCGCTGAAGGTAACTGTAAAGTTTTCCGGTGGAAACCAGGGCAGTGACCACCGAGCTGATGATCAGCAGCAGCAGCAACAGGGCAAGGGAGAGCACGATGAGCCCGCTGTCCTGGAAGATGAACTGGCCCGCCAGGCGTTCGATGACAGGTCTCAGGATCAGGGTGAAAAGGATCCCGGTCATCAGGGAAACCGATCCGATGAAGAGGTGATCCACCAGGAACTGGCGGAAGAATACCTGTTTCCCTGCCCCCATCTGCCATTGAACCACGAGCCGCTGTACATGCAACTGGTTCTGGCTGAACGACAGCAGCGTGAAATTGAACCAGGCGAGCAGGAAGACCAGCATCCCTGCGATCATCAGGATCACCACTGTGCGGAACCTGACATTGGGCTGAATTTCCCTGGCCAGGTGGGAGTGGAGATGGATTGCTGCTACCCGCTGCAGCCGGGGCTGGATCCTTTCAGATGCAGCTGAGTCAAAATTGCTTTCTACAAATAGTCCGAGGTTTTTTTCCATCCGGGCGGGATCGGTCCCCGGATCCAGTTTAAGGTATGTCCAGGCAGTCCCCCGGTACTCCATGGGATTGTCGAAGGATGTGAGTACGGAAATCCTGAAATGTGAATTGTCCGGAAAATCCCCGATCACCCCTGTCACGGTATAGGTGGTGGGCCTTACGTCAAACTGGTGCTTCAGTTCGAAGGTGCGGCCCACCGGATCGGCCATCCCGAAGAATTTCGCAGCGCAGCTTTCAGTCAGCACGGCCGTGAAGGGTTCCTGCAGCAGTGTTTCCGTGTTTCCACGGAGCACCGCCGGCCGGAATATTTCAAGAAAAGCCGGATCACAGGCGTAAGCGAAGGGTTCGTAATATGAGGTTTCATCCAGGATAAAGGCTGCCTTCCGGAAAGGGGCCAGCCTGCCTGCCTGTTCGATGCCGGAGAGTGCATCACTGAAAATAATCCTGTTCAGGATGCTCCCGTGGAGGATCCTTGCTGTATGGCGGTAAAATCCCTCGTTCTTCTCCTCGAATGTCAGCCTGAAGATCCGTTCCCTGTCCGGAAACTTCCTGTCAAAGGAAAGGTGCCATGCGGACCACTGGACGGTTGAGAGAAAGGTGGTGATCCCCAGCGCCAGTCCCGCGATGACGAGGACAGCGTAGAGCACATTTCTTTTTAAGCTCCTGAAGGTGATTAATAGGTGCCTACAGATCATGGCCGAATTCCTAGCAATAGTAAATATAGGAATTCGTCTGTTCAATCAGCAATGATTTACATTTTTTTGAACACCTGCTGAAGGTAATCCCGGATGTACTCCATGGCCTCCACTGCATCGCTCAGGATCATGTGGAAACTCAGGAAACCGTGGATCATTCCGCTGTATTCGATATGTTCCACTTCCACTCCCGCCTGAAGCAGTTTTTCGGCGTACGCCCTCCCGCCGTCCCTGATGGGATCACATTCCGCGGTGATGACCAGGGCAGGGGGAAGGTCGGGTGTAAGCTCTGCTTCGAGAGGGGACAGGTAGGGGTGCCGCGGATCCGTCAGGTCGCCCATATAATCCGACTTCACCTGCCTCAGGAATTTTTCATCCAGGACGAATCTTTTGGGACCCAGGCCGAAATAGACCCGGGATGAAAAAATGGTATCCACAAAAGTGACTCCTGGATAGATCAACACCTGGCATGCCGGGCCAGGCCTTCCATCGTCCCTGCACCGAAGGGTAAGGACCGTGGCAATGTTTCCTCCCGCGCTGTCGCCCATCACACAGATCCGGTCCGGATCGCCCCCGATCTCCCCGGCATGTTCCCGGAGCCAGCAGAGGGCCTCATACGCGTCGTTTACCGCCGCGGGGAACGGGTGCTCCGGGGCCAGCCTGTATTCCACCGAAACCATGATCGTGCCGGTGACCTCCGCCAGTTTTCCCACCATCATGTGGTACTCCTCCACACTTCCGAACGAAAAGCCTCCTCCGTGGATGAATAGCGTAACGGGATGGTCCCCTTTCATACTTTCTCCCGAGGGATAATAGATCCGGACGGGGACCGGCCGCTCGTTGTACGTGATCAGGGTATCCAGTGTTTTTTTCATGCGGGGGGTGAAGATCCTGTAGATCCAGTTGCCGGGTTTCTCAAAAGATCCGGGATCCTCCATGACCCTGTTGATCTGATTGAGGAGGTGATAGGCAGCGGGTTTCAGGTAGGTCCCCGGCTCCGGCGTGGCATATTTAATTTTTTTCCTTTCGCTCGACGGCACATACTTCTCCGGTTCCTTCGCGTGACAGAAACCGACGGCAAGAAGAGCCAGTAGGAGGTATAAAAGCGGTTTGCTCATCCATCACGAATTTCGCAATTTTTTCACGGAATGTCATCCGATACGGCAATCAGTTTTCGCGCAGTCCTGAAGATGATCATTCCCTCAGTGATCGCCGGAGTGACAAGCGAGATATCTCCCAGGGAGAGTTCGGTCAGCAGTTTGTATTCCCTGCCTGTTTTTGCGATGAAAACCGTTCCGGATTCCGATACCATGTAGATCCTGTTGTCAGAAGCCACGGGTGATGCGATAAAGCTTGTGGGACTGACCGTTTGCTGGTAGACGACCTCCCCGTCCGCCGCATCAAAACAGGTCAGGTTCCCGTTCCAGCGGAGCCTGTAAAGCAGGCTGTCATATACGAGCACCGAGCTCATATAGGCTCCGCCCCGGTCATGGAACCAGGCAATCTGTTCACTGAGCACCGAATCGTTTTCAGGATAGGGGATCCTTCCGCTGGCATTGTTCCTGATGGCCATGATGGGGAAATGGCGTCCATGGGCACTGTTGAAAAAGATCAGATCCTTCCAGACGACAGGGGTGGGAATGGGGATATCGCCTCCGCCGGACATGCTCCATATCGCTTCACCGGTCTTCAGGTCATAGCCTCCCCTGTGTTGATAACCGTTGACCACAACCCTGGCATGTTTCCCCTCGAAATAGATATTCGGCGTGCACCAGCCCGGGATCTCATCCCTTTCCTGCCTCCAGATGGTCTCTCCTGAATGGAGATCGAGCACGGCCACAAAGGCAGTGTTCAGTGCATCTGCCTGGATGATCACCCGGTCGCGGAAAATGACCGGGGAGCTGGCAAATTCCCACTCGGCAGTTTCCACCACGTTCCACGCCGACATAATCAGACCGAAATCCCTTTTCCAGAGCAACTTACCGTCTACCGAATAGCAGTAAAGCCCCTCCGATCCCAGGAACACAACCACGTGCTTTCCATCAGTGGCGGCAGTCGTGGTGGCATGGGACGATTTGGGATGCCTCCTGACGGACGGGATGCCCCGGTGAAGCTCTCTTTCCCAGATGATCTTCCCGTCCTTCTTTCCGAGGCAGTACAGCCTCCAGGAGTGCTCCGAGGAATCGCTCACAGGCTCGATGTTTCCGTACATCCCGGTCAGGAACCCTTCCCGGTCTTGTTCGCTGATGGCCGTGGTCACATAAACCCGGTCGTCCCAGACCACGGGGCAGGAGAGACCGAGTCCCGGTATTTCCGTTTCCCACTTCACGTTGTATCCGGTCGAAACATTGAAGCTGTCAGGTAGCTGTGCATGGTCCAGGTATCCGCAGGCGAAGTACCCCCTGTAGGAGGGCCATTGCCTGTTGGATTGCATGGATGCGAAAAAGGATTCTTCCGAGTTCATATTTCCTGCCGGCAGACCGTCGCTTTGTCCGTTCCGTTTGCAGGCCGCAAGGGTCGCCATCAGCATCGCCGGCAGAAGGATCAGTTTTACTTTCATGATCTGTTATTCAGTTTCGGTTTCATTCAACGGTATTCCGGAAACAATGCCCGTTTCCCATCCGTAATCAATGTACTCCCAGGAGAAGTCACCGTCTTTCACCCTCACAAGGACAAAACCCTCCTGGAGCACGGCGTCATCGGGAGTCCTCCACCAGGATCCGCATACCGCTCCCCCGGTGATGAAGCGCACCCGGTTCAGCATGTTGAGCTCTTCGAGGAAGTGCAGGTGGCCCTGGAGGACCAGTTTCAGGTTTTTGTGCCTGAACGGGGCAAGGACATCGGTGGAGTTGATCACCAGGGCACTCTGGTTCTCCGCATAAAGCGGACCGTTGTTGATCTGTGGCCGGATGCTAACCAGGGGGATGTGGGTGCTTATGACCACGGGTGTTTCATCATCGATGTTTTCCAGGTCCTCCCTGATCCAGTCCAGCTGCTCCTGGTCCACCATTCCCACATAGCTCCCCCAGGTGCCGTCCCCTTCCTCGATCCCGTCCATCACAATG
>Ga0209206_10000143_pt1 | contig 13726 bp, 9 predicted proteins | sample ZodSprsou2mmetaG_FD_185478 | JGI IMG/M metagenome (GOLD analysis project Ga0209206, IMG submission 185478) | Hot spring sediment microbial communities from Zodletone spring, Oklahoma to study Microbial Dark Matter (Phase II) - Zodletone Spring... ...
CTTGCGATCGGGCCGCTGGTGATCCGCTGGCTGCAGAGCATCAAGGCCGGTCAGCCGATCCGCGAACTCGGGCCACAGACGCACCTGGCCAAGGCCGGCACCCCCACCATGGGCGGTGCGCTGATCCTGATTTCGATCGCCATCTCCATGCTGATGTGGGGGGATCTGGGCAACGTCTACGTCTGGGTCGCCCTGTCGACCACGATGGGCTTCGGTGTGATCGGCGGCTGGGATGATTATCTCAAGTTGTCACGTCGCCACAGCGACGGCCTGGCGGCTCGCTGGAAGTACCTCGGTCAGTCGCTGGTGGCGCTATTCGCCGCCGTGTTCCTGTATGCGATCGCCGAGGCGCCGGCAGAGACGAGCCTTTTGATCCCGCTGGTCAAGGACACCCTGATTCCGCTGGGCTTGGGCTTCATCGTCCTGACCTACTTCGTGGTGGTCGGCAGTTCGAACGCCGTCAACCTGACCGACGGGCTCGATGGCCTGGCGATCATGCCGACGGTCCTGGTGGCGGGGGGGCTCGGGGTGTTCGCCTACGTCACCGGGCATTACGAGTTCGCCAATTACCTCGGCCTGCCGTTCATCGTCGGCGTGGGCGAGCTGGCGGTGTTCTGCGCCACCATCGTCGGCGCCGGACTCGGCTTTCTCTGGTTCAACAGCTATCCGGCGCAGGTGTTCATGGGCGATGTCGGCGCGCTCGCGTTGGGGGCGGCACTCGGCATCGTCGCGGTCATGGTGCGCCAGGAAATCGTGCTGTTCGTGATGGGCGGCATCTTCGTGCTGGAGACCGTCTCGGTGATGCTCCAGGTCGCCTCGTTCAAGTTGACGGGAAAGCGGATCTTCCGCATGGCGCCCATCCACCATCACTTCGAGCTCAAGGGCTGGCCCGAGCCGAAAGTGATCGTGCGCTTCTGGATCATCACGGTGATCCTCGTTCTCATCGGTCTGGCAACCCTGAAGGTGCGCTGATGAAGCTGATTATCGGCATGGGACAGACGGGATTCTCGGCGGGACGGTTCTTCCGTCGGCGCGGCGATGCGTTCGTTGCCGCCGATACCCGCGGCGCGGACGCCCCGCGCGAGGCATGGTCCCGGGCGTTCGGTGCCGGCACCGTCTTTGGCGGCCCGCTCGCGCCGGCCATGTTCGATGATCCGGCGCTGCGCGGCTTGACCGGCGTGGTGCTCAGCCCGGGCCTCGATCCGGCCGCCGAACCGTTGCGGGACGTACTGGCTGAGGCTGCACGCCGCGGCGTACGCGTAGAGAGCGACATCGCCCTGGCACTGCGTCATTCGCCGGTTCCTTATTTGCTGATCACCGGTTCCAACGGCAAGAGCACCGTCACCGCGCTGACCGCCGACCTGTTGACCGCGCTGGGCTACCGGGTCGGTATCGGCGGCAATTACGGCACGCCGGCACTCGATCTGCTGGTCCAGCCGCTCGACGTGCTGGTCCTCGAGGTCTCCAGTTTCCAGCTCGAGGCCTGCCGGGCGGACGGGATCCACGCCCGGGCGGCCAGCGTGCTCAACATCAGCCCCGATCACCTCGACCGGCACGGCACGCTGGACGCCTACGCGGCACTCAAGCAGAAACTCCTGGTAAACGCCGGCACGGCGGTGATCAACCTCGACGATCCGATCGTGAGCGAGATGGCGTCGATCTGCGAGGGACGGTTGATCGGGTTCTCCGCACATAGCGACGAGACGGCCGACCTGCCGACCGAGCATCGTTACTACCTCGACGTCGACGGCGAGGCCTTGTGCCGTGACGATCAGGTGATCGCCGAGGGGCTCTCGCTCGCCCTGCCCGGCGCGCACAACCGAGTCAACGTGCTCGCGACGTTGGCGCTGGTCGAGTCTTTCGCGGGCCGCGACGCACTTGAGGACCCGCGCCTGCAACGATCGTTGGCGGTATTTGCCGGCTTGCCGCACCGCATGCAGGTGATCTGCAGTCGATGGGTCGATGGCGTCGTGATCCGATTCATCAACGACTCGAAGGCCACCAACGTCGGCGCGGCGGTTGCCGCCGTCGAAGGCCTTGCCGCCGGTGGCGTGGCCCATCAGGTGGTGATCGTCGGTGGCCAGACCAAGGGGCAATCGTTCGAGATGCTCGCCGAGAGCCTGATCGAGCACGCCGACGCCGTCGTCCTGATAGGCGAGGGCGCAGCGGACATCGAAGCGGCCCTCGACGCGGCGAGCGGCGGGCCGCGCGCGGGAGGACCGGCGATCCGGCGGGCCGACTCGATGGCGGAGGCCGTCGACTGGGCCGCCGGCCGAGCCCAAGAGTTGGCCCGGGGGTTCGCCCGGGGTTTGGCCCGGCGCCCGGCTCAATCGGGCCGGGCGATCGCGGTCCTGCTTTCGCCGGCCTGCGCCAGTTACGACATGTTCCGCGGCTACGCCGATCGCGGCGAGAGCTTCGCCCGTGCCAGCGAGGCGTCCTGCGCGGCGACCTTGGCCGGAGAATCCCTCTCCGAGGAAGTGTCATGAATCTCGCGGGCGTCCCAATTCGCGGTGTGCGCTGGCTTGGCCACGTCGGTGGCGACGGGTTGCGTTGGCTCGGCGACCGTGGCCAGGCACAAGTGCATCGCCACGCCAGCGGCATTCGTCTCGACCCCGGATTCCTGGTCGCGTTGCTGGCCCTGCTCTCGATCGGGCTGGTGATGGTCGCCTCGGCGACACTCGGGTCGGGCGACGGCGGGGGGCGGGGGCTCCTGATACGTCAGGCGGTGGCCGTGGTGATCGGCCTGATCGCGATGACCGTACTCCTGATGGTGCCGCTTCGGCATTTCGTTGCGATGCGCAGCCTGGTGCTGATGCTGTCGTTTGCCTTGTTGGCGGTTCTGTTCGTCCCCGGCATCGCGCACACCGTCAACGGTGCGACGCGCTGGATCGATCTCGGCGTCGTCCGCGTCCAGGCGAGCGAGTTCGCCCGGCTGGGCATGATCGTTTGGATGGCCGCCTACCTCGGGGTGCATCTCGAGCGGGTTCAGACCCGGGTGCGCGGCATGGTTGGACCCGTGCTGGTGATCATGCTCGCCTCGACCTTGCTGCTCCTGCAGCCGGACTATGGCACCACCCTGGTGCTGGGGGCGACGCTGTTCGCCATGGCCTGGCTGATGCGTGCCCAGCTGCAGACGATGCTGATGCTGATTGTCGCCGGGGGGGCGCTGGCCGTGGTGGGTGTGTTCTCGGCCCAGTATCGAGTCGACCGCCTGCTGTCGTTCTCCAACCCGTTCGCCGACCCCTTCGGCGATGGCTACCAGCTGGTCAACGCCCTGATCGCCATCGGCACCGGCGGGTTGTTCGGGCGCGGTCTGGGCGAGAGCGTGCAGAAGCTCGCCTACCTGCCGGAGGCACACACCGATTTCATCTTCGCGGTCTTTGCCGAGGAATTCGGCCTGTTCGGCGTGATTGCACTGCTGGGGCTCTACGGCGTGCTGGTCTGGCGCGGTTTCGTCATCGCGCGCCTGGCCTGGACGGTCAAGCACTACACCGGCGCCGCCCTTGCCTGGGGTATCAGCGTCTGGGTGGGTATGCAGTCGTTGATCAACATGGGCGTGAACATGGGCCTGCTACCGACCAAGGGGCTGACCCTGCCGCTGATCAGCTACGGCGGCTCGGCGATGGTCTCGACCCTGCTCGCCATGGGACTGGTGTTGCGCGTGCACCACGAGGCGAGCAAGGCGCTGGCCGGAACCGGGCGCGGGGAGGTCTCGCGATGACTCGCTCCGTGATTTACGTCATGGCCGGCGGCACCGGCGGGCACGTCATCCCGGCGCTCGCCGTGGCCCGGGCACTGTCCCAGCGGGGCCACGCGATCCGCTGGATGGGCACCGAGCGCGGCATCGAGTCGCGGCTGGTGCCCGAAGCGGGCTACCCGATCGATTACCTGTCCATTGGCGGGTTGCGCGGCAAGGGGATGGCGACGCGACTGTTGTCGCCGTTCCGCCTGTTGGGCGCCGTATGGCAGGCCGTTGGCCTGCTGCGCCGGCATCGCCCCAGCCTGGTGATCGGCATGGGCGGGTTCGCCGCCGGTCCGGGAGGCCTTGCCGCCTGGCTGCTGCGCCGACCGCTGGTCATCCACGAACAGAACGCCATTGCCGGGCTGACCAACCGCGTGCTCTCTCGGTTGGCCCGCGTGACGCTCGCCGCCTACCCGAAGGCCTTCGGTGCGACGTTGCCGGCCAACCGCGTAGTGGGCAACCCGGTACGCGGCGAGATCGAGGCCCTGCCGGCACCGGAGCAGCGCTTTGACGGTCGTGACGGACCGGCGCGGGTGCTGGTCCTGGGTGGCAGCCTGGGTGCCCAGGCGCTCAACGAAGCCGTGCCCGAGGCCTTGGCCCGGATCAGCCGGACCGTCGATCTCGACGTGCGTCACCAGGCCGGTCCGCGTCATCTCGAGACCGCGAGCCGTCATTACGAATGCGCCGACTGGGGCGCCGGCAGCCGTCACGAGGTGGTCGGCTACATCGACGACATGGCCGTCGCTTTCGGCTGGGCCGATTTCGTCGTCGCCCGAGCCGGGGCAATGACCGTCGCCGAGATCGCCACGGCCGGTGTCGGTGCCCTGTTCATCCCGTTCCCGCACGCCGTCGACGACCACCAGCGTTTCAACGCCGCCTGGCTGGTCGACCAGGGCGCTGCCCGGCTGCTGATCCAGCGCGAGGCCGACGTCGACCGGCTCGTGGCCCTGCTGGGCCCCTTGCTGGGCGATCGCGGCGTGTTGCAGGACATGGCAAGCCGTGCGCGGGCGGCGGCGGTGCCCGACAGTACCGGACGCATCATGGCGATCTGCGAATCACTGATCGACGGGTCATCCCGGGGGAATTCATCCCGCGGGGAATCATCCCGGGGGGAGGCGTCATGAGCATGCCGATAAACGCCGAATTCGCCCCGGTCGCCCAGGTGCGCATGCGCAAGGTGCGCAAGCTGCACTTCGTCGGCATCGGTGGTGCGGGCATGAGCGGCATCGCCGAGGTGCTGCATACCCTCGGTTTCATCGTGACCGGGTCGGACATGAACGAATCGCCAGCGGTACGCCACCTGCGCGAGCTGGGCATCGAGGTGTTCCTCGGTCACGACGCGACCAATCTCGCCAACGCCGACGTGCTGGTGATCTCGACCGCGATCGCCGCGGACAACCCGGAGTTGCAGGCCGCGCAGGCAAATCGCCTGCCGATCGTCCGGCGTGCCGAGATGCTGGCCGAGATCATGCGTTTCCGCATCGGTCTTGCGGTCGCCGGCACGCACGGCAAGACCACCACCACTTCGCTGCTGGCCGCGATCATGGCCGAGGCCGGGCTCGACCCGACCTACGTCATCGGCGGCAAGCTGCTGTCGAGCGCTTCCAACGCGCGCCTCGGTCGGGGCGAATACCTGATTGCCGAGGCCGACGAGTCGGATGCGTCGTTCCTGCACCTGCAGCCGCATGTCGCCGTGGTCACCAATATCGACGCCGATCATCTCGAGACCTACGACAACGACTTCTCGCGCCTGCTGGATCACTTCGTCGAGTTCCTGCACAACCTGCCGTTCTACGGGCTGGCGGTGATGTGCGCCGATGACGACCACACCATGAGCATCGTCGACCGCGTCGGCCGCCAGGTGCTGACCTTCGGTATCGACGCGCCCGCCGACGTGCGCGCCACCAATATCCACAGCGAGGGTTTCGAATCGGCGTTCGACGTCACGTTGCCGGGCGGCGAGACGCTGCACTGTCGCCTGGCGATGCCAGGGCGGCACAACATTCTCAACGCCCTGGCGGCGATCACCGTGGCGCACGATCTCGGCGTCGACGGCGGCTCGATCGTCCGGGCGCTGGCCGGCTTCAAGGGTGTCGGTCGTCGCCTCGAGCGCCGTGGCACGCTCGCCTTCAACAACGGCCGTCGCATGCTTCTCGACGACTACGGCCACCACCCGCGCGAGGTCGCTGCCACGCTGGCGGCCGTGCGCGATGCCTGGCCCGACGAGCCGCTGCTCCTGATCTTCCAGCCGCACCGCTATACCCGCACCCGCGACCTGTTCGAGGACTTCGTCGAGGTGCTCTCCCAGGTCGATCAGCTGATCCTGCTCGAGGTCTATGCCGCTGGTCAGCAGCCGATTGCCGGCGCCGACGGGCGCAGCCTTGCCCGGGCGATCCGTGCCCGGGGCCAGGTCGACCCGGTGTTCGTCGCCGACCCCGACCAGGTGGCCGAGGTGGTCGACGACATGGTCCACGAGGGTGGCATCGTGCTGACGCTCGGCGCCGGCAACGTCGGCAGTCTGCCCGGCATGCTGCTGCAACGCTGGGGGACGACGTCATGAGCCACGAGCAGGCACTCGGCCGGGTGATGGTCCTGATGGGCGGCTGGTCCGCCGAGCGGGAGGTCTCGCTCGCCAGCGGCGCGGCGGTCCACGAGGCGCTGGTGTCACAGGGCATCGACGCGATCGCCGTGGATATCGATCGCGTCGGCGCGTCCCGCCTCGGTCAGCGCATCGCCGACGAGGGGGTCGATCGTGTCTTCATCGCCCTGCATGGCCGTGGCGGCGAGGACGGTCAGATCCAGGCACTGCTCGAACTCGCCGAGGTGCCCTACACCGGCAGCGGTATGGCCGCCTCGGCGATCGGGATGGACAAGGTGATGTGCAAGCGCATCTGGCGCGGCGCGGGACTCGCGACACCGGACTTCGCGGTGGTCGACGACCTGGCCGCGGCCCGCGAGGCTGCCGACCGACTTGGCTGGCCCGTGATCGTCAAGCCGACTGCCGACGGTTCGAGCGTCGGGGTCAGCAAGGTCGATGGCCCCGAGGCCGTCGAGGCCGCCTTCCGTGATGCCGCGGCGCACGGCGAGGTGATGGTCGAGCAGTTCATCAAGGGCGGCGAATACACCGTGGCGATCCTTGGCGAGGACAGCCTGCCCACGATCCGTATCGAGGCCAGCGCCGAGCACGCCTTCTACGACTACCAGGCCAAGTACGAGGCCGAGGACACCGGCTACCGCATTCCCTGTGGCCTGTCGGCCGACGAGGAAGCGAGCATGGCCGAGACGGCGCAGGCGGCCTTTCGATTGATCGGCGCCCGCGGCTGGGGCCGGGTCGATTTCATGCGTGATGCCGAGGGCGGGCACTGGCTGATCGAGGTCAACACGGTGCCGGGCATGACCAGCCATTCGCTGGTGCCGATGGCCGCCCGGGCGGTGGGAGTCGAGTTCCCGAGCCTGTGCCGGGCAATTCTCGAACAGACCCTGGTTACGCCGAGCGGGTCGCGCGCGGGAGGCGAGACGGCTGATGGAGCGGATTGATGGCAACACGACGAGCCTCCCAGGCGCGCCCCCGCGGGCCCACGTTGCGCGAGCGCTGGTCGGCGTTCGTCGCCGGGCTGCGGGTGGCGGCCCGCTGGGTCTGGCGGATCGGGCTCTGGGCCGCGTTCGTCGCCGCCCTGTTGCTGGTCTCGCAGCGGGTCTGGCTGAAGCTGCAGGCGCCTGTGACCGAGATCGAGGTCGAGGGGGCCAACCGGTTCGTCCCCGCCGAGACGGTGCGCGAGACGCTGGCATCGGCCAGGGGGAAGAGTCTCTGGGCGGTGGACATCAAGGCACTGCGCCAGCGGTTGCTGGCGGATCGCTGGCTGACCGAGGTACGGATCGAGAGGCAATGGCCGGAGCGACTCGTGGTGCGACTGACGACGCACCGACCGATCGCGACCTGGAACGATCGACAGTTGTTGAGCGAGGCAGGCGTGGTCTTCGGGCCAGAAGAGCGGCCACCGGGGCTGGATCTGCCGGCGCTGGCGGGGCCGGCGGGCAGCCAGTGGACGGTCTGGGAGCGCTACCTGAGTCTCCGGCCGGTGCTGGACGAGGTCGGTTTGACGCTCGACGGCGTCTCGATGAGCGCCCGCGGCTCGCTGAGCCTGTCGCTGGCCTCGGGCGCGGTCATCCACGCCGGTCGCGATTCGCTGGAAACGCGGCTGCAGCGGTTGCTGGATGTCTACCCGGACACGTTGGCCGGGCGGATGGGCGCGGTAAAGCGCATCGATCTGCGTTACAGCAACGGATTCGCGGTGGCCTGGCAGGAGTCGGCCACCGATCAGACAAAAAAAGAAGACGAATGACAAGGACGTTTCGGAGCCAGAACCAATCGGAAATCATGGCAATCAAGGGCAGAAACACAGCATGAGCGCGTTGAGAAAAGGAGAGCGGGAATTCGTTGTCGGACTCGACATCGGCACCAGCAAGGTGGCGGCCCTGGTGGGCGAGTGCGACAGCGACGGGCGCCTGAGCCTGATTGGCTACGGCTCGCACTCGACCAACAAGGGGTTGCGCCGCGGATCGGTGGTCGACATCGAGTCGACGTCGATGGCGATCCGTCGGGCGATCGATGCCGCCGCCGCCCTCTCGGACTGCGAGATCGGTTCGGCCTGGGTGGGTGTCGCCGGCGATCACGTCCGCAGTCTCGATTCCCAGGGCATGACGGGGACCGGCGGACGCGAAATCACTGACGGCGATGTCGCCCAGGTGATTCAGTCGGCCCGTGCGGTGAAGATCCCCGACGGTCAGCAGATCCTGCACTGCGAGCCACAGGAATTCCGCATCGACGGCCAGGACGGGATTCGCAACCCGCAGGGGATGAGCGGCCACCGACTGGAGGCGAACGTCCACATCGTCACCTCCGCGGCCAACAACGTGCAGAACATCATCAAGTGCGTCGAGCGCTGCGACGTGCACGTAGCCGGCACCATCCTCGAACCGATCGCCGCGGCCCGCGCGGTGCTCAACGACGACGAGCGAGAACTCGGGGTGGTGGTGATCGACGTCGGCGGCGGCACCACCGATGTCGCCATCTACACCGGCGGGGCCCTGCGATATGCCGCGGTGCTGCCGATCGCCGGCGAGCAGATCACCAACGATCTGTCCTATGGCCTGACCACCCCGCCGGCCGAGGCCGAGAAGATCAAGATCGACCACGCGAACCTCGGTCATCTCGAAGAGCGTGAATCCTCGCGCGCGATCGAGGTGCCGGGTGTGTCGGGCCGCCCGCCGCGACGCATCCCGCAGGAGACGATGATGCGCATCGTCCGGCCCCGGGTGGAGGAGCTTCTTTCCTACGTGCAGGAGGAAATACGCCAGTCGGGCTACACGAACCTCGTCAATGCCGGGGTAGTGCTGACCGGCGGCACCGCCCAGATGCCCGGTTTCGTCGAAATGGCGGAAGACTTCCTGCAGATGCCGGCACGCCTGGGCACGCCGCAGGGCGTATCCGGCAACCTGGATGCACTTGATGACCCGGCCAACGCCGCCGGGATCGGTTTGATGCTGCACGGGCTTGAGCAAGCCCGCGAACAGACGGCCCATGGACCGGCGACGGCCCATGGAAATGTCCTGGAACGGCTCAAGGGCTGGTTCCGCGATCACTTCTGATTCACACGATTCGTAACGAACGCCACGCGAGAGTAGGAGACGACATCATGAGCAACTGGACAATGGCAGAAATGCAGACCGAAAGCGCCAAGATCAAGGTCATCGGCGTTGGAGGCGGCGGCGGCAACGCCGTGGCCCACATGGTTCAACAGCACATCGAAGGTATCGAGTACATCAGTGCCAACACTGATGCACAGGCGCTGATCAAGAGCAACGCGCCGTCGCAGCTGCAGATCGGCGCGAACATCACCAAGGGCCTGGGCGCCGGCGCCGACCCGGAACTGGGTCGCCAGGCCGCCCTCGAGGACCGTGAACAGATCCAGGAGGCGATCAGTGACGCCAACATGCTGTTCATCACCACCGGCATGGGTGGCGGCACCGGCACCGGTGCGGCGCCGGTGATCGCGCAGATCGCGCGCGACATGAACATCCTGACCGTCGCGGTGGTCACGCGGCCGTTCTCCTTCGAGGGCAAGAAGCGCACCGCCGTGGCCATGGAGGGCATTCAGGAGCTCGAGGACAACGTCGACTCCCTGATCGTCATCCCCAACGACCAGCTCACCGCGGTGATGGGCAAGCAGGCCGCCCTGCGCGATGCCTTTGCCGCCGCCAACGAAGTGCTGCTGACCGCCGTGGCCGGCATCTCCGAGCTGATCACCCGTCCGGGCGAGATCAACCTCGATTTTGCCGACGTGCGCGCGATCATGACCGAGAAGGGCACGGCAATGATGGGCACCGGGGTCGGCACGGGCGACAACCGCGCCGCCGAGGCCGCCGAGGCCGCGATCCACAGCCCGCTGCTCGACGACATCAACCTCACCGGCGCCGAGGGCATCCTGGTCAACGTCACCTCCAACGGCGATCTCTCGATCGGCGAGTTCATGGAGATCGGCGAGATGGTCCAGGGCCTGGCCGGCGACGAGGCGGTGGTCAAGGTGGGCACCGCAGTCGACGACGAACTCGACGGCCAGTTGCGCGTTACCCTGGTGGCCACCGGTCTGTCGCGGATCAAGAATGTCACCGGCGAATCGAGGAAGCCGCGCGTGGTGATCGACAACGCCCGCCGCGAGGAAGCGACCGAATCGGCCGAGCAGCCACGGGCCGAGGCCCAGCAGGCCTACGCCGGCTCCGCGCATCGCGGCAACACCGCGATCAACCTCGACACGATCGACATTCCGTCCTTCCTGCGCCACCAGGCGGACTGATCGACGGCCCCGGCCGAGAGGCCGGGTGAACACTCGCGAGGCAAACCAAAGGCCCCGGGACATGCGTCCGCGGGGCCTTGCTTTTTTCGCTCGTTCCTTTGGATCGGCTGGGTGGTGTCAGCCGCCGGGCAGCAACTGCACCACCCGCATGGCCTGGCGGTCGTCGATCCAGCTGCGGCGTTGCGGGTCGCGGATTGTTATGAAGAACAGCAGGCCAAGCGTGGCAAGGCTCAGCAGGCCGAAGCCGAAGCGCGTGAGCATCGGGCCGATGCAGGGGCCGGCGCGCTCGCGGATCAGTAGCAGCCGCCAGACCTTCATCCCCGGCGTCTGGCCGAAGCGGCACCAGAAAAACACGAAGTACGCGGCAATCCAGGCGAGCAGATAGAGGCGATAGAGCCACTGGATCGGCCCCTCCGGCGGGATGGACTCGCCGCCGGTGAAGGGGAGCACGATGAACGTGGCCAGGATGACCACGGCGATCACGAATAGCGAATCGTAGAACAGGGCGGCGGCCCGTCGCCACAATGGCGCGGTGCGGGCGGGACGCCTCGGAGACGACTCGCCGGTCATGCGGTGGCGGTCTCGCGCTCGGGCAGGGCGATGTCGGCGAGAATCGCACGGATGGCCGCCAGCCGTTCGTCGAGCGTGTCCATGTCCCGGCCGAAGCGCAGGGTGTCGGCCGAGAGGCGATAGGTGTCCGGGGCCGCCTGCACGGCGGCGACCAACTTGGCCGGATCGATGCGGGCGTTCTCGCCGAAGATCACGCGCCCACCGCGGGCGGTGAGCTCGATCTTGGTGATGCCCAGGCGCCGGGCGCGGATGCGCAGCCGGTGGGTCTCGACCAGGGCGATCACCGGCTCGGGCAGCAGGCCGAAGCGGTCGATCAGCTCGACCTTGAGTTCGTCGAGCGCATCCATGTTCTCGGCGGTGGAGAGGCGTTTGTAGAGCGTCAGGCGGGTATGCACGTCGCTGACGAAGGCCTCGGGGATCAGGGCGGGTTCGCCCAGGTCGACCTCGGTGGTGCGGCTGTCGAGCGGGGCCTCGAGCGCCGGTTCTCGGCCCTCGCGGATGGCTGCCACCGCGCGATCGAGGAGTTGCATGTAGTAGCGGTAACCGACCTCGTGCATCTGCCCGGATTGCCCGGAGCCCAGCAGTTCGCCGGCGCCGCGGATTTCCAGATCGTGGGTGGAGAGCGTGAAGCCCACGCCCAGGTCTTCTAGCGCGGCGATCGCCTCGAGGCGCTTCTCGGCATCCGGGGTCAGCTGCCCCGGCTCCGGGGTGATTAGGTAGGCGTAGGCACGGTGGTGCGAGCGACCAACCCGACCGCGCAACTGGTGGAGCTGGGCCAGCCCGAACTTGTCGGCGCGGTGGATCAGGATGGTGTTGGCCGTGGGGATGTCGATCCCGGACTCGATGATGGTGGTCGAGACCAGCACGTTGAAGCGCTGGTGGTAGAAATCCGACATCACCTGTTCCAGCCCGCGCTCGCCCATCTGGCCGTGCGCCACACCGATGCGCGCCTCCGGGACGATTTCCTCGACCAGCCGGGCCATGCGGTCGATGCTCTTGACTTCGTTGTGCAGGAAGAACACTTGCCCGCCACGTTTGAGCTCACGCTGGATCGCCTCGCGGATCTGCACCTCGTCCCAGCGCAGGATCACGGTCTTGACCGCCAGGCGCTCGCGCGGGGGGGTGGCGATGATGGAGAGATCCCGAATGCCCGACAGCGCCATGTTGAGCGTGCGCGGAATGGGCGTGGCGGTGAGCGTGAGCATGTCCACCTCGGCGCGCAGGGCCTTGAGGCGTTCCTTGTCGCGCACGCCGAAGCGCTGCTCCTCGTCGATGATCACCAATCCGAGGTTGGCGAACTCGGGCGAGTCGCGCAGCAGCTTGTGCGTGCCGATGACGATGTCGACTCGACCGGCCTTGATCCGTTCGCGCAACTCGGTCGTCTTCTTGCCACCGGACAGGCGCGACAGGCTCTCTACGGTGACCGGCCAGTTGGCGAAGCGGTCGCGGAAGTTCCTCAGGTGCTGCTCGGCAAGCAGGGTGGTCGGAACGAGCACGGCCACCTGCGCGCCGGCCTGCACGGCGACGAAGGCAGCCCGCATGGCCACCTCGGTCTTGCCGAAACCGACGTCGCCGCAGACGACCCGGTCCATGGGCTGGCTCGCCGCCATGTCGGTCAGCACCTGCTCGATGGCCAGACGCTGGTCGTCGGTCGGCTCGAAGGCGAATTCCTCGGCGAACGGGCGGTAGTCGGTCTCCTCGGCCTTGAGCGAACTGCCCTTGCGCGCGGCGCGTCGCGCATGCACGTCCAGCAGTTCGGCGGCCACGTCGTGTACCTGTTTCGCGGCCCGTTTCTTCGCCTTCTCCCACTGCCCTGAGCCGAGCCGGTGCAGCGGGGCGGTGTCTTGTGCGCCGCCGGTGTAACGCGAGATGCGTTCGAGGCTGGAGACCGGCACATAGAGCTTGTCGTCGTCGGCGTAGGTCAAGAGCAGGTATTCCTGCGGCTGGCCGTTCATCTCCAGCGTGACCAGCCCCTTGAAGCGGCCCACGCCGTGGTCCTCGTGGACAACCGGCGCGCCGATGGCGAGATCGTCGAGGTTCTGGATGATCGCGTCCGCGTCCCGACCGCGTCGGGACTTTGCCCGGCGTTGCGCGACCCGTTCGGCGAACAGGTTGGTCTCGCTGATGACCGCGACGGCCCCACGCGTACCGGGAAGAATCGCGCCGTGCTCCAGTTCGGCGACCGCCACGCCCAGCCGGGTCGTACCGGCATCTTCCCAGCCACCCACGGCCGCCGGTTCGAGGCCGGCGGCGGTCGTCTGTTCGATCAGCGCCTGGCGTCGACCGCTGCTCTCGGCCACCAGCAGGGTGTGACCGTCGAAGTCGCGGACGAATTCGGCCAGCCGCTCGATCACCGCTGCCTGCGCCGCACTGCCTCGTGCCAGATCCGGCAGGGGGCGATCGCCGATGTCGGCGGCCTGCGGGAAGCGCTCGTCGTCGCCGGCCACCAACTGCCAGCGGGGCAGGGCCTTCACGCGGTCGCCGAATTCCTCGGGCGCCTGGTAGAGGGCCTCGGGGGCGAGGATCGGGTGATCGATGTCGCCGGCGCGCTGTGCGAAAC
>Ga0209206_10000144_pt1 | contig 13708 bp, 8 predicted proteins | sample ZodSprsou2mmetaG_FD_185478 | JGI IMG/M metagenome (GOLD analysis project Ga0209206, IMG submission 185478) | Hot spring sediment microbial communities from Zodletone spring, Oklahoma to study Microbial Dark Matter (Phase II) - Zodletone Spring... ...
TATTGCTCCACCGGCGTGACCAGCATGGACAACGCGCCGCCGATCAGGATCAGGATGGAAATGACGGCGGAAAGAATCGGCCGGGCGATGAAGTAATGGGTGAACATGCCTGACTGCTCTTAGTTTTTTGGCACGGCGGGCGCAGGCGTGGCGCTGATGCTCACCGGCTTGCCCGGCTGCACCTTGCTCACCCCTTCGATGACTACGCGCTCACCGCCTTGCAGCCCGCTTTCGATCAGGATGTCCTTGTCACCGACATAATCGCCGACGACGACCGGGTGCATTTCGGCGGTGTTGTCGCTCTTGATGACATACACGAAATGCCCCTTGGCGCCCTGCATCACCGCCAGTTGCGGAATGACGATGGCGTCCGGGCGCGTCGCGCCGAGAATGTTTACGTTGACGAACATGCCGGGGCGCAGGCTGCGATCCGGGTTGGGGATGACGGCGCGCACCAGCATGGTGCCGGTGTTGGCATCGTAGGACGGGTCGGAAAAGTCGATCTGTCCCCGGTGCGGGAAGACCTGACCGCCGGGCAGAGCCAGCTCCACCTCAAGTTTACTTTCGGCTGGCATGAGGATTTTTTTCTCGCTGATCAGCCTGTGCAAATGCTCTTGCTGGTTTTGCGACACGCTGAAACTGACCCAGATTGGGTCGAGGGCGGCGATGTAGGTCAGCTTGGAATCGCTGGACATGGCGTTGATGTACGCGCCCTGGCGCTGCATGGCCTGGCTGGCCTGGCCGTCGAGCGGCGCGTAGATTTTTGTGTAGCCAAGATTGAGCCTGGCCTCGTCGACCGCGGCTTCGGCGGCGTACACGGCGGCGCGCGAGCCGTTGAGCTCCCCGGTGGCGTTGTCCAGGTCGCTTTGCGAAACCGCATTGAGTTTGGCCAGCGGCTTGATGCGCGCGTAGTTGGCCTCGGCGGTGCTCAGGCGCGCCTGCTGCATTTTCAGCTGCCCCTGCATGGCATCGAGCTGGGCTTGAAAGGGCTTGGGGTCGATGGTGAACATCAACTGCCCTTTCTTAACCGCCGCGCCCTCGGTGTAATGAATGGCATCCAGAAAGCCGGATACGCGCGCGGTGATCTCCACGCGCTGCGAACTTTCGGTCTGGGCGACAAAGCCCATGTCGGCGGGCAGGGATTGCGCGGTGACGCTCATGACCTCCACCGCGGGGGCGGGGCGTTGTTGCTGCTTGGGCTCATCCTTGCCGCAGGCGACCAGGAGGGCTGCGGCGAGTGCGTAGACCATACCGAGGACAAGATGTCGGGAAGTTAAAGCGAGCAAAACCATGCAAACCCCACAGGTCGATTCAAGACATGAGAAACTAACAGAGGATAGGCGGGTTTAGTCATGCACGCCATGCGGACGTGGTTTTCATGGTACGTCACTTGTTGAGGGGTTTTTTGAGGCGGGAAAATGATGCAGCCTGAGAAGAAGGTTCGGGAAGAACCCCGCCGGGCGTGGGCGAGCGAGCATATTCTCTTGGGGAGGCTTTGGGAGTAAGGTTTGATTCGGAGATTGTCTGCGAAATTACTTAATATGCGTATAAAAGGGACTGGTGGATTATTTTTGTGGCTGATCCTCGTCATGCAGGCAGGGGTGGTGCTTTGCGCCGAATCCGCAGGCGCGGGGCTTGCGACCGATGCCCAGGAGCAGCCGCCGCCTAAGAAGGTTTTGACGCTGGGCGTTTTCAATTACCTTGGCGATGAACAGACCTACGCCAAATACGCACCTATCGTGGACTACCTTAATCGTAAGCTGGTGGAAGAGCATGTCAAGCTGGAGGTGCTGTCACATGACGAGTTGAATCAGCGCATCGCAGAGGGCACGCTTGATCTGGCGACGACCAACCCGACGCATTTTTTGCACCTGTGTAAATTGGGTCATGTGGCCGGGGTCATCGCTTCCCTCGTCAATGAGAACGGCGACTTATATCTTCCTTACCTGGCCGGGGTCATCATCGCCCTGAACCAGCGTGAGGACATAAAAAAACTGAGGGATGTGCGCGGCAAACGCATTGCGACACCTGGGACGCATTTGCTGGGGGGATATCAGACGCAGGTATTCGAGCTGGCGCAGGCAGGCGTTCAGGTGCCAGGCGATATTGCGGCGCTGCTTGTGGTAGATACGCATCAGAACGTGGTGCGCGCCGTGCTGGATGGCAGCGCTGACGTCGGCTTTTTACGCAGCGGCATTCTGGAAATGATGGAGGATGCCGGTGCGCTGGTGCCAGGCGATTTCCGCATTGTAAACGCGCAAACGGCGGATGATTTCCCTTTCAAGCATTCCACGCGGCTCTATCCCGAGTGGCCTGTTTTCAATATGCCGCATGTCGATGAACGTGCGGTGCGTCATTTCGCCTCTGCGCTGTTTTCGTTGGAATCGGACGACCCTGCGGCGAAACAAGCGGGCATTTACGGCTATTCCGTGCCACGGGACTATATTCAGGTCGAGGAGTTAAGCCGCACCTTGCGCTTGCCGCCTTTTGAAAAGGCTCCGGCATTTACCCTGTGGGATGCTGCGATGCGTTGGAAGTACCCTGTTCTTGCCGCCGTGCTCGCTGTATTTCTGATCGTCTTTCTGAGCGTGCGCTTGTGGGTGGTTTGGCGGCGCGAGCGTCAGGCGCGCCAGTTCAGCCAGCTGGTGCTTTCGTCTCTGGCGCAAGGGGTCTATCAGATCGATACCTTGGGGCTTTGTCGCTTTATCAACCCCAGCGCTCTGGATATCTTGCGCATTGAGATGCAGGACGTGCTGGGTCAGTCGCCGCATGAGCTGTTTCACCATCACGATGGCCGTGGAGCCACCTACCCTAGCGAGGAGTGTCCGACCAGCAAAACTTTGAGAGATGGTCTAGTGAGAAGAAGCGAGGAGTGGTTTACCCGCTCGAATGGCGAGCTTTTTCTTACCGACATGTTGGTCGCCCCCATGCTGGATGGCAGGGGTATTGTCGGAGCCGTAGTGATTTTTGAAGACATCAGCGAGCGTAAAAAGATGGAGGAGCAACTGCTTGAACTGGCGACGACCGATGCTCTGACCGGTCTGCATAACCGCCGCTATTTTTTCAGTCGTCTGGCGGAGAGCGTGGCTCGGTTCAAGCGCTTTGCCGAGCATGCTTGCGTCATCATGCTTGATTGCGATCACTTCAAACAGGTGAACGACCGCTATGGTCATGCGGTAGGGGATGAGGTGTTGCGCGGCTTGGCGACGATCATGAAACAAAATATGCGTCAGACCGATGTGATCGGTCGTTTGGGCGGTGAAGAATTTGCGGTGTTGCTCAATGATGCCGACCAGGACGATGCAGTGGAGTGGGCGGAACGCCTACGCAGGCTGGTTGCTGCGCGCGAATATTGTGCAGACGGTCAACATTTTGTCGTGACCATCAGTCTGGGGTGTACGCAGCTTAATGGAAGCGATGATGAAAACAGCGTGCTGGCGCGTGCAGATCGGGCGCTTTATCAAGCCAAGCAAAACGGACGCAACCGGGTGGAGTCGGCCTGAGTTTTTGATTCCTGGCTTGGACGCAGATGAACACAATTTTGTAACTTCCATGTAACCCTTCTGCACTAGCCTCCGGAAGCTCTATCTTTCGGAGTCTTGGTGTCATGAAATTCAAACCTCTTTTTGCTCTAGCAGCGCTGCCGTTTGCCGTTTTGGTCGGGTGTGGTGGTGACGATGCGGTTATTCTGCCTGCAGTCGTCACTCCGCCTTTGACCGTGACTATTGCGCATATCAACGACCATCACTCCAACCTGGCCTCGTTGTCGCAAAGTCTTAAATTCAACGGCAAGGACACCACAGCACAAATCGGTGGCTTTGCGCGCGTTAAAACAGCCTTCGATCAGATGGCCGGCAAGCCGAACCTGCTCAAGCTGCACGCGGGTGATGCGCTGTCGGGTACGCTTTATTACACCCTGTTCAAGGGCGAAGCCGATGCGGCGATGATGAATACCGTGTGCTTCGATGCCATGGCCGTTGGCAACCATGAATTTGACGAGGGTGACGAGCGTCTGAAGAGCTTTATCACCACGTTGCAGGCCGGTTCGTGCAAAACGCCGGTGCTTTCTGCCAACGTCTTCCCCAAAGTTGGTACCCCGCTGGCGCCGACCAAAGTGGACGATTACATCAAGCCTTACACCATCAAAGACTTCGGCGGCCAGAAGGTCGGTATCGTGGGTCTGACCATCAAGGGCAAGACCCAGGGTTCATCCAGCCCTCTGCCCACTACCGTGTTTGAAGACGAAGCCACGGCTGCGCAAAAGGCCATTGATGCACTCAAGGCGCAAGGCATCCAGCGCATCGTGCTGCTTAGCCATATTGGTTACAGCAATGACAAGAGCATTGCCGCCAAGCTGACCGATGTGGATGTCATCGTCGGTGGCGATTCGCACACCCTGTTGGGCGATTTTAGCGCCTACGGCATTACTTCGTCCGGCAGCTACCCGACCATGGCCAAGAACAAGGACGGCGACACTGTCTGCATCGTGCAGGCCTCGGAATACTCCAAGGCCATGGGTGAGCTGACGGTTAACTTCAATGCCAAGCAAAGCGTGGACAGCTGCTCTGGCAAAGAGCACCTGTTGTTGGGCGAGACGTTCACCCGCAAGGATGCTGCTGGCAAGACTGTGACCCTGGCGGGCGCTGATCTTGACGAGGTCAAGGCCATTATCGCCAAGGATGCTCAGTTGTGGTCACTCAAGCCGGACGCTAGCGCCGAGGCGGTTCTGCAGGGCTACGCAGGCAAGGTGGATGCGCTGAAGAAGGAAGTCATCGGTACCGCGAGCGATTTACTTTGTTTAGAGCGTATTCCAGGCATGGGCTACTCCAAGACTCCGGGCTGTGCTGAAGCCACTCGTGCGCATGGCGGCGATATTTCCAACCTGGTGGCCTTTGCCTTCCGCGACATGAGCATCACCTCTGAAATCGCCATCCAGAACGCAGGCGGTGTGCGTATTGATGTTCCTGCGGGCGATGTGACCATCGGCACGGCTTACACCCTGTTGCCTTTTGCCAACTCCCTGTTTGAACTGGACATGACCGGTACGGAAATCAAGGCCGTGCTGGAAGAAGCGGTCGAATACGCAGTGAAGAGCGGTGGTTCGACGGGCGCCTATCCGTATGCGGCCGGTCTGCGCTGGACGGTGGATCTGTCCAAGCCGGCGGGCAGCCGTTTCAGCAACCTGGAGTTCAAGGGTAAGAAAGACTCGGCTTGGACACCTCTGGACATGGGACGTACCTACAAGGTCGTGACCAACAGCTTCCTTGCTGTGACCGGGGGCGATGGCTACGTGACCTTCAAGAAAGTCAATGATGCGGGTCGCGGTCTGGACACCTATCTCGATTATGCGCAGTCCTTCGTGGACTACACCAAGAAGACCAAGGTGCTGAACCGCTTGCCGGTAAGTGAGTACTCAACCCAAGCGATTTATGACAAGAACGGCTTGCTGCAACAGTAATCCGTAACCGTCCGACTGTAGAGAAAACCCGGGGCGCAGGCTCCGGGTTTTTTTTATTGCCCGAAATATGGCTTGAAGTTTGCGATACTGCGCGCAAGAAAGAAAAGAAGGCAGACATGGCGACTTTGGTTGAACACGATGACATTGCATCCCTGCGCGGTGTGGGCGAAGCCATGCGTGCGCGCCTGCAAGCCTTGGGTTTGTATCGCATCCGCGATGTGTTATTGCACGCCCCGCTGCGCTACGAAGATCGCACACATGTCAGTTCAGTCGCCGAGCTGCGTCACGGCGAGGATGCCTTGGTCGAAGGCGTGGTGCAGAGCGTCGAGCATAGCCAGAAGGCGCGGCAAACCACCTGGCGCGTGTCGCTGGCGGACGATGGCGGCGTGTTGAACCTGTGGTTTTTCAATCCGCCGAACGGCATTGCCACCATGCTCAAGTCCGGACTCGCCTTGCGGGTGTTTGGTCAGGTCAAGGGTGGATTGATCGGCTTTGATATGGCACACCCTGAAGTGTTGCGCTTGCCCGCGCCATTGGAAACCACGCTCACACCGGTGTATCCGGCGCTGGCTGGCTTGTCACAAGGCTATCTGCGCCGCGTGGTGAACGAGGCCTTGAGCCTGTGGGCGCAGGACGAGGCCATTTTGGCCGATGTTGTGCCGCCTGAACTGGCGCAGGCCTTCGGTTTGATCAGCTTGCGCGAGGCGGTGTTGTGTCTGCACCGTCCGCCGCCGCAGGCTGCGTGTTTGCAGGCCGCCAGGCAGCGTTTGATTTTCGAGGAATTATTGGCACAGCAACTGGCCGTGCGGCGCTGGAAAAATCATGCGCAGCATTGGTCGGCCAGGCCTTTGCGTGGTGTGCAGCAGTTGGCTGACACATTGCGACAGCGCCTGCCTTTTGCCCTGACCACGGCGCAGCAGCGCGTACTGAGCGAAATTGCCGAGGACTTGGCCAAACCGCGTCCAATGCGCCGCCTGGTGCAGGGGGATGTGGGTTCGGGCAAGACCGTGGTGGCGGCGTTGGCGGCCTGCGCGGCGCTGGAACATGGTCAGCAAGTCGCGCTAATGGCGCCGACCGAGCTTTTGGCCGAGCAGCATCAGCGTAATCTGGCCGCCTGGTTTGAGCCGCTGGGCGTTGATGTGGCGGCGCTGACGGGCAGCCAGCGTAGCGCAACCCGGCGCAAGGCGCTGGAGCAGGTGGCGCAGGGGCGGGCGCGGGTGGTGACCGGCACCCATGCCCTGTTTCAGGAAGGCGTGCGGTTTCACGATCTGGGGTTGATCGTGATCGACGAGCAGCATCGTTTTGGGGTGCAGCAACGCTTGGCGCTGAGCGAAAAGGGACGACAGGGCGAGCGTCATCCGCATCAACTGGTGATGACCGCCACGCCGATTCCGCGCACGCTGGCGATGACCGCCTATGCCGATCTGGATGTGTCTGTGCTCGACGAATTACCGCCGGGACGTACGCCGGTCGCGACTGCCGCCGTGCCGGATGCGCGCCGGGATGAGGTCATGGCGCGTCTGGGCGCGGCTTGTCGTGCTGGGCGGCAGGCGTATTGGGTCTGCACACTGGTGGAAGAGAGTGAAAAACTGGAGGCCAAGGCCGCCGAGGAAGCGCATGAAACCCTGTGTGCGGCGCTGCCCGATCTGCGCGTGGGTCTGGTGCATGGGCGCATGAAGGCGCGTGACAAGGAAGCGGTCATGAGCGCTTTCAAGGCGGGCGAGCTGGACATTCTGGTGGCCACGACCGTCATCGAGGTGGGCGTGGATGTGCCGAACGCTTCCTTAATGGTGATCGAAAACGCTGAACGGCTGGGGCTGGCGCAGCTGCATCAATTGCGCGGGCGGGTGGGACGTGGCGCAGTGGAGTCCAGTTGTGTTCTTCTGTTCAGCTCGCCGTTATCGGCCATCGCCAAAGAGCGCTTGCATGTGATGCGCGAGAGCAATGACGGCTTTCTGATTGCGGAAAAAGACTTGGAGCTACGCGGGCCGGGTGAGTTTCTCGGCACGCAACAGACGGGCTTGGCGCGGATGCGCTTCGCCGACTTGGCGCGCGATGGCGAGGTGATTCCGCAGGTACGCGAGGCGGCGGAACGCATCCTGCGCGAGCATCCGCAAGCGGTTGAGCCGTTAATCCAACGCTGGGTGGGCGCGGGGATAGAGTTGGCGAAGGTTTAAGGTTTGACCTCAAACGCGCCCGGTTGCATCAAGGGAATGTAGTCAGGGTTGTACGTTCCGCCTTCGGCAAAGCTTTTGTTTTCATCAATCAGCGTCGGCACGTCGCCGACCAGATAGGTGTCCTTGGCCGGGCTTTCGCGATCCACAGAACGATCCGTAATGACCTGCCCCTGGTTGTAGGGTGTGCCGTCAGCATGGGTAAAGGCGGTGTCCGCCGTGCGCAGGTAGCGATAGTTGACCGGGGTTTGCGCAAAAACATCCTTGCCATTGACATAGCTTTGAGTGACCACCACCTGGCGATAGCGCGCCGCCGCAGCCAGCGCATCCTGTTCGGGAGGATAGAGCAGCGTGCCTTGCACATAGCCTTCTGCAGTGAGGTAGTCACCGCGCTCGGTCATGGCTCGCATCAGAGCCTGGCGATCCTGTTGCGACTGTTTGAAGCTCTCGGGACTGGCGGTGTCGATACTCGGCCAGTTCATGGCATAGCCTCGCGCCTGGGTGATGACGCTGGTCAGGTAGTTTTCAATGGATGCGGGCATGTCACCGTAAAGACTCGCACCGACCACATTATCCAGGAAGTAACGCAGCTCGCCCTTATTGGCATGACGGTTGATGGGGTCGCCCATGTGTGCGCTTCCCGGCGTTTCTTTGGAGTTGAAACCGACTTTGGCCTGGTAGTTGAGGTAGTTCATTTCTCCCCAGCCCGCATCGCCTGCCCATTTGCGCGGCAAAGCCCAAGTGCTGTCGATGGTGTTGCCGGTGCCCGAGGTGAAGCTCATGCCGGCTTCGCTGGCATACACGCCGCTGTGACAGCCGATGCACTGTGTCATTTCCTCGATGTTCTGCGGGCGTAGCGCGCCGTCCTTGCCTTCGATAAATCCGGCCAGGAACCAACCCACGCCATTGTCCACCCAACCCTGGCTGCCATTGCCGTAAACTGGCTGTCCTTCTTCCTTGTCGCCTGGACGGTGGTCCTGATGGTGGAAGGCCTTCCATTTGTACATGTAGCGGATTTCCTTGACCCGTTGCGCACGCGTGCCCGGAAAGCGGCTGATGGCAGGGTCGCTGCCATCGGCAGCTACATCCACATAATGCAGGGGGTGGGCAAACTCGGTGCCGACCGGGTATTCGCCACGAATCAGCGCGACGGTTTTGGCGAAACCGACGAAGGTTTTGCCATCTTCAGGGCGCAGACGATCCTGAATAGCGCGTTCCACCAAGTCCAGATTGTGCTTGTAAATGTCTAGATTGAACTGGCTCTGCTCATCGAGCATGAAGCTCGCTGGCAGGCGGATATAAATGCCGGAAACCGAGCCGGTCATCGGGCTGAAAATGCCGTAGGGCATAAAGTTCACCGCGCGCCAGCCGGTGTTCCAGCCTTGCCCATCGTTAAAAAAGCCGCGCGCTTCGACTTGGCTGCGCACAAAACCATCATTTTGCGCGGGCAGGTCAGCAGGAGCGAGCGCAGGGAAAAGGCGGAAGGGCGTGTCCACTTGTCCGTCCCAGTTCTTTGGGTCGCCGGGACGCTGGGCGAAAGCAGCGCTCCAGTTGTCTTCGCGGACATAGCTTTTCATGTCCCAGCTTGTTGGAGTCATCCCCAGCGTTTTGACGGCTTCGAGCAGTTTTTCCGGGTGCAGGGTGTTTTCCCAGCGATTGACCACGGCCAGAGGTGCTTGTTGGGTGTAGGGCGCAAAGCTGTAATCGAGTTGCAAATTGCCCAGCCGTTCCTCGCCGCCGGCCTGCGGCAGGTTGTTGCCCAGCTTGATGTCGTACACGCCATTGGTATGACAGAACTGGCAGGCGTTTTGTGAGCCATTGGAGGTTTCAATGAAACACTGCGCTGGCGTGTGTGCGTAGGGGTTATGGAAGGTGAGCGGGGAAACATATTCACCGCGCAGGCTGCCGGTCGGGTTGATCGGCGGCTCAGGCTCGGGTGTGGCAGGCGGAGGCGGGGTAGGTAGATTGCCGGTATTTTCGGTGGATGACGATGATCCGCCGCATCCCTGTAAATAAGCCAGGGAGCCGAGAGTCAGTGCAATAGATGCGGCAAGCAGTGCAAGGCGGGGTGTGGTCATGGTGATAAACCTCGAGGATCGATCATAGGCAAAGGCGCAACTTGCCCTTGCCTATGATCGAGCGAATAAAGCGAATAAATAGAGCCGGATCATGACGATCCGGCGGGTCGACTCAAATCATTATGCTGCGCTCATGCGCAACAGTGGGTTACTTGATGGCTGGCAGGCCGCCGATATAACCGACTGGGGCATGGAAGCGATCAATCTTTGTGCTCAATTCGGTTTTCAGATTGGCCGGGATGGTTTTAATCAAATCGCCCCAGTGCTGGTTGTTGCTCATGATATAAGCGTAGCCGTTCATATCATCCACAACCTGCAGGCCGGTATTTTCCGCGCCCGAAGTCGAGGACAGGATGCGAGTGAGCTTCTTGGTATCGACGTTGTACGCCCAAACAAAGTTGTTCACATGCGTACCGGAGTCCTCGCCGACAAAAAGGGTGCGCATCTTCTCGGAGAAGAAGATATTGTCGGTGTTGGCGATGCGATCCACGGCGGCGGTATTGCCCATTCCATCCACAGGAATGTCCTTGCCCAGCAACATCGGCTCGACATACATGTTGACCGCCACATGGTTGGAGTTGATGGCTTTGCCCTTGGTGTCTTTCTGGCCGCCCTTCATGTCCAGGGTAAAGGTTGCACCTGCGTTGATTTTCGGCAGATGGATATGATCGACCGGAGCCCCGGTAACCGAAGTCATGCCCTTGTCGAGGTAGGAAATGGCCAGGTACAGCTTGTTGTCCTTGCCGTTGACTGCCACGCCTTCCATCTTGTTGAACTCGGTGGTGCCATCCAGCCAGGCGGTGTAACGGCGGGTTTCGAGGAAGGCGGCTGCCTTCTCCATGCCTGGCTTGAGCTTGATGCACTCATCAGCAGAGGAACCGGCGCGAATATGCTTGTAGCCCGCAGCACAGGTTTTGGTGGTGCTGTCGAAGGGGACGGCATCCCAGATCGTGTTGAAGCTCGCGCCATCATCGATCAGTTTGCGGATTTCAGCGCTGGTGGCATAGCCAAGATGAATCCAGCTCAAGTCACCACGACCGCCATCCTTGTCGGACACCTGCGACCACTTGGCGGTGTACAGGTTGCCTGCATCCAGATTACCTTCTTTGTCGGCTACGAACATGGTGAGCTGCACATTGGTGCCGTCATCGCCCATGTACACGGTGCGTTTGTCCGGCATGACCTTGGCCATTTCCCAGGTGCCGCGACCCATGGCGTAGTGCTTGACCACGGAAGTCTTGCCGTCCTTGGTGACGGTGACTTCAGGAATCCAGCCGTAGTTGTAGGGGTTGGCCTGCTGGGTCTTGTTGAAATAGAGCTCAGTAAGCGCGGTAACGCCAGCCTTGGTGTCCTCATAGTCATCGGTCAGCGGGTTGAAGATCAGGTCATAGTCCTCTTCCGAACCAAGGTGAGTATTCCATGGGGTTTGCGAGCCGAAGCAGGGAATCCACAGGCCGTTGACCGTCTTGAAGTCGATCGGACGCTGGCTGGCAACGCTCAGCTTGCCGCTGGCCTTGTCCTGGCTGATGCCGGAAAGGGTCATGCTCATCGGTGCGCGCGTGTACCAACCTGGGGTCTTGTAACTGGACTGACCATCAGAAAGAATCCAGTCATATTCATAGTGGGTGACCAGCCACAGATTGCCATCGACATTCAACAGGCTGTTAGCATCCGGTGTTTCAGCAACGAGCGGCTTGCCGAACGGATCCATAAGCGGCTTCATGTCCATGTCATAAAGCTGACCTGCGACATTCGGGTTGCCGCCGGCTTTCTGGTTTACGCTAAACAGCGTGTTGTAGCTCAATGGGTATTCTTTGGTGCTGCCGTCCGTCATGGTGACAATGGCTTTGGAGGTGGTGAAGGTCTTGGTCATTTTGTCGATTTCGCTGGCCTTGGGCGCAGGCGTTTCGGTGAATTCGACAGATTTCACTGTGGCAGGCAAATTCAGAACTTCGCCATCACCACCGCAACCGGTCAGGGCGACGCCGACAGCAACCGCAACAGCGGTCAAGGGAAACAAGGCAAGCAAACGTGGGTTCATGAGGAACACTCCGATCTGTGGTTAATCAAGATTTGGTTTTGTGCAAAGCCTGCACTTTATGAATTAGTTTTGTTTATTCTTGATGACAAAGAAATGATGGTCGGTTTTGCGGTCGCTGGGCGACGGGGTTGAATGGGAGGTTTGAGGATGGGAGGACACGACGTGCGGCGTGCGTGGCTGATGAGTCCCGGGTCGTTGACCAAGCGGCTACGGCGAGTGTGTCCTGGAGACTTGCAGATCCATGTACTGAGCGAGGGCTGGGTGCGCGCCGAGTCTGAAGTTGCGCGGACGTTGGCTGTGCCGCTTGGTGTGTGGGTTTGGCAGCGTGAGGTGGTGTTGCGCTGTGATGCGCTACCTTATGTGCATGCGCTGAGCTTTGTCGGACGGGCGGGGGTGCGGCGCTTGGGTTTGCGGCGTTTGGGGCGGCGACCCTTGGGTGAGGTGTTATTTCGGCGCGGTTCGCGGTGTGAAGCTCGCGGCGTGGTGCGGCGTTTTACTGCACATTCAACGGGTAGTGCGTGGCGGCGTTGGAGCGTGTTTAAGGTGCAGGGGCATCGTGTATTGGTGCAGGAAGACTTTCTGAGCGCACTGCCGCCATTGCGTGGGTGAAAATTTGGTCATGACAGGGTTAAGTGTGACGGACTTGCGACAGTGTCATGCGGGTGCAGCTTACGCGCGCTAGTTTGCACGTTGCTGCCATGAAGGAGGATAAAACCATGCTTAGGCTTGATGAACTTGCTCGACCGGTGTCCGAAGGCTGTGTGCATGTGCTGCGCTTGCGTTTGCATGAGTTTGTGTTGCGCGGGCAGGCGTTATTGGATGCGCCGCAGGCCGAGGAGGCGCTGCATGATGCTCGGGTGGCGATTCGGCGCGCACGGGTGTGGTTGAAGCTGGCCGGGGATGCTGTGGCGGTGTCGCAGAAGGATCGTCATGCCTTGCGTGCGTTTGCGCAGGAGAGTTCGCCGGTGCGCGACATGGAGGTACAGCTGGCGTGGCTGGCGGCCTTGCCTTTGCAGGATGAAGAGCTGTTGGGGCAGCAGGCTTTGCTTGCGCTTCTGCATGAAGAGTTTGAGCAGAAGCGTGCTTTGTTGCTGGAAACCCTGCCGGAGGCACTGGCGGGAGCCGAACATGCGTTGAAAGGCTTGCACGCGCATGAGGCGCATGATGAACCGATGGGGGAGTGGCTGGCGGAGCAATGGATGGATGTGGCGGCGTTTTTGATCGAGGATGTGCCGCAATTGCCGGAGAATTTGCACGCCGTGCGCCTGGTGGGCAAGCAGTTGCGTTACATGCTGGAGCCGATGGTCGAGGCTTTGGGGGCGGAGGATGTAATGCAGGTGTTGCGCCGTGGACAGGATGCACTGGGGCGGGTGAATGATGTGCGCGTGCTGCGCGCGGCCTTGCCGCGTTATGTGGGGTTACTGGTCGGGCAACAGGTTGAGGCGGATGTACACTTATCCCTGGACATGGAGCTTGCGCCGACCTGGGCGATGCCGTCGGTGTGGGTGGGCTTGAGGACGGTATGCGCACGGGTCTTGGAGGAGGAAACCGAGGCTTTGGCCGAGCTGCATGGCTGGCGCTTGGCGCATGCGGATACTTTGGTGGCTGGATTGCAGCGTATTGGGGTGCAGTTGGCGGGGTCGGGGTTTGATGGGTTTGGCAATCCGACTTGAGTTTTGGGGGAATGGTCGGGGGAACGATTGATGAATGCGTGGGGTGCGCCATGCGCACCTTTTAGCCCATCGCTGCGCCTGGCGCACCCTACGACCCGGCGGGCAATCACGGATAAAGCTGGCCGGATCAATAGCCATTTTTTGGGTAGGAGCGAGCTTGCTCGCGATAGATTCCGTCGAAGGCTTATCGCGGCAAGCTCGCTCCTTGTATGTTCAACTTACCCAAGCCACTTCGGAAACGAAGCGGTGTTAGGGCGACCGGGCGAGGCCGTCCGCTCCTTGAG
>Ga0209206_10000145_pt1 | contig 13687 bp, 8 predicted proteins | sample ZodSprsou2mmetaG_FD_185478 | JGI IMG/M metagenome (GOLD analysis project Ga0209206, IMG submission 185478) | Hot spring sediment microbial communities from Zodletone spring, Oklahoma to study Microbial Dark Matter (Phase II) - Zodletone Spring... ...
GGAATGGGCAGGGGAGACCGACAACAAGTTCGTCAAAGCGTGGGAGCATCTGCCGGAGCAGCTGTGTCAGTCATTCAATGGAGCTTTCTGGAACGAGGAAAAAGGATACCTGGCCGATTATGTGAATGGCCCCGTGAAAGATTTTGCCGTCCGGCCCAGCCAGGTCATTGCCGCGGCCATGAAGTATACCACCCTCTCCGGGGAAATGAGGAAATCGATCCTGGACGTGGTGGAAAGCGAGCTGCTTACCCCCAGGGGATTAAGAAGCCTTTCTCCCAAGAACGAAGACTACAAGGGGGTATACGAGGGTAGCGAGGAACAGCGTAACCTGGCCTACCATCAGGGGACGGTGTGGCCATGGTTCCTGGAACATTTTGCCAGGGCATACCTCCGGGTACATAAGAAATCCGGTCATAACCTGATCAAAAGGCTGTATGATGGGTTTGAAGAGGATCTGTCCGTCAGGGGGATCGGAAGCATTTCTGAGATCTATGACGGAAACCCGCCGCACCGTGGCAGGGGATCCATATCCCAGGCCACAGGAGTGGCCTCCCTGCTCAGGATCGGGGAGATGATCGAGAAATTCAATGAGAACACATAAAACCGCACCAGCATGAGGGTACTGATGTTCGGGTGGGAATTCCCGCCACACATTTCAGGAGGTCTCGGAACAGCATGTTACGGCCTGACAAAAGGCATGGCGTCCATTCCCGGTCTGGAAATCCTGTTCGTCGTCCCCAAAACATTCGGGGATGAAGACCAGCGCATTATCCGCATTCTCGGGGCGGACAATGTCTCCATGGATATCCGGAAAATCAGGCACAGGAAATACCTGAAGGATATCTCCTTCATAGAGATTGATTCCAGCCTGGTTCCCTACAGCTCGCCGGAAGAGTATGAAAAGCTGGTGAAAAAGCCGCAGAACAAAAGAAAAAGGTTCATCGAGACAAAGACCGGAGGGAAATTCAGTTTCACCGGTGGATACGGAAAGAACCTGTTTGAAGAGATTGCCAACTATGCCATCGTGGCGGGGGAGATCGCCCTCACCCAGGACTTCGACATCATCCATGCACATGACTGGCTGACCTTTCCGGCCGGGGTCGCCGCCAAGAGAGCATCGGGCAAACCCCTGGTTATCCACGTGCATGCCACCGATTTCGACCGGAGCGGCGGCAATGTCAATCCGGGGGTTTTCGAGATCGAAAAAATGGGCATGAATCTGGCCGACAGGATCATTGCGGTGAGCAACCTTACACGCAACACCATCATTGACAAATACGGGATCGATCCGGCCAGGGTGGAGACCGTCTACAACGCCGTGGATCCCATCCCCGACCAGGAAAAACTGAGACTGAAGCGGGGAATCACCGACAAGGTGGTCACATTCCTGGGAAGGGTCACCATCCAGAAAGGTCCTGAGTATTTTATCCAGGCCGCTTACAAAGTGCTGCAGAAAATGGACAATGTGCGTTTTGTCATGGCCGGCAGCGGGGAACTGCTGGAAAAGATGATCCACTGGACCGCGGCACTCGGGATCTCCGACAGGTTCCATTACACGGGATTCCTGCGGGGTGACGACGTCTTCCGGATGTTTTCCATCAGCGATGTTTACGTGATGCCTTCCGTATCCGAACCGTTCGGGATTTCCCCCCTGGAAGCCATGCAATCCAATGTGCCTTCCATCATTTCCTACCAGTCGGGTGTGGCAGAGATCCTCAAGTACGCATTCAAGGTGGATTTCTGGGATGTGGATGCCATGGCAGATGCCATTTACGGTCTTCTGAATTATCCCGCCCTCTCCAACATATTCCGCAAATACGGAATCCAGGAGGTGCACGACATGAAGTGGGAAAATTCCGGTAAAAAAGTCTATTCGATCTATAAAGAGTTTGTTCAGTAACAACCACAACCGAAACACATGAGAACCATTTGTATGTATTTCCAGGTCCATCAGCCGTTCAGGTTCAGGAGGTACCGCTTTTTTGACATCGGCAATGATCATTATTACTATGACGATTATTCCAATGAGACCATCCTGCAGAAAGTGGCGGAGAAATGCTATCTGCCTGCCAATGAAATGATGCTGGAGCTGATTGAGAAACACCAGGGAAAGTTCAGGGTTGCCTACTCCATGTCCGGGATCGCCGTGGAGCAGTTCAAGCTGTATGCACCTGAGGTGCTGGAAAGTTTTAAAAGACTTGCCGATACCGGTCATGTGGAATTCCTTTCCGAAACCTATTCACATTCGCTGGCCTCGCTCAAGGATGGCGGTGAGTTTGAACGCCAGGTGAAGGCCCACCGGGAGCTGATGAGGGAGCATTTCGGGAAAGCGCCGAAGGTATTCAGGAACACGGAATTGATCTATTCGGATGACATCGGGGCGAGGGTGGCAAAGATGGGGTACAAGGCCATGCTGACCGAAGGCGCAAAGCATGTGCTGGGATGGAAGAGTCCCAACTATCTGTATTGCAATGCCCTGAATCCCAAGCTGAAACTATTGCTCAAGAATTTCAAGCTCAGTGACGATATCGCCTTCAGGTTCTCAAACAAGGGGTGGTCGGAGTATCCGTTAACCGCCGAGAAGTATGTGGAGTGGCTGAACCGGATCCCCAAAAAGGAGGAGGTGGTCAATTTGTTCCTGGATTACGAGACCTTCGGGGAACACCAGTGGAAGGAAACGGGGATCTTCGATTTCCTGAAAGCGCTTCCCGACATGGTTTTCAAACATTCCCCGTTCACATTCAGCACACCGTCCGAGGTGGCCGACAATTTGCAGGTGATTGCCGCGGCCAACGTGCCCCATGCCATCTCCTGGGCGGATGAGGAGAGGGACCTGACCGCCTGGCTGGGAAATGAGATGCAGCAGGAAGCCTTCAATAAACTCTACTCCCTCTGTGATAAAGTATATTCCGTTGAGGACCCGGCCATCAGGCAGGATTATGCCTACCTGCAGGTCAGCGACCATTTCTACTATATGTCCACAAAGTTCTTCTCCGACGGGGAGGTCCATTCTTATTTCAATCCTTTCGATACCCCGTATGAAGCATTCATCAATTACATGAACATCCTGGGCGACTTCGAGATCAGGTTGAATGCGGCGCTGAAAACCCACGTGGATGATCAGGTGGCGCGGCTGAGCAAGATCATCCAGGAAAAGGAGGATCAGCTGAAACGGCTGGAAAAACAGCTGGCCGGGAAAAAACCGGTCCGTATCGCTTCCCGGAAACCATCCGCTGCAAAGGTTCCAATCCGGGCCGGGGGGGTTGAGGCCGGAGACGCCCCACAACGAAAAAAGGCTGCATCGACGGGGACACGAAAAACGGGTAAGAAAAGCAATCCGGCAAAAAAATCTCCCTCCGGAAAAAAATCTTCAGGTAAATGACAGGACCAGATTATCTATTCGAGGTCAGCTGGGAGGTATGCAATAAGATCGGCGGGATCCATACGGTGATCTCCACAAAGGCCCTGCAACTGGTCCGGGAACTCAATGACCGGTATATCACCATCGGACCCGATGTTTGGCGGGAAAATGCAGAACATCCCGAGTTTGATGAAGACAGGACCCTCTATTCAGATTGGAGGGAACAGGCGCTCAGGGAAGGGATCCGGGTGAGGATCGGGCGGTGGAAAATCGCAGGTTCCCCCGTAGCGGTGGTACTTGATTTCACCCCGTTCTTCAACCAGAAGAATGATATCTTCAAAAGCCTGTGGGAAACCTATAAACTGGATTCCATCAACGGACAGTGGGACTATGTTGAACCGGCCCTGTTCGGGTATGCTTCGGGAAAAGCCATCGAGAGCTTCCTGGGATTCCACGGCCTCCAGGAACACCGGGTGGTGGCGCAGTTCCACGAGTGGCAGACCGGTGCCGGGTTGCTTTACATGGAGCAGTTCCAGCCGCAGGTGGGAACCGTCTTTACGACCCATGCCACCTGTGTGGGGCGTTCCATTCCGGGAAACAACCAGCTGCTTTACAGCCAGCTGGACAAAGTGAACGGGGACCAGAAAGCAAGGGAATTGAACATCGTATCCAAGCATTCCCTTGAAAAGCTTGCGGCCAATCACGCGGATGCATTTACCACGGTGAGTGAACTGACCGCCAGGGAATGCCTGCAATTCCATGAGAGAAAGGTGGATCTGGTGATCCCCAATGGTTTTGAGGACAGCTTCGTCCCGTCTGAGAAGGAATACGGTGATAAACGGAAAACCGCCCGGGCAAAGATGCTCCGGGTGGCGTCGCTGCTCTGTGGCGAAAAGATCCCCGAAAATGCCCTGCTGGTGGCCACCAGCGGGAGGTACGAATTCAGGAACAAGGGGATCGACCTGTTCATTGATGCGCTGGGTGCACTGAACAAGACCCGGGATTGCGACAAAACCATGGTGGCGTTCTTGCTGATACCCGCCAACCATTACGGTCCCCGTAAAAAACTTCTGGAAGCCCTCGAGGGACAGAACGATACGGCATTTTCGGGAAAACACCTCACCCACAACCTCCATTACATGGAGCACGACATGATCCTGAACAGGATCAGCCGCAACGGGCTCAACAATGGCAGTGAAGACAGGGTCAAGGTGATCTTCGTACCCTCCTACCTGAACGGGAACGACGGGATTTTCAACCTTAACTATTATGATCTGCTCATCGGACTGGACCTGACCATATTCCCGTCCTACTATGAGCCCTGGGGATACACACCCCTGGAAAGCCTTGCCTTCAGCATTCCCACAGTGACCACCTCACTCACCGGGTTCGGACACTGGGTGAATCACCAGTTTAAACAGGAGCTGAAGGGGATCCGGGTGATCTCCCGGGATGATTTCAATGATGCGGAGGTGACCACGGAGATCGGGAAAATGATCCTGGAAAACTGTTACCTGGAACCGCAGGAGAAGCAGAAAATAAAAGAGGAAGCCCATGAGATCAGCAGGACCGTCCTCTGGGAGAAGCTGATCACTTACCAGTGGCAGGCATATCAGATTGCACTTGAGAACGCATCCGGGAAAGAGGGGGTGGTCTATGAGAAGGAACGCATCGAGAAGCTTCCAGAGACCGAGCAGGTGCTGGTGGATATCCAGCCCCGCTGGAGACGCGTGCTGGTCCAGCAGCATATCCCCGACCAGCTGAAGGCACTGGAGGAACTCTCGAGAAACCTCTGGTGGTCATGGAACCAGGATGCGGAAGATCTGTTCGAATCCATGAATCCCGATCTGTGGAAAGAGGTGAACGAGAACCCCGTCGAACTGCTGGAGCGGCTGCCATACGATACACTTAAAAAGTATGAAAGCGACGGGGATTTTACGGCCCGGCTGGAGAAGGTCCACAGGGAATACAGGACATACATGGAAGCGCCGCCCAGGGACGGGATGCCCTCCATCGCTTACTTCAGCATGGAGTTCGGTTTGCACAATTCGCTGAGCACCTATTCCGGGGGACTGGGACTGCTGGCAGGGGATTATCTCAAGGAGGCCAGCGATTACAACATCAGGATGGTCGGTGTCAGCCTGCTTTACCGGTACGGATACTTCCGCCAGATGATCACTGCGGGAGGGGAGCAGGTGGCACAGAGTGACCCCCAGGATCTGTCCCGGCTGCCAGTCACCCCGGTCAGGGATGAGGAAGGCAACTGGAAAAATGCAAAGATCGTCTTTCCGGGGAGGACCGTGCATGCAAGAATCTGGAAGGTACAGGTGGGCAGGATTCCGCTCTATCTTCTGGATACCGATTATGAGGCCAACCAGGAACCTGACCGGACCATTACCCACAACCTGTACGGCGGAGACAATGAAAACCGTCTGAAGCAGGAGATCCTGCTCGGGATCGGGGGTGTCAGGGCCATGCGTGCCATCGGTCTCGACGCCGATCTGTACCACTGCAACGAGGGACATGCATCCTTTACCGGCCTGGAGAGACTGAGGGAGTATATCCAGAACGAGAACATGACCTATCCGGAAGCCATGGAGATGGTCAGGGCCTCCAGCCTGTTCACTACCCACACGCCGGTGCCGGCCGGACACGACTCCTTCGAGGAGGATCTGCTCAGGACCTACGTGCCCCACTACCCGGAAAGGCTGAATATCACCTGGAACCAGTTCATGAACCTGGGGAGGTACCATCCGAACAACAAGGATGAGAAGTTTTCAATGAGTGTGCTGGCGGTAAAGCTCTCACAGGAAGTGAACGGAGTCAGCAGGATTCACGGAAAAGTGACCAGGAAGCTGTTCACCGGATTGTGGCCGGGTTACCTGACGGAGGAACTGCACATCGGCCATGTCACCAACGGGGTGCATCTTCCCACCTGGCTTTCGCCGGAGTGGAAGAAACTCTACCAGAAGACTTTCGGGGATGATTGTTTTTCAAGGCAGGAAGAGCGGCTCATGTGGGATAAGATCAAGTTCGTGTCCGACCGGGATATCTGGGACCTGAAATGCGAAGAGCGGGAGAAGCTCATTAATTACATCAAGGAGCGGTTCACCCTGGGTTCCTCCAGGATCATGGACAATCCCGGTCAGATGCTGGAGATTGCCCATGCCCTGAACAAGGATGCGCTGACCATCGGTTTTGCCAGGCGCTTTGCCACCTATAAGAGGGCCCACCTGCTCTTCAGGGATCTGGACCGGCTCGCGGAGATCGTGAACAATCCGGACAGGCCCGTCCAGTTCGTTTTTGCGGGGAAGGCGCATCCAAGGGACATTCCGGGACAGGATCTGATCAAGATGATCGTGTCGGTCTCGAAAAAACCTGAATTCCTGGGGAAGATCGTGTTTCTCCAGAATTACAACATCAGGCTGGCCAAGCGGCTGATCCAGGGAGTGGATGTCTGGCTGAACACCCCGACAAGACCCCTGGAGGCGTCCGGAACCAGCGGCGAGAAAGCGGTGATGAACGGGACCATGCACTTCAGTGTCCTGGACGGTTGGTGGGCCGAGGGCTACCGTGCCGATGCGGGCTGGGCGCTGCCAATTGACCGCTCATTCGATAACCAGGAACTCCAGGATGAGCTGGATGCCGAACGGATCTATTCCATCCTGGAAAATGATGTGATCCAGAAGTTTTACCAGCGGAACGAGGAGGACATTCCGGAGGACTGGATCGGCATGATCAGGAACACAATCGCCCATGTGGCTCCGGAATTCACCATGAACAGGATGCTCCATGATTACCTGGACCGCTTTTACCTGAAACTGTACGCCCGGACCTTAAAAATCAAGGAGAAGGACTACCGGCTCTCCAAGGAGCTGGCACACTGGAAACACAGGATCCTGACCCACTGGAAGAACATCAGGGTGGTGGAGCATGAATTCCCGGATGTGACCAGGGAAGAGTTCAAGGTGGGCGAGACCTATTCCGGGAAGGTGGTGCTGGATCTGGACGGGCTCACCCATAAGGAGATCGGTGTGGAAGTGGTGCTTGTCAACAGTGCCCGGAGTGATGCGGAGTCTGTTTTCAGGGGGACGGTCGATTTCAAATGCTCCAGGCATGAGGGATCGATCGCTGAGTACACCTTTTCCCAGCATGTGAACGAAACCGGATTGTTCGATATCGGGTTCCGGATCTATCCCAAACACGACCTGCTGCCCCACAGGATGGATTTCCCGCTGGTGCGCTGGATCTAGACCGGACGAAGGACCGGGGTTTACCTGACCCGCGGGGTTTTCATCCGCTGAAGGACGATCCCGGTCCGTGACGGAAGGTACAGTTTCAGGTTTTGTTTCAGGCCGAAAGACCGCTCGACCATGGAGCGGTAGGTCATGGAACAGTCAAACCTTCCGAATCCGCCGAACCCGGGCGAATCGGTGCAGAGGACCGGTTTGAATTTCCCAGCATCCACCGCCAGTCCGTAATCGGTGTAGGAGTGAGCGGGGTGGAAGTTAAACACGAAGAGCAGGCCCTTCCGCTCGAATGCGATCACCATGTCGCCCTGGTCGGTTTTCACATGACTGCAGTGTGCCCTGTAGATCTCCGATCGCCTGATCAGGTGGATCATCTCCCTGTCGAAGTCCGACAGGAAATGGTACTTCAGTTCTTTGTTCTCCATGAGGCTCCACTGCCTGCGGGCATATTTATAGGACCAGTTGTTCCCTTCACGGGGGAAATCGATCCATTCGGGGTGACCGAATTCATTCCCCATAAAGTTAAGGTACCCGTTCCCGGCTGTCCCCGCGGTGATCAGCCGGATCATCTTATGCAGGGCGATCCCCCGGTCCACCAGCAGGTTCTGGGAGGCCTTGTCCATGTGCCAGTACATCTCCTTGTCGATCAGCCGGAAGATGATGGTCTTATCACCCACCAGCGCCTGGTCGTGGCTTTCGGCATACCCCACCGTTTTTTCATCGGCCCGCTTGTTGGTCAGCTCATGGTAGATCTGCTGCATGTTCCACTGCTCGTCGGCGCGTTCCTTGATCGTCTTGATCCAGAAGTCCGGCGTTCCCATGGCCAGCCGGTAGTTGAATCCCACACCCCCCGATTCGATCGGTGCGGCCAGGCCGGGATAGCCACTCATGTCCTCGGCAACGGATACTGCCCCGGGACGGATTTCCTGGATCATCTTGTTGGCAAGGGAGAGATAGGTAATGGCATCTTCATCCTGTCCCCCGTCAAAATAAAAATCATAACTGGTGAAATCCTTTCCCAGTCCGTGGTCGTAATACAGCATGCTGGTTACCCCGTCAAACCTGAACCCGTCGAACCGGAATTCCGTGAGCCAGTAGTTTACGTTGGAGAGCAGGAAATGAAGCACTTCGTTCTTTCCGTAATCGAAGCAGAGCGAATCCCATGCCACATGAAACCGCCTGTCGCCCCGGTGAAAGAACTGCCCCGGATCCCCGTCGAACCTTCCGGGTCCCTCCACCTCGTTGCGGACGGCATGCGAATGCACGATGTCCATGATCACCGCCATCCCGCGGCCGTGCGCTTCATCGATCAGGGCTTTCAGTTCGCCGGGAGTGCCGAACCTGGAACTGGGGGCGAAAAAACTTGACACGTGGTATCCGAAAGAGCCGTAATAAGGGTGCTCCTGAATGGCCATTAGCTGGAGCGTATTGTACCCCGCCTCGGCCACGTGGGGCAGGATCTTTTCCCTGAACTCCGTGTAGGTTCCCACATTATATTCTTCGGTGGCCATGCCCACATGGGCCTCATAGATCAGGGGCTGGAATCCTGCCAGGTCAGGAAGGGGATACTTCCATTCAAAGGGCTTTGCCGGCATCCAGAGCTCCGCATCGAAAACCTTCGTACCGGGGTCCTGCACCACCCGGTTGCACCAGACGGGAATGCGCTCTCCTTCGCCCCCTTCCCACCTGACCAGCAGTTTGTAACGGTCCCCGTGATTGATCATGTGTTCGGGAAGCCGGATCTCCCAGTTCCCATGTTCCTGTCTCTCAAATCGATATTTATCACTGACCTTCCATTGATTGAACGAACCCATCAGGAAGATGTCCGTGGCATTGGGTGCCCACTCCCGCATGACCCACCCGCCGTCCGATCTGTGTAATCCGAAGTAGAGGTGACCGCTGGCAAACGATTGCAGCCTGCCTGAGTTGCCCACCAGCTCTTTTTCCTTTGCGGCAACCCGCTCGTAGCGCCTCCTGATCACCTGGCCGTAGGGCTCCAGCCAGGGATCGTTTTTGATCAGATCGAGAACCTTCATGTCGGCAGTGTGTTTTATAAAAAATTAATGCACTCTAAAATTATTTAAATTTGTGCACTTAATCAGATTTTGCCAAATGAAAGTAAACCGGATCGACGAATCCTTCACCGCCACCCGGCCGGTGGTCACCATCGGGATCTTCGACGGGGTTCACACAGGCCACCAGTTCATCCTGGACCGGCTGAAGGAGGAAGCTTGCGATCACCGGGGAGAATCGACCGTGGTGACCCTCTGGCCCCATCCCAGGATCGTACTGAACAAGGATATCCGGGATTTCAGACTGCTGCATTCGCAGGAGGAGAAGATCAGGGAACTTGGCCGGAGGGGGATCGACCGGCTGGTCGTTGTTCCATTCGACAGGGAGGTGGCCGCCCTTTCGGCATGCGATTTTGTGGTGAAATACCTGGTTGAAAAAATCGGCGTGGAAGTGCTGGTCATGGGGTATGACAACAAGTTCGGGCATCAGAGAAAAGGGGATGCGGAGCAGCTGGCACAGTGTGGCGGGACCCATCATTTCCGGACCGTTCAGCTGCCCGAGCTGGCCGGGGAGGGGAAGGTCAATTCCACAATCATCCGGAATGCCCTGGAACAAGGGGAGCTGGAGAAGGCCAGAAGTCTGCTCGGTTACCATTATTACCTGACCGGGAACATCGTGGGGGGCAAGCGCATCGGAAGGAGGTACGGATTCCCGACAGCCAATGTGGAGCCGCAGGATCCCTGCAAGCTGATCCCCATGGAGGGCGTGTACGCGGTCAGGGTTGAACTGAAGGGGAACAACCACAAGGGGATGCTGAATATCGGATACAGGCCCACCTTTGACACAGCCCCGGTGCTGAAAACCATCGAGACACACATTTTTGATGCATCGGGGGATTTCTACGGTGAACAGGTGGTGATCCACTTCATACAGCGGATCAGGGATGAGATGAAATTCAGCGGAATTGACGAACTGAAGCGTCAGCTAGATCAGGACAGGATCCGTGCAGATAAAATCCTGGAGGGGGATTGGGCCTAGGGGAGCCGGAGCGGCGGATCAGCCATTTCGCTGGCATATCTTCCGGGAAAAATGTATTTTTGCAGACGATCCTTCGGGAAGCGGAACCGCGGGCTCAATAAAAAAACCAATTCTCATGGAAACGATGACATACAGGGAAACACTCCCTTACAAGGTGGCGGACATCAAACTGGCTGAATTCGGAAGAAAGGAGATGGAGATCGCCAAAAAGGAAATGCCGGGACTGATGGCCATCCGGAACAAATACGAGAAAGAGCAACCACTGAAGGGTGCCAGGATCACCGGGTCGCTGCACATGACCGTGCAGACGGCGGTCCTGATCGAAACCCTGGCTGCCCTGGGAGCCGATGTGAGGTGGGCCAGCTGCAACATTTTCAGTACCCAGGACCACGCGGCCGCAGCCATAGCAGCAAGCGGCATCCCCGTCTTCGCCTGGAAAGGGGAGACCCTGGAGGAGTACTGGTGGTGCACGGCCCAGGCACTGAGTTTCCCGGGCGGCAAAGGTCCCCATCTGATCGTGGATGACGGGGGCGACGCCACCCTGATGGTGCACAAGGGGTATGCGGCAGAGGACGATCCCTCCCTCCTGGATGCAAAACCTTCCAACAGGGAGGAGAAGGCGATCCTGGACACTCTGAAGGGGATCCGGCTGGAAGATACTGGCCGCTGGCACAGGATCGTTCCCGGGATGAAAGGAGTCTCAGAAGAGACCACCACAGGAAACCACCGGCTCTACCAGATGAAGGCACAGGGACGCCTGCTTTTCCCGGCCATTAATGTGAACGACTCGGTGACCAAGTCCAAATTTGACAACCTGTACGGCTGCAGGGAATCACTGGCAGACGGGATCAAGCGGGCCACGGATGTGATGATCGCGGGAAAGGTGGTTGTGGTGGCCGGTTACGGGGATGTGGGAAAAGGATGCGCCCATTCCATGAAATCGTACGGGGCCAGGGTCATTGTCACCGAGATCGATCCCATCTGCGCGCTGCAGGCAGCCATGGAAGGTTTCGAGGTCACCACGATGGAGGAGGCCATCAAAGAAGGGAACATCTTTGTCACCGCCACCGGGAATACGGATGTGATCACGGCCGAATACATGGCCCGGATGAAGGACCAGGCCATCGTCTGCAACATCGGCCATTTCGACAACGAAATCCAGGTGGACCGGCTGATGGAGTGGCCGGGGGTTAAGCGGGTGAACATCAAACCACAGGTGGACAAGTTCATCTACGATGACGGACACGCCATTTTCCTGCTTGCCGAGGGCAGGCTGGTCAACCTGGGCTGTGCCACCGGACATCCTTCCTTCGTGATGAGCAATTCCTTTTCCAACCAGGTCCTGGCCCAGATAGAATTGTGGAAGAACGATTACAACATTGATGTGTATATGCTTCCCAAGTACCTGGATGAGGAGGTGGCCCGCCTCCATCTTGAACAGCTGGGTGTGAAACTGACCACCCTGACCGACAAGCAGGCGGAATATATCGGGGTGAAGAAGGAAGGCCCCTTCAAGCCCGATCACTACAGGTACTGAGCCGGTCAGTTATAAATATGCAGCACATCCCCGCTGAGGGATGCGTTGTATTCCACGAGCGGATACCTGGCGGGACCCGAGTTGGGTTCCCCCCCGTTCATCAACAGGTAGGTGGACCCGCAGACGGGGCATTCAAAAACACCGAAAAAGGTGGGATCCTCCACAACTGCGGCATCGTGCTCAGGCCACAGGGTGCAGGTCCGGTCGTACGCATGGAATACCAGATCGGACTCCCTGTAGATGAGGATCCCGTTCACTCCGCCGTCAATCACCTTGGTGTTCCCGATCCCCAGGTCTGCCAGGTCGGCATAGAGCAGGAGGTAGATATCAAACTCCACATAGGGGATCAGTTCACCGCGGTTGGTTTCGCATGAGGGAAGGAGAAACCACAGGAAAATCCACGGAAGCATGTTTTTAAAAGACATCCTCATATCACGCATCGGCCGGACAATTTACAAAAATCGCCGGTTTTTTGTAATTTAACTCATGAAAACCATTAATATTGTATGAGGAAAACCAGATGGAAGGAGATTTTGACATAGGGATCATCCTGTATGTGGTCATCACACTGGTGGCGGTGCTGATGGGCGTACTGGGAAAGAAAAAGAAACCGGCTGCTGCAGGTAAATCCTCCGGGAAACAAACCGGGGATGATTTTTTGAGGAACCTGGAACGGGCATTCAACATGGGCCGCGAAGAGGAAGAGGAGGTGTTCGTGGAACCGGAAAGGGAGACCGGCACGCGGGAAAGTCTGACGGACATGCGTGAAAGGGCCGCCAGGATGAAGAAGGAGCGAAAGGAGGAGGCGGAAAGCAGGACCTCGGGACTCTGGGAAGAGCACGAACGCCTCCACAGGGCAGAACGTGACGGAAGAGCTGCCGTATCGGGCGGGATCGAGGCGTATAGCGAGGATGAGATCCGAAGAAGCATTGAAGGTGATGCCGCATTCGGGATTGAAGGGGTACCGGTGTTTTCCGGAGTACAGGAGCCGGCCGATCAGCTGCAGGTGATCGAGTTGGGGGAATTTGAAGGGTCCGATTATTTTGACATTGTCAGGGATTTTGATGCGACCACGGCGGTGATCTATTCGGCAGTCATCAACCGCACTGAATATTAATTATTTTTTATAACTTTGTACTCAAAGAGTTCCGGAACATGCGGGATTCTTTTTGTTTTTATAATGTTTAAGGAGGAATTTCCAATGGCACAAGCTTCTTACATGACGGAAGAGGGTCTTGCCAACTTGAAAAAAGAGCTGGACCATCTCGTTTCTGTGGAACGTCCGGCTATTTCTATTCAGATAGCGGAAGCCAGGGACAAAGGCGATTTGTCCGAAAATGCTGAATATGCAGCTGCAAAAGAAGCTCAGGGACTGCTGGAGATGAAGATCGCCAGGCTGGAGAACCTGGTTGCCAGTGCGAGGATCATTGACGAGTCAAAAATTGACACCTCCCAGGTGCAGATCCTCAACAAAGTGAAGATCAAGAA
>Ga0209206_10000147_pt1 | contig 13684 bp, 16 predicted proteins | sample ZodSprsou2mmetaG_FD_185478 | JGI IMG/M metagenome (GOLD analysis project Ga0209206, IMG submission 185478) | Hot spring sediment microbial communities from Zodletone spring, Oklahoma to study Microbial Dark Matter (Phase II) - Zodletone Spring... ...
TCAATGCTTTAGGGTGGGACGGTTTACCCTTAATCCTTTGTAGACATTTTATCTCTTTTCAGAACTTCTTTGTCTACTTTGGCATTATACAAGGGTGGGAATATCCCACCATGATGGTGGATTTTATCCACCCTACAGTGAGCACTCTCCTTGAGCTGCACCCATGAGCGCACATGCACGCTTTTTTGGAGTTCTTTCACGGTCTCTGGAGCTTGATGACGAGGGAATAGACGATCGTTGAACATTTTGTTCGGATAACACCGCTGTGGTATAATGAGGGGATGACAACAGCATTTGAAAAAGGAGTTACGATGCCTGCCAACCGAACCGCCTCTACTTACCCGCTTTATCTCTGCGCACCGGTCAATGCCTTAGTGGAGGGGCTGTATGAAGAGAACATCTCTTTTACCGAGGTCAAACGCCACGGCGACTTTGGGTTGGGAACCTTTGACGACCTCGATGGTGAGATGGTGATGCTCGGTGGCAAGATCTACCAGATCACCGCTGACGGTGAGGCTCATGAGGTGAGTGAGGAGCTGCACACTCCTTTCTCGGTCGTCACCTTTTTCGAACCGACCTTTTCGACGATTTTCGATGAAGCGATGGATTACGAGACTTTCCAGAAACGTCTCGAAAGCCTGTTCCCTTCGCCCAACCTCTTCTACGCCATCCGCGTTACGGGCAGCTTCAGCCACGTCCGGGCACGCTCCGTCCCCAAACAGCACAACTACCGCCCGCTCGCCGAAGCGGCGCACGAACAGCATACCTTCGACTTTAAGGATACAGAGGGGTGCCTCGTCGGCTTTTTTACCCCCGTGTTCATGGCCTCGCTCAACGTGCCTGGCCTGCACCTGCATTTTCTCACAAATGACCGCCGCCGGGGCGGCCACCTGCTCTCATGCCGCCCCGAAGCGGTCACCGTAGAGGTCCAGGTCATTCATGCCCTCGAACTCTCCCTGCCGATGACCCGGGACTACCTAACCCGCGACTTTTCCCACGACACAACAGCCGCACTTGAAAAAGCGGAAAAATAAACCGTATGATCGGAGCGATTTCCCTTCATCCCCCTTTGTCTTCTCATTTCATCACTGTTTAATCAATTCCACCCTTCTGTTCTTTGCCCTGCCTTCTTCGTTATCATTGGATGCAATCGGTGCCAGAGGCCCTACACCGAAGCCTTGTAGACGTTTTGAACCGATATGCTTCTCTTTGACCAAAAAATCAACAACAGACTGTGCTCTTTTTTGCGAAAGGTTTTTGTTGTGCTGTAATGTCCCGGTATTGTCTGTATGGCCGACGACATAAAGCGTTAAAGTGGGGTCATTGTTCAATAGTTTTGCAATTTCATCCAAAGCAGGTTCTGACTCCGGTTTGATATCCGCTTTGTCTACATCAAAATGGATGCCGTAGAGTGCAACATGCCCGGTTGCCTGTATCTCTTTGGACATCGCATCGGCATCAACTTTAACCATATTTTCATCCATTTTTGTCGTCTCCAGGACCTCAAGCAGCATTGTCACTTTTTTGGATGCCCATTGCGGTTCGCTTTGTGCATTGAGGGCAAGATAAAGAACAAGATAAATATCCCCTTCTTCCCGGCTTAATTTGGCGACCATTAAACGCTGATCATTGGGAATGGAAAAAACATTTGAAAGATCACGGGAGTTTTTCAAAGCCCTCTCCGGAGACCATATCGCCTGGTGGAACAATCCGCCGCATTCATCATTCCCGGAACAGGAAAACTGTTTTTTAAACCCTTCTTTTTCTAATTCTATTTCATAATTTTTATAGATTTCAAATGTAGAACGCTCTGCCGGTGCAAGATAGAGGATCCGTGTCAATTTTCCCTCAACCCTTTCTTTTTTGTCATACTGCACCGTATCTTTCAAGAGAGCTTTACCAAGGGGTAAAACAAGCTCTCCATATTTCTGAAGATCATAGCCCACGATCGATGAGTCCTGGTATCTGGATACCATAGGATGATCTTTGCTTCCCGGAATATCTTTTGCATCACTTATCACCGAACAGATCAAAACCGGTATCATTACTCGTATCAATTTACCCAACATGGCTTCTACTCCTTCTCTATCGTTTCAATCGCTTTTATTGCCAGAGATTTTTCTATCTCGATATGCTTCTGCTCATCTGCATTGCCAAAACCAAGACCGACCGTGATGTTGAGCATAACACCTTTTGACCTGAGCAATACATGAAGCCCCGCACCTGCCTTCAGTCCGCTGCCTCCGTAATAACTCTCATCTCCAATACCCTCTACTGGTTCAACATGTTCCATAAATTCTTTGTTATTGGCAAATTGGTCTGCTACTTTCATCCTTGTTTCGGCATCCGATGAGATAGCAAGCTGTACAAATTTCATATCCTCTTCACCGGCTTCCCAGAAACAGCGTCTCATGCCCAATGGATTGGCAGGTTTGAGATCATGTGTAGTGATTTTTATCGTAGCTTCCGGGAAAAAGGTCTGGATATCTTCTATCGTCAGAAGTTCGCAGGGATCATATATCCTGGAAGTGTTCTCTTGAGGGTAGATCAAAGAAGAAAAAAATAGTATCAATAATACATAAAATTTCATTATCCATCCTTTTATTTTTTCAGTTTAATACATTTTACTCCTATTAAACTAAAATAAACCTCAGAATGAATTGATAGTACCAAGGGGGATTATTGCCCGGACTCTAATGGCCTGAATTTGTTCTCTGCAGTTTTTTTGGTATCAATTTGACAGTGAAGAGAAGAGTAGGGCTTTAGTACTCTTCTCCTCCTTCATAGTAAAACTCGTCCAATCCTTCCAGAAAGCTGTCGAGGAGTTCGTCGGAGCAGAGTTTGAAGTTTTTGTGGCTCTCTTTGCGGAAGAGTCCGGAGAGCTGCTGTTTGCCCAGCTCTACGTCTGCCAGGGCAAAGAGCATCTGGAGTTCGTGCTCTTTGAGGTTGAGTGCCACACGGAGCTTTTTGAGGATGAGATTGTTGGTGAGTTCCAGCGCCTCATCTTCACTTGGCTTTTTATCGGAAGGGCCGCGTTTTAGCGTCACAAACCCGTCCAGAAAGACGCCAAGCTCTTCAAAGCTGCAAAGCTCAAACCCTTTGTCAAGGCGGCGTTTGAGGAGATTCTCAAGATGTTCGGGAGTCATCTCATACTCCTCCAAAGCATAGGCTTTGAGTATCTCTTCATCGCTCAGGTGGAGGGCTTTTTTGATCCGGTAGAGGATATCATTGGTTGTCAGTATCATCGGCTTACTTCTTCGCTACTTCTTCTGCCAGGGCGCGCATACCCTTGGTCAGCTCATTGATGAGTTTCATCTTTGATATTGTGTTTTAAGGACCAGTAAAAAGGTCTTTTTCTATCTCATTCATCTGATTAGCCAAGATAGATAAATGTCCATCATTGGGATAAATTTTAAGTTTTGAATTTACAATAGCGTTGCTCATCATTTTACCCATTGATATAGGTATGCTAAGGTCAAGTTTACCATTGTAAAAATAGATGTTTTGAAACTCAATATCTTCCAATTTAAATCCCCAAGGTGCAGCATAAGCAAGTAAAGCATCTTGTGAAACTCCGTTTACACCTTGTTTGTATGCTTCACGACAAGAAGTAACAAAAAGATTTTTTAGTTTATTATCTTTAAAAATATCTTTATCAATTTCGTCCAATGACTGAATGATATTTTTTAAAAATTGATCTGATTTTTTCTCATTTTGAGATAATCTTCCCATAAATAACCAAAAAATAGGTTTAACTGCCCAAGGAAGTTTTTTAGCCAATGAGATAAACCCCTTAGTATCTTTACTCAAATTATCTAAGTTTTCATCAATAGGTCCGAGACCTGAGACAATATGGGCTGAAACTAATCTATTAGGAATTTTGTATGCACAGGCCAGAGCATAAGATGCTCCCGCTGAAGTTCCCATGACTGAAAATTTACGAATACCAAGTTTGTTTGCAATAGTAACAATATCATCGACAAAATCCAAAATCGTTCTGTTTTTTTGAAAAGATGATTGTCCGATTCCTGCTCTATCAATGCCGATAACTTTTATATCATCTCTTGATAATAAACTTTCAATAAGCTTTGCTTCAAGTCTTGAACTATTTAGTCCATGGCAGATAAATAGCGGTTTTCCATTGGGATTGCCAAAAATTTCGTAGGATATAGTTTTTTCTTTCTCTGTGTGCATGATGTTCCCCTCTCATCCCAAGCTCCAGCTTGCGGAATGCCATGCCTATTATTGTACCACCAAAACCTCTCAACTTCCAGTAAACCATCATCCATGTCCACATGATTCCCCACAGAGCTATATCTCCAGTCAGCGGTGCCAAACCTACTTTCAGTGGGGCTGAAGCCTCCACTTCCAAATCTACGCGAAAGACCTCGGATGGAACAGGTTTTGAAGAGTAAAGTAAACCTTAGTACTCTTCTCCTCCTTCATAGTAAAACTCGTCCAATCCTTCCAGAAAGCTGTTGAGGAGTTCGTCGGAGCAGGGCTTGAAGTTTTTGTGGCTCTCTTTGCGGAAGAGTCCGGAGAGCTGCTGTTTGCCCAGCTCTACGTCTGCGAGGGCAAAGAGCATCTGGAGTTCGTGCTCTTTGAGGTTGAGTGCTACACGGAGCTTTTTGAGGATGAGATTGTTGGTGAGTTCCAGCGCCTCATCTTCGCCTGGCTTTTTATCGGAAGGGCCGCGTTTTAGCGTCACAAACCCGTCGAGAAAGACGCCCAGCTCTTCAAAACTGCACGGTTCAAACCCTTTGTCAAGGCGGCGTTTCAGGAGGTTCTCAAGATGTTCTGGAGTCATCTCATACTCCTCCAGAGCAAAAGCTTTGAGTATCTCTTCTTCGCTCAGGTGGAGTGCTTTTTTGATCCGGTAGAGGATATCGTTGGTTGTCAGTATCATCGGCCTACCTCTTTGCTACTTCTTCTGCCAGGTCACGCATACCTTTGGTCAGCTCATTGATGAGTTTCAGGCAGTTCTTGTCTTTGATATTGTGTTTTAAAGACCAGTATTCAGGGTTGGTGTACGAGATGGTCGTTTGGCCTTCATAACTTGTCGTAAAAAGCATTCTCAGGGGAAGGTCCATCCCCATAGAGGAGTTGCATTGCATCAGTACCGTACCAGTCAGCGGATTTCCGAAAAGCACTACCGTGTTTTGTTTGAGCGCCATGTTCACACGCTTGGCATTTTCCGAGTGATCGATCGTTGCAAAGTGTGTGAGTCCCCTCTCATCAAGAATCTTCTTCAGCTTGGCGATGGCAGCAGGTGCATTATTCTGGCTGGGGATCTCTTCGATAAAAGCCCCCTTCTTGTTATCGCATCCTGCCAGGCCGAACAGTATCAACGCTGCCAAAATCAATTTTTTCATCTTATTCCTTTGCTAATTTGCTTAAAAGCAAAGCTTCTAAGCACGCACTGTCCTCAGCGGACGGCTCACAACGCTAGCGTTGTTATATAGATTTTCTCCCACTGTTCAATTATAACACGTTATGGTATCAAACCTAAACGTTGAATCTGAAGTGCATCACGTCACCGTCTTGAACGATGTACTCTTTCCCTTCAAGTCTGTTCTTTCCTGCCTCTTTGGCTTTTTGTTCCCCGCCGTACGCGATAAAGTCCTCATAACCGATCACTTCTGCACGGATAAAGCCTTTTTCAAAGTCGTTGTGGATCACGGCCGCGGCTTTCGGTGCAGTCGTGCCTTTTCGTATCGTCCAGGCGCGTACCTCTTTGACCCCGGCGGTAAAGTAGCTCATCAGTCCAAGCTTCTCAAACCCTTTGCGGATGATCTGATCCAGTCCTGACTCTTCAACGCCCAAAGATCCAAGCATTTCTGCTTTCTCTTCGTCATCAAACTCCACCATCTCCTCTTCCACTTTTGCACAGAGCTTGATCACCTCTCTGTTGCGTTCGGCAGCATAGGCTTTGACGGCTTTGACATACTCGTTGTCTTCTGCCAGGCCGTCCTCATCGACATTTGCTCCATACATGATCTCTTTGCTGGTCAGGAGTCTGAGGTCTTTGTTTATCGCTTTGAAAATATCCTCATCTACTTTTTCATAGCTTGATACAGGATTCCCTTCTGCGATAAACTCCATCAGCTCCTCAGCGATCTCAAGCTGCGCTACGGCATCTCTATCTTTACCTTTGGCTTTTTTCTTGAGGCTGTCGATACGTTTTTCCAGCGAATCGATGTCCGCAAGCAGAAGTTCCTGTTCGATGATCTCGATATCCCTGATCGGATCGATACTTCCTTCGGTATGGGTGATGTTTTCATCTTCAAAACATCGGACGATCTCAAGGATCACTTCTGTTTCGCGGATATTGGAGAGGAACTTATTTCCAAGGCCTTCACCTTTGCTTGCACCTTTGACAAGTCCTGCAATGTCTACAAAATCCAGTGTAGAGTGCTGGATGCGCTCCGGGTTGACGATCTTTGCCAGTTCATCAAGTCTCTTGTCGGGTACGGGAACGACTGCCTTGTTGGGTTCGATCGTACAGAAAGGGTAGTTCGCGCTCTCTGCATTCTGTGCTTTTGTCAGTGCGTTAAAAGTGGTGGATTTTCCGACATTCGGTAATCCTACAAGTCCTATGCCTAGTCCCATGATGTTCCTTATATTACTATGATTTCTTGGTTGTGATTTTAGCTAAAAATTGGTGAAGAGGGGGTTAGTTGCCAATGAAGTATGATTTGGAGGCAGGCAGAGGCATACATCCATCGCGGTTTAGAGAAGATCACCCTGGAGATAGAGCCTCATCGCGATGATCAGTCTGTTCAGTTTTTCAGGGAATACCTCTTTGAACTCATCGATACGGTGTTCGGTACCGTAGATAAAGAACTTCTTCATCCTGGCGACAGCCTCCTCCATCTCATAGGCACCCAGCGAATGAAGTTTGGAGCCGAGCTTTACGCAGTGAAGTTTGATCTTGTCATACTCTCTCTTCTCGATCCACTGCGGCATCTGCTTGCCGAGCGTACCATAGAGCGCGATAAACTCCCTGAGCATCTGTTTGTAGAGCACTTCATCCCCCTCGTGCATCGCGATGCCGGCCTCTACATCCAGGCCTTTCATCTTGAGCGCAGAAAGTGTGGAGACAGGTCTTTGGATATGGCTCAAATAGGTATTGAATACCGTATAGAGCCGGCCGCTGTTCAAGGGTTTTGTCATATGCCCATTTGCCCCAAGCGCATACATCCGTTCGATCTCCTTGCCCAAGGCAAATGCGGTGAATGTGATGATAGGCAGCTTGTCAAAACGGTGATCGGCACGGATCTTTTCGGTACAGTCATAGCCATCCATCACCGGCATATTGATATCCATCATTACCAGGTCAAACTCTCTGTCGGGAGTATAGAGATACTCCAGGGCTTCCCGACCATTATTGGCTATCGTCAGGAGGATACCGGATTTTTGCAGTATGCTCTGGAATATCTTTTGGTTGATCTTGTTATCCTCTACGATCAGCAGTCTGGCCCCTTTGAAATTATAGAAGTCATCTACGCTGACATCGGGCGTTTCCTCAAAAGGTTTCCTGGTAGTGTAGGGGAGGGTTCTTTCGGTGAGGAGCAGAGCTGGCCGAGGAGTTTCTATGGAAGTTTCTACGTTTACAGAAGGAGCGGTGCCGCTTTTCTCTTCGTCTCTCCTGATCGGGGAGGGCGGCGTTGCTTCCCGCTTATTTTTTCTGGAATGGCAGAAATAGATCGCCGACAGCAGCAGTAAAAGAGAAATAACGATAAGGAGAGCAATTAAAGATACTGTATCTGATGCGGCCATCAAATCCCCTTCTATATATTCAGATAGGCTATTATGATTCGGTGTGAAGCGATCCTTTTCCCTATCTATTATATACCACAGGGACTTATGCCTCTCTTGAAAAACCTTGCAGTGACCGTATCCATCGTTTCTATATGTGTGACGAGCCAGCGGGGCAGTACTTCGATCAGATAGATCTTAAGAGGTTTCGGCTCTCTTGTCTCTCTCCATGTCTAAAGCAGGGCACGGATCTCCCCAAGTACCCTGTCATGCTCCGCTTTATGCATCGCATAGGGAGGGAAACCGCTTTCTCTCATCTTCGCTTCCTCCCCTTCAAAATGCGAGAGGGTATGGGTGTACCACGCTTCGAAAAGCGTATCCATCTTGAGGGCATTCTCTTGGGTAGGCTCGCTCTCATAGGTCAAAAGTGCCTCAAAGAGAGCATTGATGCAATGCGCTTCCTCCTGGTGTACTTCGTTCATAAATTCCATCTCTACGAGGGGAAGTGCATCAATATCCAGAAGCATTTTTACGCTTTTGCCAGTTTTTCAAGAAGTTTTACCATCATACGCACGCCTGCACCGCTTGCCCCATGCGGGTTTTCTCCCCACGTATGTTCGACAAAGGCCGGGCCTGCGATATCGATGTGCGCCCACTTCTCCTTGTGTTCCTCATCGATGAATTCCGAGAGGAACTGTCCCGCAGTGATCGCACCGCCGTATCTTGTGTTGGAGATGTTGCAGATATCGGCGATCTCTGATTTGAGTGTCTTTTTGAGGTAGCGGTTGAAGTCGAGCTTGGTCGCAAATTCACCCGAGCTTTTCGCAGCCTCCAGGACCATCTCTTTTGGCAGGTCGCTATTTCCCATCACCCCTGAGGTATAGTTGCCGACACCGACCACGCAGGCACCGGTCAGCGTAGCGAAGTCAAAGATATAGTCGGCTTTGACCTCCTGCTGCGCATAGCAAAGCGTGTCAGCGAGAACAAGCCTTCCCTCAGCGTCGGTATTGCGTACCTCGATCGTCTTGCCGTTCTTTGCCGTGAGTACATCATCAGGCTTATAGGCATCCCCGCCGATCATATTTTCTACCGCACCGACAAAACCGTGTACTTCGACATCGAGATTGAGCTCGGATACCGCTTTCATGATACCGAGTACGGCAGAGCCGCCGCTTTTGTCTGATTTCATCGTCACCATATAGTCAGCCGGTTTGAGGCTGAGCCCGCCCGAGTCATAGGTCAGCCCTTTCCCTACGAGGGTAATGACCGCCCTGGGATTTTTGGGTTTGTGCGAGAGATGGATGACGCGCGGTCTGTGGCGGCTTGCTCTGGCTACGGCAAGCAGTGTCTCCATCTTCTCTTTTTTCATCTCTTTGGTTTTCAGGATAGAGATATCCATGTCGTTGTCTTTTGCCAATGCAATAGCGATATCCGCCATCACCGCAGGGTAACAGTCATCGGGGGTGGTGTTGACGATATCCCTGGTGAAGTTGGTGGCATTGGCAAGGATCTCTGCTTCGTGTACCGCTTTGATCGCCAGCTCGGCATCAAGCTGGTGCTCATTGTAGCTCTCCAGTGAGATCTCTACATTTTTGATCGCAGATTTCTGTTTGTCGCTTTTGTATCGGTTGAAACTGTAGCTTCCCAGTACGATCCCCTCGGCCATTGCCTGCAGAGATGCGGTTGAAGCCTCCTCCAGATAGGTAGCGACTTTGAGGGATTTGTAGCTTTTGTTGCCGATCAGCGAACGCAGTGCCGCAGCGACTGCCGGCCTGACGGATTCTGGCGCAAGAGACTCCGCCCCTGCATAGAGCCTGTCTTTTTCCACAAGAAGGCACAGCTCATCCTGGCCGCCTTTGAAGCCCGCTTTTTCAAGCAGTTTCGCATCCTCTACGAAGTGATGTTTAAGGTTCTTCCCTGCAACGATAATGAGTTCCAAGTCTGTGTTGATCTCTTTGATCCTGTCTGTTGTGATATTGAAATGCATCTGCTGTCCTATATTCTGTCTTTTAAAATTTCCTGGACCTGAATCATATCCTTGTCTCCGCGTCCCGAGAGGTTGACCAGGATGATCTTCCCTCTGATCTCTTCGGGGTCAAACTTTTTGAGGTAGGCGATCGCATGGGAACTTTCAAGCGCAGGGATGATCCCCTCTGCACGTGAGAGCCATACAAACGCATCGATCGCCTCCTCATCCGTGATGTGGTCATACTTGACGATACCGGCATCTTTGAGATAGGCGTGTTCGGGTCCGATACCCGGATAGTCCAGGCCTGCCGAGATGGAGTGGGCCTCCTGGACCTGTCCGTCCTCATCCTGGAGGAGGTAACTGAGCTGTCCGTGAAGGATGCCGGGGGCTCCTTTCTCAAGCGAACATCCGTGTTTGCACTCCAGGCCTTCCCCGCCCGCTTCGATACCGATGCACTCTACGCCTTTATCCTGGAGGAAGTGGTTGAAGATACCCAGGGCATTGGAGCCTCCGCCGATACAGGCGATCACCTTGTCGGGGAGCACCCCCTCCGCGGTCTGGATCTGGGATCTCGCTTCCCAGCCGATGACAGACTGGATATCGCGCACCATCATAGGGTAGGGGTGAGGGCCGGCGACTGTCCCGATCAGGTAGTAGGTGTCGCGCGCATTGGTCACCCAGTGGCGGATCGCATCGTTCATCGCATCTTTGAGCGTACGGCTGCCTGACTCTACGGCATGTACCTTGGCGCCGAGGAGTTTCATCCTGAAGACGTTCAGCTCCTGGCGTGCCACATCTTTGGCACCCATGAATACTTCACACTCAAGGCCGAAAAGCGCCGCTACGGTCGCCGTGGCAACACCATGCTGCCCTGCGCCCGTTTCTGCAATGATCTTTTTCTTTCCCAGTCTTTTGGCAAGTACCGCCTGGGCGATACAGTGGTTGATCTTGTGTGCACCGGTATGGTTGAGATCTTCGCGCTTGAGATAGACCCTGGCGCCGATCTCCTCCGAGATATTTGCCGCAAAGTAGAGCGAAGAGGGGCGTCCTACATAGTTCTTGTAGTAGTAGTCCACCTCTTCCCAGAACCCTTTGTCAAAGCGTACGGCTTCGTAGTCGAGTCTCAGCTGTTCGAGTGCCGGCATCAGTGTTTCGGGTACATATCTGCCCCCGAACTTGCCAAAGTGTCCAAGTTCATCAGGATCGTGCGGACTAGGTTTGGGAATATAGATATCTGAATAGTTTTTCATGCGTGTTACTCTTATGATTTAGTTAGGTGATTATATCCTATGAGAGTTTAGGGAGGGGTAAACAATCTTCCGCTTACCCCGCTGTTTGTGCAAAATCAGTCTATTTGCAGTACGGAGTATACTTCGCTGCTGAAGCCTTCGCGCCCATTGAGGAAGGAAAGTTCCATAATGAAGCAGGCTTCTACGCAGTGGGCACCGACTTTGTTGATAAGGTTGGCTGCCGCTTTCGCCGTACCGCCGGTCGCAATGAGATCGTCGATCAGGAGCACTTTGGCTCCTTTCTCTTCACCGAACGCATCGATATGTATCTCTACTTCGTCAAAACCGTATTCCAGAGAGTACTTTTCTGCCACAGTGGTATAGGGGAGTTTTCCCTGTTTGCGTACAGGTACGAAACCGATCCCCAGCCTGTCAGCGAGTATCGAACCGAAGATAAACCCTCTCGCATCGATCCCGGCGATATAGTCCAGATCATATCCGAGGTAACGGTTGGTGAGGTGGTCCATGAGGACATTCAGGGCTTTTGGATCTCCCAGCAGGGTAGTGATATCTTTGAAAATGATACCCGGTTTGGGGAAGTCGGGAATATCCCTGATACTATTTAATATAATTTCTTTCTCTTCGCTTGATAGTGGCATGGCAGTTCCTCTGAATTATAGTAGCGGATATTCTAGCATAGGTTATGTAAATGTTATGAAGTGAAGCACTTTACGATAGGTCTGAATGCATCTCTTTGCAATTGTGCTACTGCTGCTTTACCCAACATCATATGAACTCAGGCTTTTTCTTCAGATGCGTAACGTTTGAGTTGAGAAATATTTGTGCAGTAGTGTCAAATATTGCTCTCCAAAGTTTTGTTGGACTTTTAATACACTTCTTTTCTGTGTGCTATTCTAATCACAGTAATAACTAAAATATCATTTTCTTTTAAATAAACGATTCTATAGTCACCTGCTCTTTTTCGAAACTTTCCCTTATGTTTGCCTTGAAGGGCTTTGTCTGCTGCAAACAACCCCTTTTCTAAGTCTTGTATCTTTGAATAAATAAGCTTTTGATTTTCAGAATCTATCTTTTCCAATTCTTTGAATGCGGCTTTTGGAATAATGATTTTGAACATTAACTAAGACCGAGTTTTTGTGCTACTTCTTCAAGGGAATAAACTTCAGTCTTTCCAGCTTTTAGCTCATCTATTCTTTTGTCTGAAATCATTTCATCTAAAGTGTCAAAGTAAGAACTTACTGCTTTTTCAATAATATAAGTTCTTGAACGCTCCAGCTCATGAGCATAAGTATCTAACTCTGTTAATAGGGTTTCATCCATGCGGATATTAATTGCTTTTTTCATATTGTATCCTTTTGTATATACATTATACTACAATGCTTGGACAAAATCAAGTAGTAGTGTCTAAGGATTGAAATGAGTAATCAAAAAGCCGTCCACGGGTTTTTGATTAGTCTACTCTGGTTTGTTATATTCTTTGTCATATTGAAGAAAGCAAGCTTTTTCTAACAACATTAATATTTTTAGAGCAGTTTGGAATCACATACTCAATGTTTATCTCAATTAATCTTTCAATATCAAATGTATCAAAATAATCAAGATATCCCGAAATGATGTTCATATCATCAACAATTGTAGCTTTCCCGTTTATTTTTAATCTTATATCTTTGCTGAAATCAATAATTAGCATTCCCACATTCGGGTTAGAGTATATATCCCCCATGGAATGTAAAATTCCATTGCCGGAAAAATCAGGGAATAGTAATTGTTTATTATTGATTACTTTGATTAATTTTTTTCCGTCACTGCCTTTAAAGTTGACATTGGAATTACCATTTGCACTTGATGTGGAGAAAAAGAAGTAGGGCATTCTCTCTATAAAACTTATCACGTCCTCTTGAAGATAGGTAGAGAGCCCATTATTCAAGCACGATGTGTCAATTGTCTGTAACCAATACTCTGCTTGTTCAGTAGTATTGTATTTTTTTCTGGCCATCAGATGTTCTTGAGTGAAAAACTGCAACACTTTCCTTTTTAAATATAACGTTCTTCTCGTTCCACCTATCCGTAGGTGGAATGCATAGGCAATTCTAACATAAGTCTCATCACAAAAAGTCTACCAAAACTTATCGATTTCAATTAACCCTTCTTCTCCATTATAATCTCTGGCACTAGAATATCTCCAGTGTACAGCTTCATCTACATAGCCACGTTCTACAGGGTTCTGATGTATATACTCTATCTTGCTTTTCAGTATAAGATCATTTTGCATTAGTTTGGGCTGATATCCTTCTTCCCATACTTGGAATGTTTTCTCTTGCCTATGAGCTTTTTTATAAAAAGACAATTGATCCAATAAGATAGTGACATTTTCTTTATGCAATAATTTTAAAATCTCAACTGCTGTAAATTTCTTAAAAGATTCCATGCTCTTTTGGAGGTCATTACTGCGCAATACCATGTGTAAGTGATTCTCAAGTATGACATAAGCATGTAGTTTTAAGTTGTCCTTCTTTTGTAAAAACTTGAGACAATTCAGTATAATATTTACACTCTCTTTTCTTGTAAATAATGGTAACCAGTGCAAGATAGTGCAGGTTACAAAATGTGGATGTGTCGGTTCATATATCTTGTACCTACTTCTACCCATTTTTACTCTTTTTTTGTTTATTGTATTAGGTTTTAGAAGAGTAATATAGCTATATGT
>Ga0209206_10000157_pt1 | contig 13346 bp, 17 predicted proteins | sample ZodSprsou2mmetaG_FD_185478 | JGI IMG/M metagenome (GOLD analysis project Ga0209206, IMG submission 185478) | Hot spring sediment microbial communities from Zodletone spring, Oklahoma to study Microbial Dark Matter (Phase II) - Zodletone Spring... ...
CTATATCATTATTATAATACTCGTGCGTGGGAAATTCTTCCGGCCCGCCAAACTGAAGGCCTATTTCATACCCCTTTTCCACCGCTTCATTTACGCTTTTTCGTAACACTTCTCTTTCATTTCATTTTCTCTCTGGATCATAACACACCTATCTTAAGTCAAAACGGATATTATTCTATAACTAATATGAATATTCAAGGATAGAAAAAATGCAAAAAAATGAAGTATTGGATCAACTTCGTGCAGCAAAGGCAGCACATGTCAACTGGGTGCAACGTGCAAAGCTGCTGATCTCAGGCTTTCAGATCGATGAGAGCTCCATCCCCGTAAACTCTACCCAGTGTCAATTTGGGAAATGGTTCTACTCTGATGCCCAGAAACTGAATGCCCTGCAAAACAATCCCATGAAGTGTATGAGCGATATTGAACAGCTGCACTTCGAACTGCATGATATCTATCTCGAGATCTATAAGATCTACTATGAAACCGAGTCCAAAGGTTTTTTCAGCAAAATTTTCGGGAAAAAGAAGAAAATCAATGAGGAAGCGAAAGCGTTGGCAAAACATCACTTCCAGAATATGGAAGAGGTTTCAAAAAAGTTGGTTGAGGAGATCAGCCGGATGGAGAGAAGGATCGTGGCGATCTCCGAGAAAGAGTTTGAATCGCTCTGATCCACTCTTCCCGCTGAGGCAGCTTTAGTCTTCTGAAGGACCGCCTCGCAGGACATCAAGCACATTTGTCGCATAAGATCCTTTCGGAAGCGTAAAGCTCAACTCATAATGCGCTTTCTCTTCGACATATTTTCCTTTGATGTCAGTGACCTGTATCCATGCATACCTTCTTGCACCGTCAACATTCATCTCTTCATCAAACTGTGACTCAATGATTCTGGCTACGCCGGAGGCCCTTTTTGTTTTGCTCCCGGGCACCAAACCTGTCGGAGCGGTATCTTTGCTCACAAAACGCTCGGCCTCTTCCATCAGATCCTCTGCTTCGAACAGACGCCCGTAGGGATAGTGCATCATCACATCCCCTTGCAGCAATTTGTAGAACTGGGATTGCTGCCTGGTCCCCTTCAGTGATCCCCCGGGAAGCTGCATCAACGTTTCTGTCTCCTCTTCGCTGAATTTTTCCAGCAGAAGGTTCAGCTCCATGCGTTTGGAGAGCCACCGGTTAAAAAGATAGGATTGGTAGGAGCCGATCAGAAACTCACGGGTTTTTCTGTCACGGATCTTCAGTTGTCCCTCCAGGATCTTTTTGCCGTCGATCCAGTTGGTTCCGTCTGTACCGAAACGCTGGTTTCCGAAGTAATTTGGCACTCCGTTGGTTTTGATCCACTTCAGCCCGGAGTCCAGCTTGTCCTTTTGCAGCCCCAGGACCTTTTTGAGACGTATCTGAAAACGGTTGCCCTTGAGGTGCCCTACCCTGATCTTGTTGTTGTGCCTGATCATCTCAAGGATCTTGATCTGTGGATGTTCAAACGCGGTGATCTTCTCTTCGAACTTGGCTGGCAGGGAGATCGACTGTATCGTCATCGCATGTTTGTCTTTGAGTCCTGCATATCCGATCTCCTTACGCTTAATGCCCAAAAAACCCGAAAAGATATCGATCATCTCCCAGGTAGTCAGCTCTTTTTTGCGTACTTTGAGTACAAGATGCTCCCCCTCGCCCGTAAACTCATAGAGCGGTATCTCTTCGACAGTAAAGTCTCTAGGTGATGAGTTAAATACAAATTCATTCTGGATATTCAGCGGATATAACAGTTTCATGATACTCTTTTTGGTCAATATTACGAAATGATAGCCTAACCTACCTCACAAGCCGTTTTCATCACGTTACATTCAGCTCTTTTCATCAAATATTTTTATGTAACGCAGTTGAATTAGAACGAAATTATGTTATAGTAGTTTTAATTGGAGACAGAATATCCAAGGGAAGAAAGACGGGAGAACAACTTGGATCAGGGATTGGCATTATGTTATCAACTATTGGATGCATCTGATGAGCAGATCGCAGTGATCGATACAACCTATCATTATCTTTTTGCCAATAAGGCCTATCTGACCGCACACAAGAAAGAAAAAGATGAGATCGTAAAAAGCCATCTGGGGGATGTTGTAGGCGCAGATATGTTTAACAATGTACTGAAACCGCAGCTTGATGACTGCTACCTGGGCAAAGAGGTCTCTTACGAAAGATGGATCAAAGTCCAGGAAAAAGTTTTTAGGTTTATGCGGGTACGTTATACCGCTTTGTATGATGAGCATCATCAAGTGTCAGCCATTGCTATCTGCTACCGTGACCTGACCGAGCAGAAACAACTGGAAGTATCACTGAGTGAAAGCAAACAGATCATAGAACAGATCAGTATTACCGACTGGGTCACTGACCTGCATGGCAAAATCTATTTTGATGACGTATTCCCTAAGATGATCAATATCTCCAAGAGAAACAAACAGATACTTGCGTTCGGCCTCATCAATATCGATCATTTCAAAACGTACAATGAAACATATGGCGGAAATGCCGGGGATGAAGCACTGAAAAAGATCGCAGAGACTTTAAGAAACGCTTTCAAACGTCCCAGCGACTATACTTTTAGACTGGAAGGCGACACCTTTGCGATGCTTTTCAATGTTGCCAATAGCGACGATGTAAAAGATCTTTGCCGGAAAATACATCATTCAATTGAATCACTGAAAATCCCACATGCAAACTCTCAGACAATACCTTATTTGACTGTATCTATAGGTATCAGCATTTTACAGCCGGAGCAACAAGAGAGTGTTGCATCGGTCTATAAAAATACGCAAAAAATACTATGGAGTGCAAAGAAAGCGGGAAAAAACAGAATCAGCTATACGATTCTTTAAAACGCAGGGATAAAGGATCCCCTCCTCTCCTGCACTTTTTTTCATCAAAAACCCAAAACATCACAAATGTCATTTATCGCTTCTTTTAGGGGTAAAAATCTGCTACAATGTGCAAAAACGGAGCACCAATCATGAAGATCACAAAAGATGTCCTGGTTTGTCTGGAGTATCGTATCACAGATGAAGAGGGAGAGTGCCTTAACCCAGAAGATAGCGAGCTTATCTATCTGCATGGCGGTTACGATCATGTATTTGCGGCACTCGAGACGTGTCTGGAGGGGAAAGAGGAAGGCGATCTTTTTAAGGCGACCTTTGCTCCCCATGAAGCATTTGGAGTCTACCGGGAAGATCTGCTTGTAAAAGTCCCATTGAGCGAACTGCCTGAAGATATTTTTGTAGGGATGGAGATGGAAACGGAAGATGAGGAAGATGGGGAGGAGAAGCGTATCTATCTGGTAACAGAGATCGAAGAGGAGTATGCCCTCCTGGATGCGAACCATCCCTTTGCAGGACTCACACTCACCTTTGAAGGAGAAGTGACCGAACTTCAGGTACTGAGTGAAGAGGCGATCGAAGAGATCCTTGCGCATGTGCACTGAAGCATATGCACACCTTTTTGGATTCCGAATGGCCGCTAACGGGATGAATCTTCCTTCAGCGGTACATTCTACACATCACTCCCGATTTCTGATTCCTTATTTACGCCTGCCGTTCCGGGTATCCGAAGCGTGCGAAGAGAGGGTTATGGTCGGAGATCGTATCCTCCTCTATCACCTCATATTCCAGCAGCTCCAAACCTCTGAAAAAGATAAAATCAAGATGATGCCCCATAAAAGACTTGATCTTGTCATCCTGTGAAAAGGGTACCCTCTGCAACCCCAACCCCTCGCACAAAAGGTAGAGTTTTTTCATGCGGACATTGTTCCAGGTATTAAAATCCCCGGCAATGATCATGGGCCCCTTGTGGTCCCTCACCTTCAAAAGAAAATGTTCCAGCTCCCTGCGATAGTGCCTGCTTTCGCGAAAATTGATCGCATGGATATTCAGTATCAACAACTCCCTGTCGTCGCTTAAGGGATAATAGCTGACGAGCAGACTCTTATGGGGACCAAAGAGACTCTCTCTTCCTTCGGAAAGATAGGCAGTTGCCCGTTTTGATGCAACAAGGCTTGCTGTCAGTACACCATAAAAGCCGCCATTCACTTCGATATTGGCAGCGGCATCATAGGTACAGTGTTCAAGAGCAAATCTCTCCTGGTCGCTGAACGCCGCCTCCTGCATGATACAGATATCGATCGATTTTTCCTTATGCAGGGTATGCAGATAGTGCTTAAAATGAAAATGTTTTTTGTTCTGCTTGTAGATATTCCAGCATAATACCCCGAACGTATCGGGAAGCATGGTCTTGCACTCTATCTCACAGGAGCGGTGATGAAGTTGGGAAGGACTAAACATAGTACAATACTCACCTACACTTTTATGATATTTTCTAACGCTTTTTCAGTCTATTCAAACGCTACTTATAATGCTCTGCTTAATAACATTTTAGATGATCATCAGGATCAAACCTTCTTCTCTTATTGTATCAAAATCTACTTGCTTTATGTAAAGACCTTACTATAGCGAAATTAGGGACTAATTGATATCTGCGAACAGTGCTTTAAGATTTCAAATTGTTAAATAATTGAATATCCCAAAATGATTCATGAAACAGTTGAGAGACCATTAAATTGTTTCTATTACTATAAGTTTTCATACCTGTATCAATATCCTGTAGATTATGCTATCTATGATGAGGAATTCAAAGATATTGCTTTTAACACCAAAGAAATGCAAAAAGCCCATAATGAATATAACCATGCATTGAGCGGTACATTGTTAACTATAGGGGAAATACATCCTGATCAATGTAACTTTGATATAGATGCAGTGATTGAGGAGGCAAAACAGTGAAACAGTTTAAATTCAGATATGTTTTTGCATGTGTACCAGCAAAGACCTGTATAGAGTAAGGGCTTAATCAGTTTAATGAAGATGATGTAGGTATTGAAAAAAGAAAGAATGTCATTTTGGAAGACTCCTCGCACTTTATATAGAGTGCTGAGCCTTCCAATGTAACGAATTTCAGTCTGCGCGAGGCAGCGGCAGAGCCGCCGGTCTCTTAGACAGCACCCTGGTCTATCATCGCATTGGCTACTTTACGGAAACCTGCGATATTTGCACCGAGAACGAGGTTTGTCGGATCACCGAACTCTTTTGCTGTTTCGCTGCTGTTGAGGAAGATCCCTTCCATGATACCTTTAAGTTTGTTGTCGACGGTTTCAAAGTCCCATGACTCCATACCGGCATTCTGGCTCATTTCAAGCTGACTTGTCGCTACGCCGCCCGCGTTGGCTGCCTTACCTGGGCCATAGGCGATCTTCGCTTCAAGGTAGAGGTCAACCGCTTCAGGTGTAGATGGCATATTCGCCCCTTCACTGATACAGACACAGCCGTTTTTAAGCAGCTCTTTCGCATCCGCGGCATTGACCTCATTTTGTGTCGCACTTGGGAAAGCCGCATAACACGGGATCGTCCAGACAGCGTTACGCCCTTTTGGATACTCAGATACAGGGGTATACTCCGCACTTGGATGCTCTTTGATATATGCTTCCAAAGAAGTCTTCTGTACCTCTTTGATCTCTTTGAGCGTCTCAAGGTTGATACCGTGTTTGTCATAAACCATACCGCGGGAATCGCTGACAGTCACCGGTTTTGCCCCAAGCTCGTAAAGCTTCTCTATTGTATAGATCGCAACGTTACCCGAACCGGAAACTGTACAGACTTTGCCCTCAAGCGTCTCTCCGCGCGCTTCAAGCATATTCTGCGCAAAATAGACCGCACCGTAACCTGTCGCCTCAGTACGTACCAGTGAACCGCCCCAGTTCAGCCCCTTACCTGTCAAGACACCCTCGTAACGTCCTGTCAGACGTTTATACTGACCGAAAAGATAACCGATCTCTCGGCCGCCGACACCGATATCTCCTGCAGGAACGTCGATTGTCGGACCGATATGGCGGTAAAGTTCAGTCATGAATGACTGGCAGAAACGCATGATCTCTCCGTCGCTTTTCCCCTTCGGATCAAAGTCAGATCCCCCTTTACCTCCACCGATAGGCAGGCCAGTCAGTGAGTTTTTAAAGATCTGTTCGAAACCGAGGAACTTGATGATACCTGCGTTAACGCTTGGGTGAAAGCGAAGACCGCCTTTGTACGGCCCGAGGCATGAGTTGAACTCGATACGGAAACCTTTGTTGACCTGGACTTCTCCCTTATCATCGATCCATGTCACACGGAAAAGGATCTGGCGCTCCGGTTCTACGATACGTTCGATAATGTTGTGTTTTTTGTATCTTGGGTCTTTATCCAGTAGTGGGGCAAGGGATAGCAAAACTTCTTCTGCGGCTTGGTAGAACTCGGTTTGAGCCGGGCTGGTACGTTTGAGGTACTCCATTGTTTTAGCGGTATATGGCATTTAATCTCCTTGAATATTAAGGGTATATCTCCCTCAGAATTGTGGGTACTTTAGAAGTTAAAACGAACTTAAAGTAAGCTTTATAATTTTACTTGAAACCTTCTTAATAAAGCTAAAAAATTAAAATTTTTTTTCTTTTTTTACCATTTGGTACGTTTATCAGAGAATTAAGGCATTAGGACGAAAAAACATAGTATAAAAACGTACAAAACAGTGCTGCTAATCGATAGGGACCAAAGCATATCCGTCATTCTGCGCATCGATAAGCGCGACCATGGCACTGGGCGCAACCTTCACAAATTCGAGGATATTCTCCTTCTCGATCTCTCGTGCCTTCATCCCCACGCCGCACATGTAAAATGTGATATTGTACGTTTTGGAAAGCGACGCAAGCTTCTCCTGTATCTCTTTTGCCTTTGCCTGAAATGCTGGGTCCGCTTTGCATTTTGTTTTTGAGATATCTTTCACAAAAAACTTGTATGCACCGCCGTGTATGACTACGATCATATCGAGCTTTGCATTCACACTTTGATAGTGTGCAGCGTTGAATGCCACTCCTTTGATCAACCTGTTTTCCAACGTAGAGACATCTGAAGTTGTCAGGGCAAAGAGCGCCTTTTTTACCACACCTTCGGCACTCAGGAACTCTACAAAAATCACCAAAATCAAAAATAACCGTTTCATTTTACCTCACTTATAAAATTTTTTTCAAAGAATGTTATATATTTTTCTCTTCCAGCACTACAGGCGTTCCTATATAGGTGATAAACAGGAAACTTCCCTCGGGAAACACATGGGTCGCAGTGCTGTGTTTCACGCCGATGATTGCATTTGCTTCACTTGGGGCATTCTCAATCAGCTTATCTAATGCCTCTTGATGTTCATTGCGCTTTCTTTCCAAAAAACCTTTTATCAGTCCTTTTTGAGAGATTTGAATCTTATATGTAATTTCAATCATGGAAAACATAGATTTGATTTTCAAGTTTTCCGGCAGGGTTTCCGTTGTTGTTACCATCATTATCGATCTCCTCTTTTTATAAAATGTTTAAATTGGGCAATCAAAAGCCACCTGAGTGTTTTTGATTGGTCTCCTTTGGTTTGTTGCCATTTTACTTCTTGTTTTTATTTTCTTCGTTACCACGTTGTACGTGGTAATGCATATCCAAATATCATGATATCATAAACCTACCTATCGGTAGAGTTCAACATCTTTGCAAATCCAATATGCCATGATGGGAAATAGAGAGGGCTTGGTAGGTAAAGTTCCCATATACACTCCCACGAAATCGTGGGAGCGAAAAAAAAGCCGCCTGAGTGTTTTTGATTGGTCTCCTTTGGTTTGCTAGGCTAGATTTCCTCTGAATCAAAAAAGTCATTATCTACAGCCTTAACTTCATAATAGTTTTTTGTTTGTACCCCAACATTGAGTTTATGCATCAGATCCACAAGCTTTGGTCCGTTGATCAAAATAATAGTATGGTGGGCGTCTCGTGCTTTGGTCTTGGCTTTTTCATCAAAGGCTGATGTCGTTACAAAGATTCCTTTTCGGGTATCTCCACTCATGGCCCCAATAAAATTTCGTATATCTGTTTCGCGGACTTTGTTATCACTGTATCGTTTTGCTTGAATATATATTTTTTCTAGCCCAAGCTGATCTTCGTTAATAATGCCATCAATACCACCATCGCCTGATTTGGCAGTTTCAATAAAATCCCCGTAACCCATCTTGTGCAGTAATATAAGGATGATTTTTTCAAATGCATAAGGATCAACCTCTTTCAGTTTTGACAAAAGTTCATTTTTCACTTCGCGTTCAATCTGTTCGAAGCCAGAATCAATGAGATCTTGTGGACTCGCATCGCTCTTGAACTCAGGTTGTGACCGGGTTTTATTTTCTGGTTCGTAAAAAGTAATGACGTTAGATTGAATGTCGGAAAGGGAAACATTTTCCGGTTTAACAGATTTCCCTTTGTCGGTAATTTGGACATAGCCTCTTTGTGGATAATAGACCAGCCCTCCTTTTTTCAAATAAGACTTTCCCCACGCAATACGGTTTTCTATGAGCCTGTCGCCACTTTTTGTTTTTTGTTCCAGTAGTTCTTTCGGCAAATTTGAATAAAATCTTTCTTCAACAATTCTAACTAAATCCCGCCCCTTAATTGTGGTGCCATCGCTTAAAACTTCCAAAATAGGAAGGAAGGTTTCATTAAATTTTGGTAATTCCATTAATTTCTCATCTTTCTGAATTTGCACAATTTATCAGCTCATGCATTTGGCAACTTTGGTGGATTCTTAAGGGCCTCTTTCACAACGGTTGCCACTGTATCTTTTGTGATCCCTTTGTTCTTACAATATGTAGATTCTAGCCAAATAGTTAAATCTTTTGCACCCTTACTAGAATTACAAGAGAAACAGCATCTAGATATATTTTCTCGTGTAACTATCCTCGCATCATTTACAATATGTTCCCATGTTGCCATCTTTTTTTTTGATTCTTTTGAAGATGTAAATTCAGTACCGCAATAAACACAGACCATATCTCTTTCGATGACCTCTTTTCCCAACCATTCCGGTATGCCCCATTGATTCATTCCGTCTAAATCCTTTTGTATGCCTAACTATTTATCAGAGGATTGTACCCGCACTCTCTGTGAGACAATCTCCTCTTTCCCCTTTATGGAAGTATGAGTAGTATACAAAAAATGTCCGGCTATTTCAATAAAGATAACCAGATAGGATGGTTTTTCGTTTTGCCGTTATGGCTTCCAGCCATTTCTGATCTCGCCCAGATGGGTAAATCTAAATCCTTGTTTATATTTCAATCCATATCCAAGCAACCTGTCAAAAGTAGAATGGGCAAACAGTATGATCCCCGCAAGCTGCACTAAACTGCTCTCCATATATCCTCCTGTCACATAAAGCAGGATAGAAATTCCTCTATGATGGATAAAATTATAAATATAAGCGCCCATTTTATTGCCCGCGGTATATCCGAGCATGGAAATATCAGGGATAAGAAATAAAACCAAAAACAACCACCAGCTATAATCCAAAAGCGTATAGAGGTATATTCCAAGCAGCATAAATCCCAATTCTTCAAACTTTATTATAGTATTCATCGGATTATCCTATTATATTACAGTCTATTTTTCCAGAAGCGCTTTTTTTACCTTGACGACGACTTTTTTGACAAGTTTGGATCCCGTACCGACCATCAAGCCTGCGATATGGGCATCATGCGGATAGAGCATCACAAATGTGCCGGGAAATACATCGACACGTGTCCGTCCCGGTGAAGTCCGTTCGTAAAATGCAGCTTCTTTGCTCGCATCATACGGCGTGACGACATTCAGCTCATCAGCAAAAGCACACTCGAACCCCTCGCAGCCCGTGATGACGGTCTGGATATCCACGTATCTTTGGTGGGATTCGAATACCGCTGACTCCGGCGCAGAGGTATGATAGCTCATGACTATGGCAAAGATATCCTCACCCTCTATCTCGTATCTTCCATCCGGAGAATCAGGCGTAAGGGTACCCAGAAATTCAAAGGTGCGCTGCCATGCCGGGCCGAAATGATAGTGCGTGTAATTTTCTATTTTGTCGATGATCATTGCTGTTCCTTCTGCTGCCTGCTTTGTATGGGCGTAGTATATACTCATTTGCATTTAAAGCGCAATATCTTTATATCAGTGATGTAACTGCAATTAAGTGATACTGATGTATCATCATTTTTATGAAAATCGTTGATATCAAAACCACCCTTCTCACTGCCCCGCTCAAGACACCCTTTATTACTTCACTGCGCCGTGTTGAGATGCTTGAGGACCTGGTCGTCATCATCACCTGTGATGATGGTACGACAGGCTACGGGGAGGGAGCCCCCACTCCGGTGATCACCGGAGAGACGATCGATACGATGAAGGCTGCCATCGGCTATCTCAAACCGTTTATCATTGGGAAAGAGATAGCAGAACTTGACAGTATATTAAAAAATATACATTCACGGCTTTTGCACAATACCACTGCAAAATCCGCCCTTGAGATCGCACTTTATGACCTGAAAGCAAAGGCAGAGAAGCTGCCGCTTTATAGAGTGCTCGGGGGCACAAAAACCGCCTTTAAGACCGACATCACGATCAGTATGGACCACACAGAGAAGATGATCGCAGATGCCCTGCAGGCGGTCAGCCTCGGCTACGATACCCTCAAGATCAAGATCGGTGACGACCCGGTGAAAGATGCAGAAAGGGTCATCGCCATCTATGATGCTCTGCCCAAGGAGATCACACTGAGACTTGACGCCAACCAGGGGTGGGAAGCACATGAGGCGATCACGCTGCTCCAAAAGATCGAAACCTACGGGATCATCGCAGAGTTTATCGAACAGCCGGTCAGAGCCGATGACATCGATGGGCTCAAGCAGATCAAAGATGCGGTCAAGACACCTGTGCTTGCAGATGAATCGGTCTTTTCGCTGGGTGATGCCAAACGGCTGCTTGAACTTGATGCCGTGGACTTTATCAATATCAAGCTGGACAAGTGCGGCGGGATCTCCAAAGCCCTTGAGCTGGCAGACCTGTGTGAGGGGTACGGAGTGAAGTGTATGCTTGGGTGTATGCTTGAGGGGCCTGTCGCCATTGCCGCAGCGCTGCATGTGGCCTCTGCAAGAGCTGGGACCATCACGATGATTGACCTTGACGGAGTGGCACTGCTGGCACATAACCCTGCACGGGGGAGCGTCATATTTGACGAGAGTCGCCTTGTGCTATCTGACGATATCGGCCTGGGGATAAAAAACCTATCCTAAAAGTAACAGACCAAGCAGATCTTATAGGCTGTTTATCCTCTATATACCGTTGATTAATCAAACTCAATTACAATAAAACAAAAAGTACTCCAATGAAACGACTGATACTCCTTAGCCTTATTGCGATCACCAGCCTGCAAGCCGAGTATATGCTCAAAGAGAGCCATCGTGAAAAATCACGCATAGACAATTTGCCCAAAAATGTCGTCGCCGATATGAGACAGATCCCGCAGGATCCGGCGTACTATGCCAAACAGCTCAAACCGTTTAACAAAGATGAACAAAAAAAGCTCGACAAGCTTTTCAATGAAAAATATTTCAAACCGTGGGAGCTGCAAGCGATAGATATCCCCGAAGAGGATTTCGGATGGGAGATACGTTTTGTGACCCAGAAACCGATCTACCAGGAAAACGGAAAAGTGATCCCCCCCTCTGTCTATGAAAAGTGGATCGACAATGCCAATATGGCAGCGCTTGACAGCAAACGTTACAGGGCGATCACGGTACGCCGTACCGATCTCAAGGCACTGCCGACGACATCAGCGTTTTACCGTGACCCCAGAAAAACCGGTGAAGGCTTCCCTTTTGACTATAACCAGAACTCGGCCTACCATATCAACCTGCCGCTCTATGTTTCGCACTTCTCCAAAGATAACCGCTGGGCATTTGTCCGGGGTGCTTACGCATTCGGATGGGTAAAGACAGAAGATATCGCACTGGTAGGGAATGATTTTATCCGGGCACTTAAAAACGGAAACTATGCGATGACGATCAGGGATAACCTGCGTATCTTCAAGGATAAAGATCCGCACTCTTTTGTCAAAGTGGGGGCACTCTTTCCGATCGCCAAAGATCAAAAAAGCTATCTGATCGCTTCGCGCGACCATAAAGGGCATGCCCATATAGAACATCTCAAAGTGGAAAAACCGGAATTCATCGCCCAAAAGCCTTTGGCCTTCACTCCCGAAAATGTGGCAAAACTTGCCAAAGAGTTCTATAACGAACCCTACGGATGGGGCGGGAGCTATGAGTGCAGAGACTGCTCTGCCACAACAAGGGATTTCCTGGGTGTCTTTGGTATATTCCTCCGCCGAAATTCGGGCAAACAGGCAGAAGACGGCAACAGGATCTCTATCGCGGGGCTGGAAAAGCCTTTCAAAAAACAGAAGATCATCAAAGAGGCAGAACCCTTCCGTTCGCTCCTGCATGTCCCCGGGCATATTGTGCTTTATATGGGAGCGTACAAAGGAGAACCTGTCGTGATGCATACCTACTGGGGTATCCGTAAAAAAGATACCACCAAGCTCATCACCGGACGCACCATCATCACCTCTCTCGAACCGGGAAAAGAGCGTGCCGATGTGCGAGAAGAGAGTAAACTGATCAATACTTTGCAGAATATTGTCACCTTTTAACGGAGTTACGCTAAAATCCCGTTATGAAAAAAGCACCTATCAAAGTATTTACAACCACGATCAATGCAGGGAAACACAAAGGCAAAAAACTGGAGATCCCTGCAATAGACACCACCAGAAGTTCAAAAAGCATCCTCAGGGAGTCCCTCTTCAATACGCTGCAGTTTGATATCATAGACAAAAACTTTGTTGAGGTTTTCGGCGGTTCAGGCTCTGTGGGTCTGGAAGCACTCAGCCGCGGGGCAGGCGATGCCTACTTCGTCGAGTATAACCCTACTGCCTATAAGATACTCGAAAAGAATGCCCGCAACATTGACCCGATGCATACCCACCTCTTTTTTGGGGACAGTTTTGAAAAGTTTGAAACGGTCTATGAGATGGTCAAACGCTCCGGTATAAAAACCTACTTCTATTTCGATCCTCCCTTCTCCACACGTACCGGGATGGATGAGGTCTATGACAAAACGATCGCCCTGATAGAGATGATCGAACCCGATATCTGCGAGATGGTGATCGTAGAGCACATGAGCAACCTGGAGATGCCAGAACAGATCGGTGCACTCATGCAAACCAAACGTAAAAAATTCGGGCGCAGTACGCTTACCTATTTTCAACCTGCACTATAGCCCCTCACATCTTGCCTTCGGCTAGGATATAGACACTGATATCCTCCAGGTACAGTGAGACCTGCCTTTTGCCTCTTTTTTCTTTACATACGGTTTGATTGTCGCTAT
>Ga0209206_10000159_pt1 | contig 13206 bp, 10 predicted proteins | sample ZodSprsou2mmetaG_FD_185478 | JGI IMG/M metagenome (GOLD analysis project Ga0209206, IMG submission 185478) | Hot spring sediment microbial communities from Zodletone spring, Oklahoma to study Microbial Dark Matter (Phase II) - Zodletone Spring... ...
GTATATGTATAGTAGTGGTAAGTCATCTAACTAAAAAATAATACAAGAGAAGAATGGATTTTATAGGGAGGCAATATGAGTATCCTATTAATAAAAGACGGAGAGGTGTACACACCTGAACCTAAAGGAAAAAAAGATATACTGATTATCAATGATAAAATTGTTTTTATTAGCCAAAATATTTTAATATCCGCACTAAACGCATTAGATAACAATATAAAAATCATTGATGCTTCAAAGCATATTGTCATTCCCGGCCATATTGACCAGCATGTCCATATTAATGGTGCCGGCGGCGAGGGAGGACCTCAATATCGAACGCCTCCCATCCAATTGAGTGAATTTGTGAAAGCAGGCATAACTTCAGTAGTTGGGTTGTTAGGGACAGACGGGTTTGCCAGATCCTTAAAAGCCCTTTTGATGAAGGCAAGAGCATTGGAAAAAGAAGGGATAAGCACCTGGATATATACCGGAGCATACCAATATCCTTCGCCAACCATTACCGAAAGCATTTTATCTGATATCATTTTAATCGATAAGGTGATTGGTCTAAAAATAGCCTTGTCGGACCATCGAGCTTCTCATCCCACGGTAGATGAATTTAGAAGAGCCACCTCTGAGGCAAGAATGGGTGGAGTACTTGCGGGAAAAGCAGGCGTGGTTCATATACATATGGGAAGTGAAAAACATGGTTTAAAATACTTATTTGATATTATTAGAAATACCGAAATACCCGTGGAACAATTTGCACCAACGCATCTAAATAAAAAAGATGAAGCACTTTTTCAGCAAGTTATGGAATTTGGGAAAATGGGTGGATATATCGATTTGACTGCCGGCGTTTCAGAGGAAGAAAAATCAAGTAAAAGTATACAACCTGGCCAAGCTATTATAAAACTGCTGAAAAATGGTGTTTCCATAGAAAAGATTACCATTAGCTCCGATGGTAATGGTAGTATCCCCAAATTTAATGAAAAGAAAGAGTTCGTTGGCATGAGTATTGCATCTGTCTCGTCTCTGCATCAGGAATTTATTAATATGGTAAAAGAAGAAAAATTTTCTATAGAAGAGGCGATTCTTGTAACTTCTACTAATATTGCTGAACATTTAAAATTGGACAACAAAGGAAAAATAAGTACAGGGAAGGATGCAGATATTATTGCTTTAGATAAGAAGTCGCTTAAAATAAAACATGTTATTGCCCGTGGTAAAACACTTATGGAAGATGAAGAGATGCTAAAATTTGGAACCTTTGAAAAATAAAATCACGAGATAATTGATTTAAACCTAAATTGAGGATTTAGCTAATGATAAAAAAAGTAATGCAGCTACCTGTATGTGCTCCGAAAGTCGAAGAGTGTATGTTAAAACCGGAATACTGGATAGAAAAAATCGATGATGCAGAAAAACTAATCTTAAGTGACCAAGAGATAATAAAATTCAATAAAAAATCTTTTAGAAAAATGAAATCCAAAGGATTTAAGGAATGGTTATATGATCTGAAAACCTACCCTGAGATAATAACCCGAGAAGAATTATTACATACCATGAAAACCTATTCCTCTGAAGACGGATTCACCCATAAATCTTGTTACGATACCCATGCAAGGAAAATTTCGGAAACGGTCAGGAAGGAAGTGCTAAATCAAGCCAATTTTGATGGAATACCTGATGAAATCAGGGTAGAATGGGGTATGTTAATAAAGAGAGAAAATGTAAGGACTTTCCCAACAGAAACACTATTCGCCGAAGAACCAAAGTTTATCGATTTTGATCTTTTTCAGCTAACTACCCTGCCGACGGGGAGCCCGGTAGTAATTTTGCATCAAAGCAAAAATGGCAACTGGTATTATATTCAAAGTATAATTTATAAAGGATGGATTAAAAGAGAAAACATCGCTCTGGCAAAAAACAAAAAAGAAGTATTTGATTACGTCAATTCAGATAAGTTTTTAATAGTAACCGGGAGCAAAATCGAGACAGAGCCTAATCCTTTCATTAAGCAAATATCCAATATTTTATTTCAAATGGGAGATAAAATCCCTTTAATCGAATTTGATCAAATCCCGGAATCAATTCCGTTAAATAACTTACACGCTCAATCTCCTCAGGGTTGTTATGTAGTAAAAATTCCGGTTAAAGATAAGAAAGGATATCTGGAATTCAAATTAGCATTAGTTGCCCGTTCTAATGATGTCTGTGAAGGTTATCTTCCTTATACCAGGGGAAATATTATAGAACAGGCATTTAAATTATTAGGTGAAAGATACGGATGGAACGGAATGTTCAAAAGAAGAGATTGTGCTCAGTTAGTGATGAATATCTATCAAACCATGAATATTATTCTTCCCGGATATACCCGGATGCAGGAGGAGGGAGCAGCCGGAATATCGGTTAGATTTAGTGGTTCTATAAAAAGAAGAGAGAGTGTATTAAATAAATTACAACCTGGTGAAATCATTCATTTAAAAGGACATGTGGTCATGTATCTGGGTAATGCCGGAAAAAATCATTATATCATTCATGCCGGCTCCGGATATGGGATAAAGAGTGAAGATGGAAAGACAAAACCGATTACCGTTCACGGGGTTTTTATTTCGGAAGTACACCAATTACTTATGAGTGGAGAGAAGAGCTACTTGGAGGCATTTACCACTGCCCAAAAGCTTCAATAATCATAAGGGATACTATTTTTACCAGGAGGTGATGACCTAAAAAGATTAAAAGGGGAATGATAAATATTTGAAAGAGGTGATGCCAAAAAAAATTATTGATTTTTTATAATAAAAGTAAATAATTTTTAAAGGAGTGTTTTTTATGTTAAAAAGAATGAACCTAGTTTCCATATTGATTGTATTGTTTCTTTCGTTGACCTGCATAACCAATGCAGCTACTCCGAAGGATGCTTTAGTTATCGGAGCCAATACAGAGATTTTTATCACCAACGATCCTGGTGTATCTTTTGAAGTTCTGCCTAATGCAATTGTACAGAACATTTATGCCAAACTTGTAAATGTTATTGTTAAAGATAATCAATTTATCACGGTTCCGGGTCTTGCTGAGAGTTGGGAAGTAGCTCCGGATGGTAAAACATGGACCTTTCACCTTCGTAAAGGATTAGTCTTTGCTGATGGTGATCCTTTAAAAGCCGATGCAGTTGTCTATTCTTTTCAAAGGGTCTTAAAACTTCAAAAATCTCCTTGTTGGTTATTTTCTGATGTATTGGGCTTAACCGAGGAAAGCATTACCGCTCCCGATGATTATACTGTAAAAATAGTCACTAATGGTTCTCCTTCGAATGTTGTACTCACCATGATGGGTAATACGCTTAGTGGAATTTTAAATCCGAGAATTGTAAAAGAACATGAAGTCGATGGTGATATGGGACAGGCATGGCTTACCGACCATAGTGCAGGTGCGGGTCCATATAATCTTGATGTATGGGACCGAAAGATAAAAGTAGTACTTAAAGCCAACGAGAATTATTGGAAAGGAGCTCCCCAGATTAAGACTATCATTCTCCAGGATATTCCGGAACCTACCGATCAACTTTTACTGCTAAAAAAAGGAGATATCGATGTAGCATGGGACTTAACCGCTGAACAGGCCAATTCTTTAAAAGGTGGTCCTGATGTTTCTATTGTTACTACTCCCGGACAAAGCGATGAGTATGTCGGAATGAATGCTGATTGGGGACCCTTTAAAGATGTAAGAGTAAGACAAGCAGTGAAATATGCGATAGATTATGATGCAATAATCGATAAAGTAATGACCGGTTTTGCCATAAACAATCAGCAATTTCTTCCTGTCGGATACTTTGGTTATGTTGAGAATAATCCTTATTACCAGGATATAGAAAAAGCAAAAGCACTGATGGCTGAAGCAGGATATGCCGATGGTTTTGATGTGGAATTAGTGACCAATACCACAGAACGTCGAGAAACTGAAGCGGTAGTCGTTCAGGAAAATCTTGCCAAGATAGGAATAAGAGCTACCATAAATCTGATGCAGGCATCGCAGATGTATGCAAAATTTAGGGAACAAGGATTACAAATGATCGTTGCTGGCTGGGGGGTTGATTATCCGGATGCAGATGCCCTTTCTAATCCTTTTGCTAATTATCGGGTGAAACAACTTGCTTGGAGATGTGTCTGGTACGATGATTATGCTGCTAATCTTACGGAGGCTGCGAGCAAAGAAATAAATGAAGACAGGCGATTCCAAATGTACCAGGATCTTACCAATTACTGGCATATATATGGCCCCTTTGCCATGATGTATCAACCGATTGAATTCTGGGGAGTAAGAAACGAAGTAAAGAATTATGACAAAGCTGCTGAAGGTTATTCTGTACATTTTGACCTTACGGAAGTTAGCAAATAATAATCCTAAAACATTAAAGTATTAAAAGAAAGAGGAAAGGCTGACAGTTAATCTGTAAAAAGCGGTTTTAGGCTTTACCTTCCCCTATTTTAGGGATGATTTTCTATCCTAAGACCGCTTTTATTTTGAAAAAATAATTATTTTATTAAGAGATGAAGGAATAAAGGAAAATACTTAATGAAACTGGGAACTTACATTTTAAAAAGAATTTTTTTGATGGCTATTGTCATGATGGGAGTAGCAACCATCGTTTTTTTTATCACTCATGTTATTCCTGCAGACCCGGTTGGAGCCATATTAGGTGGAAATGCCCCCATAGAACGCGTTGATGAAATGAGACATCAACTTGGTTTGGATAAACCGATAACCTTGCAGTTCATTGATTATATAAAGGGCATAGTTCATGCAGATTTTGGAGTATCTCTCAAATCAAATCGACCTGTCTTAAAAGATATAATAAATTATTTCCCGGCTACTATTGAATTAGCAATTGCTTCTATGATTTTTTCTGTATTAGTTGGTGTCGTTCTCGGTGTATTTTCTGCCATCTATCGAAATAAGTCCATTGACCATTTTTCAAGAGTTTTCTCCATATTAGGCGTTTCAATGCCGGTTTTTTGGCTCGGTTTATTGCTATTATTATTATTTTATTATCATTTAGGTTGGCTTCCCGGTGGAGGGAGAAACAGTCTATTTATCTTTCCCCCGCGTATTACAGGGCTCTTACTCTTGGATTCTATTCTTGCTGGAGATTGGACTGCTTTTTGGGATGTGCTTAGCCACATTATACTTCCTGCCTTTGTTCTTGGTTATGCTTCAGCGGCATCAATAGCAAGAATAATGAGAGCAAGCATGCTGGATATTCTAAGACAAGATTTTATAAGGACTGCCAAATCCAAGGGGCTTTCAAAAAGGGTGGTCATCTATCGCCATGCCCTTAAGAATGCATTAATACCTGTTGTGACCATTATAGGACTTTCTTTTGGGAGTCTTTTAAGTGGAGCTGTGCTTACGGAAACTATTTTTAGCTGGCCTGGCCTGGGTAGATATATCGTTAATGCTTTGCTGGTATTGGATTATCCGGCAGTAACCGGAGGGACGCTGTTTATTGCATTTGTTTATTCACTTGCCAATTTGGTGGTTGATATTTCTTATGCCGCTCTCGACCCAAGGATGAGAGTATAAAGAAAGGAATAAGGGAAATTGTTAAATGCTGTAAAAAATATAGGGCAAAAAGAAAAAATAAAATTGTTTCTTGAGCAAAGGAAGCCCATTATTGAAGATTGGAAACATACTTATTATCTATGGAAGAGTACCCCTCTTGCCATGCTCGGAACCGTCATCATTTTTATATTTTTAACTACAGCCATTTTTGCTCCCTTATTGACCTCCTATAGTCCGACTGAACAATTTATGGAAGAAAGGTTACTCCCTCCGAGTTCCCAGCATATTTTCGGTACAGACCAATATGGCCGAGATATATTCAGTCGGGTAGTTTACGGTGCAAGAGTAGAGGTGTGGATTATTTTTATCGTGTCAATCATCAGTGTGATGATTGGCGTCATTGTTGGTATTGCCGCTGGTTATTTCGGGGGTGCGGCTGATGAAATTCTAATGAGAATAACCGATATGTTTTTAGCCTTTCCAAGATTAATTTTGGCAATGGTGCTGACTGCAGTACTAGGACCAAATCTTACCAATACGATGATAGCCATTTCACTGGTGGATTGGACGGTTTATGCGAGACTTGGAAGGGCAGAAGCAATGAAAGTAAAATCCCAACCCTATATTGAGGCGATAAGAGCAGTAGGAGCAAAGAATTTTAGAATCATTGCTTTTCATGTTTTGCCCATGTCCATATCTCCGGTGATCGTTCAACTGACTTTAAGAATGGGAACCATTATTCTTACCGCAGCAGGTCTTGGATTTCTTGGTCTTGGAGCACAACCTCCCACACCGGAATGGGGAGCCATTGTCAGCGATGGACGAAGCTATCTTGTAGACCAGTGGTGGATAAGTACTTTTCCGGGTATGGCCATAGCTTTTGTTGTTTTGGGTTTTAATCTTTTAGGTGATGGTATTAGAGACATATTAGACCCAAGGCTTAGGAGGTAATGGATGCCAAAGGTGAGAGGGAATCTCTTAAATATCAGTAAACTTAAGGTAGTTTTTTATACTTATCGCGGAATCATTAAAGCATTAAATGGTGTAGAACTATGGATGAACAAAGGTGAAAGGCTGGGCATCGTTGGGGAAACGGGATGCGGTAAATCTGTAACCGCATTATCCATCATGGGCTTAATAGAACAACCTGGTGAAATCATTGAAGGAGATATCCTATTTGAAGATAAACTATTGACTTCTATGAAAGAAAATACCTTGATTAATATTCGGGGTAAAGAGATATCCATGATATTTCAAGAACCGAATGCTGCCCTGAATCCTGTGATGAAAGTAGGATTTCAGATAGCGGAAAGTATTGGTAAGGCAAAGAATAAAAAGATAGGGAAGGAAGTATATGCAGAGGTTAGAAGAATGTTGGAAATCGCCGGCCTTGATTGGGAAAGAACCATCAATCTTTATCCTCATGAATTAAGCGGGGGCATGGCGCAAAGGGTTATGATAGCCATGGCTTTATCTTCTAATCCAAAACTGCTTATAGCAGATGAACCGACTTCTGCCCTTGATGTAACCATACAAGCGCAAATCCTGGAATTGCTTGATGAATTGGTGAAGAAGCTTGGTAATGCGGTGATATTAATCACCCATGATATGGGAGTTGCAGCGGAATTCTGTGATAAAATGGCAGTCATGTATGCAGGGAACATGGTTGAATATGCCAGGACAACAAATATTTTTGAAAATCCTCATCACCCTTATACCAGGGGGCTTCTAAAGGCAGTTCCGAAAATTGGCAGGACAGATGAACTTCAGAGTATACCGGGAATTGTGCCGGATTTAGTCAATCCACCTTCCGGTTGCCGTTTTCACCCAAGATGCGAGTCCGCTATGAAAATTTGCCGAAAAGATTTTCCGCCTTTGGTAGAAATTAAATCAGGTCATTATATAGCTTGTTATTTATATAGGAAGGAAAATATACAAAATGCCGACACTTAAAGTGAAAGAAGAAGAAAAAAATTTAATATCGGTTGAGCATCTTAAAAAATACTTTGCGGTTAAACAGGGTTTATTTTCTTCAGACAGGTATGTGAAAGCAGTAGATGACATTTCTTTTGATATTCCTAAAAATAGTGTTTTTGGCATTGTCGGTGAATCCGGTTCCGGGAAAACCACCATAGGGCGAACTATCCTTCGGTTAATAGAACCGATATCGGGTGTTATTCGATATCTTTCGACAGACATTACCTCTCTTAACGCCAAGGAACTTCGTATCTTTCGTCGGAAAATGCAGATTATTTCTCAAGACCCCTATAATTCTCTTCATCCCAGAAAACTGATAAAAAATATTATAGGAGAAGGCTTGCAGATTCATTTTAAACTTTCATCGGAAGAAATCTACCAAAGGATTAAATATATTCTTGAACAGGTTGGTTTGCGGGAAGAGCATATGTTCCGGTATGCTCACGAATTTAGCGGAGGTCAACGCCAACGTATTGCCGTAGCCAGGGCTCTTGTTTTAAAACCGGAATTCCTGGTGTTGGATGAACCCACATCTTCCCTTGACGTTTCGGTGCAAGCGGTTATCTTGAAAATGTTAAAGAGTCTGAAGCGGGACTTCTCCTTAACCTATCTTTTTATTACTCATGATTTAACTGTCATCGATTATATGGCAGATTATATGGCAGTGATGTATCTTGGTCAGATTATGGAGATTGGATCAAAAAATGATATATTTTTATCTCCCAGGCATCCATACACATTACTTCTTCTGAATTCAATTCCCAACCCTGATCCGAGAAAGAAAAAGAAAAAAATCCTCCCGAAAGGTGAAATTCCGAGTCCGATAGACCCGCCTCAGGGTTGTAGGTTTCACACCAGATGTCCTTATATAAAAGAAAAATGTTTCAAAGAAGAACCTAAAATAAGAGAGATAAGCAAAGGACATTTGGTGAAGTGCCATTTTCCCTTAGGTTAATTGGCCTCTAAAAAGCAAAAGAATTATTTTTTACGCTTGACAACGTGAAGTTGTTAAACCTGACCTTGAATATTTTTCTTTAGAAAAATCTCGAAAAATGGAAAATTAGAATATAATAAAATAGGATTTGTCACTGTTTTCTGAAAATTAATATCTAAAATTAGTTCTTTTAGGGAATAATATTATTAGAGGTAAATATATTTAAAAATAGAAGAAACATTTTTAAAAGCTGATAAAGACAAACTATCCGAAAGGAAAGAGCTGAAAGTTATGGATTAGAAATACTTAAAATATATGGATTGCCAGGCTACCAACTTTAATATTTTTTAAAAAGCTTTAATAACAAAAGAAGGGGAAATAAAAGTGATATGGATAAAAGATATAAAGAAGAAAATAAATCTCTTTGGAAAATTACTAAGCTCATATCTAAAGCTAAAAATCTAGAACAAATTATCTCCGGCTTTTCAAAAGAAGTAACCCGGTTATTAAATGGAGATTCTTCCTTTATTTGGATAATACAAGATAAGAATCCAAATTTAATGAAGGGATATAATCTCAGTAAGGAAAATATATCAAAAATATCTCTAAAGATAGAGGAAGAATTAATAAATAAAAACATCAAAATTAGTCAGACTTTCTCTTCTTCAAATATAGAGCAGGATTACAGTATTTTCTTACCTGAGATACTAAAGAAAGAAGGGGTGATTTCTCTCATATGCTCTCCAGTGAAAGCAGATGGCAAACTAATCGGTATAATTACCGTTTTCAGTAAGAAAAGGAAGATTTGGAACAATAAAGAAAATAGAATAATGAATATGCTTACAGAACAAATTGCAGCCATTATGGAAAGGATGAGATATCAAAAGCATCTACAAGAAAGCTCCATTAGAGACGGGCTGACTGGTCTTTATTCTCGGATTTATTTTTTAACCAGGGCACAGGAAGAAATTACAATATGCTCACGTAAAAAAGGATGTGTTTCTTTTTTATTTTGCGATATAGATAGATTTAAAAATTATAATAGAATAGAAGGCTACACAGAGGGAGATAGACTTCTCTGTCAGACAGCAAAGTCCATAGAATCTTCTCTAAGAAAAGAAGATACCCTCTGTAGATATGGTGGAGATGAATTTGTTGTTCTTCTTCCCAATACAGACCCCTCCCAAGCGGAAAGAATAGCAATAAGAGTAAACAAGGATTTTATGAAAGCAATGGAAGCTAAGGTCTCTACACATTTATTAAATTTAAGTATTGGAATAGCATCTTATCCAATTCATAGCAACACTATTGAAGATATTTTAGTAAAAGCTGATCGAAGCATGGTTTTCGCTAAACATAGTTCAATGGGGAAAAAAGTCTATATCTGGAATCAGTGGAAAGCAAAGGTAAACGAAACAAATTTTTATGAAGAAGACCTTCTTCCTGAAATAATCAATGCTCTGGCTAAAACTGTGAACCTAAAAGATGGATATACTAGTGAGCATGCTATGCACGTAGCAGAGCAGGCTTCACTATTTGCTAAAAGTATAGGATTGGGAGAAAAAAGTATTAGAATAATCAAGACAGCATCTCATTTATATGATATAGGTAAGCTTATTACTCCGGAATACATTTTAAATAAGCCTGCCCCTTTAAATCAAGAAGAATGGGAAATTATCAAGAGAAATGCTGAAAATAGCATTAGGATAATAAAATATATTAGAGGTTTAGAAAATATTATCCCTGTAATTAGAGAAATTCGAGAAACCTGGGATGGAAAAGGATATCCAAATGGATTATCCGGGGAGCAAATATCTACAGAAGCCAGGCTGATTGCTTTAGTAGATGCTTATCAGGCACTTATTTCTAATAGGCCTTATCGCGACAAACTTAGAAAAGAAGAAGCAATAAAAGAATTGCAAGATGAAGCAGGAAAAAAGTTTGACCCTAAACTGGTGCAAGATTTTTTACATATTTTGCTTTAAATTATACCCAATTATTTCATTTTTATTGATTATAAGTAAAAAAAGAGGAAATCATCCTCAAATGATAGAATAATGGTTTAAGCTAATTTTTTATACCCTTAAAAAGTTTTAATCTCTTAATCTCTGAACCATGATTCCACTGATAATTAGGATAGACCCTCCGATCAATTGGATAAAATTAATCATCTCATTTAAGAATAAAACGCCCAGGATTAAATTGATAAGCGGAGTAAACATAATCATCATAACATAATAAGTCATATTAGTAATTCGAATAGTTTTATTGATAAAAAGAATAACAAATCCCTCTGCTATACCGGAAAGAAATACCAACAGGATTCCTTTCGAAGAAAATATATTGATCTTAAAAATAAAACTGAAGATTAAAGCCAGGATAGCAGCACAAGAAAGGATTCCCCAGCTTACAATTTCTGGTTCAAGAATTTTTATCAGTTTCTTATTTACGATAGAAAAAGAGGAAAAAAAGAAAGTAGCTACTATGACTAATAAATCACCAAAATGAGGAATAATAAATTGTCCGCTGGTGGTAACCAGGTAAATACCGATAAAAAAAGCAAAGGCAAGAAATATTTTTTCTTTGGTTAGTTTTTCGTGAAGAAAGAAAAAAGCCAGAAGGGGAATAAAGATTAAGTTACTTTTATTAAGAAAACTATAATTAATTGAAGTTGTGAATCTAAGGCTGTAGTTGCTGATGAAATAAGCAAAAAAGAGAAAAGATCCAGCAAAAAATGTATTTTTCCATTCTTTATATTGAATATTCCTGATTTTTTTTATGTGTCCTCTATGGAAAATAATAAGATTTATATTCAGTATAATAGATGCGATTAATACAAATTGAATCAACAAAGTAATAGGTGTTACACCTTTGATCAAGGCTATTTTTCTAATAAAAATAGAAAAGGATATTAAAATTGTGACAATAGAGCTATAGATTAATCTTTTAGGAATCATTTTTACCTCAAGTATTTTTATTAACACTAACAATAATCATAACAGAATATTTACGTAATTTAAACAAAAAAAGTTACAAAAAACATATCAATAAAAAGTTCCATATATAATACCTTATTTAAAATAGGGAGATAAAGGAGAATAAATCAGATGGAAACCAAAACTAAGGTTCTCGTAGCCTATGCTACTTCCTATGGTTCTACGCAGGAAATAGCCGAGGTGATCTCAGAGACGCTACGCAGCCAAGGGCTGACTGTGGATTGTGAACCGATACGGAAGGTGAAGACAATTGAAGGATATAGTGGAGTAGTCCTGGGTGCCCCATTCTATATGTTCCACTGGCATAAGGAAGCGCTTCATTTTTTGTCGGAGTACCGGGAAATTCTGACCGACCATTTACCGCTAGCTATTTTTGCTGGTGGCCCCTTTGGCCAAGTAGACGGGAAGGAATGGCAGGAAGTACGGGAAAAATTAGATTCGGAACTAGCTAAATTCCCCTGGCTTACTCCGGTCTCTATTGAAATAGTGGGCGGAAAGTTTGATCCGACCAAGCTGCGCTTCCCCTATAATCTCATTCCCGCCCTCAAGAAGATACCGGCAAGTGACCTGCGGGATTGGGTGAAGATTCGTACCTGGGCAAGCAGCCTGGCCGGAAAAACAGGGGACGGCTGTAATAGCTCAATAGTTCGCTAACTTTTTCTAGCTTTTCATAAGGGGTTATATATGAAAGTCCTCCCGTATCTTCTTAAGTGATTATATCCAAATAAGAAGTTTCCTAAATTATAGATGAGATCCTTTAAAGAATCAAATGCATTCACGGAGAATTTGCTACCGGGGCACCGGTCGGAAAAGAGACCTGGTGATGGCGGGCAATTTTATTCCAAATAGAGGTGATGCGGTCCTGGAAATATTAAAAAAGCTTGAGACGCTGTTGGAAGGGAAATAAAATGATTATAAAAGAAAACGAAATAGAGCAATCAGTCATAAATTATCATGGTCAAAAAGATTAGATAAATATTATTACATAATAGCAGAGGAAATTAATTTTATAATAAACGATAAAGAATATGTTTATCTACTGATTATTTATGCGTAATAAAAAAAGGTGAAAGATTCAAATATAAAAACAATTCTGATAAAATTATAAAGATGATTTTAGTTCATACGCCAAATTTTAAGTTTGGTCAAGAGGTGTTTGTTAGTATTGGCAATTTATAAGGTATAAGGTAGAAAAAATCATGATTCAAAACCCTAAAAGAAGAATTCAAAAAAATAGGCAAAAAAATATAAAACGATATCTAAGGAGGAAGCCTCTGAATTCCTCCAATCACCATTTCATAAAGAACGCTTATTTGCTCTTTTCCTATTAGTAGATCTTTTTAGAAGAGCAGATGAGGAAGATATAAAGAAAATATATGACCAATATCTAAAAAACACGAATGATATTAACAATTGGGATTTAGTTGATTCTTCTGCCGGGCATATTATCGGTGTCTACTTATTCACACGTGATAAAAAACCGATTTATGACTTGCTAGATCGAAAAACTTATGGGAACGCAGAATAGCAAGGATGGCTAGATAAAACTTATCTCCTGGAATTCCTATAACCTGAAGAACCCGCAAGGCAGCGTCATCGCCTCGGTGGCCTTAGGCAGAGATATCACCGAACGTAAACAAGTCATAGAAGCCATACAGCAGAGTGAAAACCGATTCAAAGAATTGTTTAACAATATGAGTAGCGGCGTGGCTATCTATGAGGCCAAAGATCACGGTCAGGATTTTATCATCA